>AUXO014579333.1_pt1 | contig 11185 bp, 5 predicted proteins | sample 768731 | NCBI WGS metagenome assembly AUXO01 (sample SAMN02715735, study PRJNA202380) | gut metagenome | biome: sheep rumen | host: Ovis aries | place: New Zealand: Palmerston North | reverse complement strand
ATCTTAATTCTGATTATAATTATTATTATCGAGTTATTTTGAATCAAGGTGATTCACGTGTTGGCTATTATAATGTTACTGGTGGAGCTTTAAACGGAACTTGTACGAACGCTACTTGTACTGTTTATGAACTTTTACATGCTGGAGATCCTTATGATCCGGATGCTACTTATTATTACTTTTATTATGGTAATATTCGTGAATATAATGGTGATCCACGGGCGACGGAAACCTATCAAGCTGTTCGATCTATCTACGAAAACATGAATATGGGTGGATTTTATGTTCAAAAGGTTTTACGAAATGGTGAAAGCCGTGAAGGTTGTCGAGACGCTGTTGGAAATGCTTTAACTGGTAATTGTACAGGACCTATTTGTACGGTATATGCTAGACTCCCTTTTTATAATGATTCAAATGAGGAAAATATTGCTGATGCCAATACAACTTATTATTATTATGTTACGCGTGATACTAATATTGTTTATTTAAATTCTTATAGTAATACGGCTGGTAATAATCGTTGGACTACTAATAGGCCATTTACTTTAACTAGTTATTATAATGGTGTAGATTCACGTTCTTCTGCTTATTTTAATATAAGAAATACCTATATGATGGCTCTAACTGATACACGTGTTGAGTATATTACGGTTCGTTCTGGTGAATATGGATATACGGATCTTTCCAGTAGTCCAAATGGTAATCCGTCAGATACTAATTCTGCCGATTATATATATGGAAACAATAAAAACTTCAAGATAGGTAGAGGGCTTCGGTCTTATAGTAATGGTTATAAAATAGCTGCTGGTGTAACAGGTTCTAATAATAATCGTGTAACTGCACCAAGATATAAGCTTATTATAGAATCAGGAAATTACAATTTTATTCCTGTTTTATCCTATAGAAGAAGTGCAGCCACTACATCTAATCCAGATGTTTCAGCAACTTATGGTTGTGATTATGATCGTGTTCGTAATAATAATAATAATCTTCAAGTATCTACCACAATTTTAGGTAGTTATTATACAAATGTTACTTGTAGTGATCACAGTCATGTTGGAGTTCATCATTTGTTAAAGAGTGGAACGATTGGTACGACTGGAATGGCTAGTGGTTCTGGAAACTATGGTATTTATTTGAGTAGTACTTATTCTACTTTAGTTCATTGTTCTATGGAATTAATCATGGAGGGTGGAAGAATCTTTAATATTTATGGTGGACCTGGTCCTAATGCTGATATGCAAAATTATAATGCTATTCATATTTATCAAAAAGGTGGAGTAAGTGATGCTGTTTTTGGTGGAGGAGCTTATTTAACAAGTAATGGTAATCGTATTGTAGCTATAACAGGAGGTAAGGTTAATAATGCTGTTGCGGCTGGATCCAATGGATATGCTGGTGATAATTATAATCGTTTAGGTATTTTGAACGGTGATACTTATATGTATGTAGGAGGTAGTGCTGAAATAGGAGATACTTCTCTTGCGGATGAAGATCGTTTATATAATTTGGAAACTGGTTCTGTTTTTGGTACAGCAAATGGTAATGAACAATATGATGAAGTTGGTTCTTCGGATAATTCTTATGTGGTAATTAATGGTGGAACGATTCATGGTAATGTCTATGGTGGAGGAAACTATGGAGCGGTTGCTTTATCTTTGGATAGTGGAACTCATGAAACGAAGATGAATATTGTAAGTGGAACGATTGAAGGATCTGTTTATGGTGGCGGAAACAACAATGGTGCTGGAACAACTGGTGCGACGGTAAATACTACGATAGATGTTAATGGAGGAACGATTCAGGGATCTGTCTATGGTGGTAGTCGTGCAAAAGGTATTATTTATGGTTCTTCTACAGTTACTATTAATGGCGGAACGATTTCTAAGGATGTTTATGGTGGCGGTGAAGGAGGTTACACCAATAATAATAGTCCAGGTACTTATGTTCGTGATAATGTAGCGGTTACTGTTAATGGTGGCTCTATTGGCAAAAATGTTTATGGTGGTAGTGCGTATGGTACCGTTAATGCTGTTAATCGTAATACCAATACTTCTTCTTCTACTACTACGGTAACTGTTAATAATGGTACTATTACTGGATCGGTCTTTGGAGGCGGTAAAGGAGGAAACTCTTTTACTCCAAAAGTAGTTGGTAATATTACTGTTAATTATAATGGTGGATCTTCTGGAAGTGTGTTTGGAGGATTTGATGATTCTGGCCAACCAAGTGCCGGGGATGTTGTTTATTTAAACGGAGGTACTACTGGAAATGCCTATGGTGGTGGAAATAACACTGGTCAGACAACGACCGATATTCGTTTACAAGGTACCAATATTACAGGAAATTTATATGGAGGTTCAAATGTAGTAGGAGATGTTACTACTTCGAATGTGACAGTTACAAGTGGTAAAGTTACGGAAATCTTTGGTGGAAATAACTTAGGTGGTAAGACTACTACTACGAATGTTTCTGTTACTGGTTCTGGAACTACGATTTTAAAAGATATTTATGGTGGAGGTAATGAGGCTACAAGTACTACTACAAATGTTACCATTAATTCTGCTCAAGTAAATTCTGTATATGGTGGTGGTAAGAAATTGGGTGAAAATACCATTACTACCACAAATGTTACAATTGATTCTACAACGGGAACTTCCACATTTGGTGGATGTAATGTTTCTGGAAACGTTACCACTTCTCATGTGACGGTTACGAATTCTACCTTTACCAATGTATATGGTGGAAATGATAGTGGTGGAGAAACAGCTAATACTAATGTATCCGTTGATTCTTCTACGATTACCAATGTCTTTGGTGGAGGAGATAATGCTACCTCTGGAGATTCTCACGTCACGGTTGATGGTGGCACGATTACCAATGTCTTTGGTGGAGGAAACGAAGCTGGTCTTAATACTTCTGATATTATAGTAACAGGTGGTACGATTACCAATGTTTTTGGTGGATCTAATAAATCAGGGGATATTACTGAAGCTACGGTAAATATTAATGAGGGCAGTGGAAAAACGGCTACGATTACTGCAGTTTATGGTGGTAATAATAAAGGTGGTACAACGATTGATACCAATGTTACGGCTACCAAAGGTACGATTTCGACTATCTATGGTGGTGGTAATGAAGCTCCTGTTGGCGATACTAATGTGGTTGTTAATGGAGCAAGTTGTGGAGATGTTTACGGTGGTGGTAATGCTGCTACTGTTTCTGGAAATACTTTCTTAGATATCGATGATTCTGCTATTTCTGGTAGTGTCTTTGGTGGAGGAAATGAAGGATCTGTATCTGGAAATACGGAAGTATTTGTAACCAATTCTACTGTTTTAGGAAATATTTATGCCGGTGGTAATGGTAGTTCCGCTATAGTTGTTGGAAATTCTACTGTTACGATTGATGGTACTACAGAAGTAGGAAATAGCAGTACGGTTGCTCCTGCTGCTGGATGTGTTTTTGGAAGTGGTAATGCTGCTTCTACGGGAGTTGCGGCCAATAAAAATTCTACTGCTACAGTTAATATTGTTGGAGGTATTATCCACGGTAATGTTTATGGTGGACCTAAAATGGCGGTTGTTTATGGTGTTACAGAAACCAATATAGGAACTAGTGCTGTTAATGATTCATCTCTTATTGAAGGAGATATTCGTATTAGTGGTACTGTATTTGGTGGAGGAGAATCCAATGCCTCTGGAAGTACCTCTTATGACTGGACTTTCATTTCTGTTACAAATGGTATTGATGTTAACATTAATGGAGAAGGCTATATTACCAATAATCATGACTTCATTATAAATGGTAGTATATTTGGAAGTGGTAATGCTTCTTCTTCTGACGGTGATTCTAATATTTATATTAAAAAGTTGGGATCTAAAGAGCAACCAAATAGAAGTATTTCAATTCAAAGAGCAACTAATCTAGTTATTGATGAATCTGTTATTGAGTTGGAAGGTACTACCGATAGAACGAATGAATTCTCCGAAATTTTATATTCTTTCAATATTATTGATAAATTAGTTATTAAGAATGGAACGACTTTATTATTGCAACATAATGCAAACTTATTGCAGGAGTTCTATAGTGGAGTGGATTCTGGAGGTAGTGTTGTACCTGCAGTTGTTACGATTGATGATAATACGAAAACTGTTACGAAAAATGTCGATAATCGTATCTATATGATTGCCGATCAAAAATTGAATGTTGCAACGAATGCAGCAGCTACAGCCTATGGTCGTGTTACTGGTATGACGTTCCTTGGAATGTATAATGACTTAGGTAATGGTAATTATCGTTATGGGTTGTATGATGATCAATATTCTTATGGTGATACTGGAAATGCTAGTTTGGCAATTGTCGGAGGAACTTATGTTTTAGGATTACGTTTAACCGATCATGATATTACTAAGGATGGGTTCTATTCGAATTTCTTAGATGAGGAAACCTTTACTCAAATTACAACGGCTTATATTGATCCAGAAGAGATTGGTAAAACTGGATATCGTTGGTTAATTGGATTTGATGCCATTAATTATGAATTCACTTTACGTGCAACTAAGTATTCATCTTTAGGAACTTATGAATTACAAATGATTGATTTTTCAAAAGGAAATACAAAGTTTAAAGTACTAGGATTCGATGGCTCTGGTATGGTTGATGGTATTGATTTAGTAGATGTTAACGATGTTCCAAGAGTTACCGATACGGAAGAAGAAGCTAATAAAATATTTGCTCTTTCTATGAAAGCGGAAACTCCAGAATGGACCGATTATGGTACTACTAAGTATCTCAGTGAAGACGGTGGAGATTATAAAGGTACTGAACTATACTTAACCGATAGTCGTGAAACTGCTCCTTCTTTGATGTTCTATTTATATCATGCTAAAAATCTTACTTTAGCAGGTCAAATCGGAACGGGTGTTATTACATTACAAGCATCCATTCCAAAAAATGAAATTGAAGATGATATTAAGTTTATTACGATTACAGTTCATATGATTGCCATTAACAATGGGGATGAAGATAATTACGATGCTTCCATTACTTATGATAAAAAGTATGAGATGCCAGCTACTACCGATGTTAATATTACTAATAAGAGCCAATTCTCTGCTTATTTCTCTTTGTTTAGTATGGCAGAACATTTTGAGGATATTTATGGTGTAACGAATTCTTACAAACATGTTCTAATATCTAATCATGCTTTACCAGTTAATACGGTTATTACGATGATGGATTTTGGAGCTAATCCTACAAGACCAAATTATTATTACTTCCGTGTTACTCAAGATGTATATGATGCTTCTTTAGTAGAGCTAAATACTTATAATGAGGTAACTTATCCACTGGAAAAATTTATTCGAATGGATAGTACTAGTACCAATAATACTTATGATGATGCATCATCCAATTTGATTTACTATGATACAAGTAATCAATTGACTTATGAAGAGTTTATGTTTATCTTTGATTTTAAAGAAACAAATGTTACCGGAAATCATTTGAATAATCGAGTGTCTTTTGAATTACGGGATAATGACCGGTGGCCAATTTTCTATGTATTAGGTATTCGTGATACGTTGATGTACTATAATACTTATGAAAGTAGTAATGTTGTTTTGAACCAAGACTTTGTCGATAACGATAATTATTTATATTACAACATTACAGATAATTTTAATTATTCTACTACGATTCGTTATAATGAAACGGATAATCGACAACCGGTTATTGATACGAATTATGAATCTAGTAGTATGGGATTAAATATTACTTTCTTGGATCGTAATGGAGATCCCGTTAGTTCCAGTTTATTAGTTGGTACTAGTTTCCGATTCAATGGGGTAGAGTATTTTGCCGATGGAAATGGAGTTTTCCGTATTAAACTTGCTAATAAAGTGTCGAACATTGAACGTTCTGTTGGATTAACGGTTAATAAACTGTTACCAGCTGGTCAGTATACAATTCGTTATTCTATTTTTGCTTCCAGTGATGGATTACATAATACATCTTCCAGTGTTGTTAATAGTGAATTCCCAGTAACGGTTGTTAGTGCGGATAACTCGATTACAGCAGATTGTGAAGATTATACTAAGATTGTTTATGGAGATACTGGATTGAATATGAATGCTTCTAATATCAATACATATTCTGTAAAATATGAATCTCAACTTTCTAATCCAAATTTCCGAATGGAAGTTTATAAACGTGATATTTCGGATGTTGATTCTATCACTTATACATCGGTTCCATTCTCAACGTTGTTTGCGAATAATTATTCCGTTATAAGTGGTAATGAAGTATCCTTTACAATGGCTTCTACGGAAGAGTCTATTGATTTAGAACTTAATAATACGATTACAAGCGGTACTTATCGATTAGTATTTAAGATTTATGATAGTGATCAGTTGATTGATGAAGATATAAAATACATAATTGTTAAGAAAAAAATAGAATAGTCTTGGAAAAAATACAGGATATGTGTTAAAATTAGGATGGTGATGAGAATGAAAAAAGTTTTTCATTGGGTTTGGTCTATTTTAGAAGTAATTATCATTATTTATGTAATTATTATGACTGCCTATATTCTTAATAAAAATAAATTTGGATATACACAATTTGGTAATTATACTTTTCATAGTATTAGTTTATTTGATGAAAAGAATGTTCAAAATACTAAAAATGGTGATTTACTAGTTGTTCGTAATTCGAATGATATTAAAGAAGGGGATGTAATTTATTATTATGCTCCTTATAATGAGAGTTATATTCTTAGAACCGATGTTGTTATCGCAATGCAATCGGATGATTACAGTTCTCTTTATACAGTAGATCATGGTGGAGCAGTCACCATCTCTAGTAATCGTGTTATTGGAAAGTATGCTAAGATATATCATTCTTTAGGATCTATTATTGCTGTTCTTGAAAGTAGAATTGGATTCTTATTCTTGGTATTGTTACCAATTATGATTGTTTTCATTTATCAAGTATATGAGTTTGTCATTATTTTACGTTATGAGAATGTAGAAGAAGATGATGATAGTGATGACGATGAATCTAATGCAAAACCAGCTAAGAAAAAAGCAGTTGTAAAAGCAGCAAAAGAAGAAGTAGAAATTTTATAAAAAAAAAGAGAGATTTTAGTGAAATCTCTTTTTTTTATGTTATAATAATGATAATAGGAGTAAATATGGAAAATAGAAAGTCAATACATAAAATTTTTTCTGCCATTATGATATTATTTGTGATCGCTTGTTTTTTCTATTTAAGTTCTAAAATAACTTACACTTCTTATGAGTCTGAAACACAAGCTCATTTTGATGTGGAAGTAACCGATCTTAAATTAGCTCTTAATGGAGTAGACGTTTTACATACCGCTTCGCCTTTAGATAGTAGTGTATTAACGGATCATATTACATGGAATTCTAGTCATGTACGTACTGGCAAGGTTGCTCCTGGTACTTCTGGATCTTTTTCTATCGAACTAGATCCGACTGGTTCTCAAGTTGCTTTTATGTTTGATTTTGAGTTTGTTACCGATAATCTTCCAGAAGGAATGACTATTACTTATTCAAATATTCATTCGGATCGTGAAATTGTTCAAACGGATGAGTTTGTTTATAGTGGTATTTTGACATTGGCTGATATTGATGCTGGTGCTAAAGTAACGATTTTTGTTGATTTTCTAATTGATTATGATGAAGATGTTGAGGTCGAGGATTTTACTCCTGAGCAAATCGAAGGATTGTTTGAAATCAATTTCCATGCAATTCAATATCGTGGAGAAGAGTTAGTTCCTTATGACCCAGAAGGATAGGAGTTATTATGAGAGGAAGTATCTTTCAAAAAATTAATATTTCTCTTTTTGAAGAAAAACGAAGATTTCTTCTTTTCGTCGTTGTATTATTCTTACTTCTATTCTTAGCTTATTATTTATTAGGAATTGCTTATGCCCGTTATGAAGTACAAAGCCAAATTTATGCGAATATTGATAAGGCTCTTTATATATTTAAAGGAGAAGATGTTGCATTTAATCTAGACCCTGATGGAATTGTACCAAGAGATGAACCTTATGTATATCGTTTTAGTGTATCTAATTATGATGGTACTACTTACAGTGATGTGGATCTTAGTTATACGGTTTCTATTCGTACTACTACGAATTTACCAATTTCGGTTCAATTATATCGAAATGAATTACCTAGTACCTCAGGGGCTACTAATATTTTAGGGGCTGCTCGTGAAGTTCAAGATGAAGATAATGCTTGGTATCGTGTATACGATGTTTCTGGTGAGTATCAAATGCTTTTTGAAAACCAAGTGATGGATGTCTATACAATGGTCATTACTTTCCCAGCTATATACAGTAATAATCCTATTTATGCTGATTATTTAGAGAATATTGAAGTTTCTCTAAAATCTAAACAGATGGTTTAGGGGGTATGAATATGATGAAGTTTATTCGAAACCATAAAAAACTTAGTATTATTGGTATTCTTTCTTTAGCAGCATTTTTAGTAATATCGGTTGCTTATGGACGTTATATTCGAAATGTTATCTATGATTTTTTATTAGAAACAAAAGCTTTTTATTTCAATAGTAGTATTTTAAGTTCTAGTGGAAAGAATTATTTGATTGAAAACTGGGATGGTGTTAATACTTATCCCTTAACGATTGATTTGACGAATCGTAAGAATGACCGACGTGTTACGACTACGGATATTACTTATGATGTAGTTGTATCTTGTCCGGATACGGTTCAATGTAGTTTGAGTAAGGATTCTGATACCATTCATCCGGAGGATGAAATTGATACATTTCAGGTATTTGTAAATCCAATTCAAAACTTTTATGAAGGAGATAGTGTTGCGGTTACGATAACAGTTACCTCTTCTTTACCTTATGTAAAAACGATGAGTGCTACTTATACAATCGGAGTAGAGCGAAGTAATTTTACATACGAAATTATTGACAGTTCTGGTTCTAAGTATTTAAAAGTTAATTTAGTTAATTCTATTTCTTATTATGAAGTAGAAACTGCATTTGAGGGTCATGCAGTTGGTGATAAAGTAAGTTTGGAAGAGTATGCAACTTTATCGGCTGATGATCGAAAAAAGTGTTTTTCTGCAATTGTTACTTTGACGTATGATCCTAGTGTACTAGAAGTCGATATGTCTGATATTAATTATGTAAATCGTTTGACATCGAATTATGAGGAACAAACCATTAATGGATTCCAATATGTGTCGAAATTTTCGTTTAAAGTTGATGCAAGTTCTAGTAGTAGTGTGCTTTTTTATAAAGATGTTGTATCCAAAAACTATACATATCCAATTGTGAATCCAAATTCCGTTGTTCAAGTTTCTGTAAAGAAAGCAAATTAGACTATTTTTTTCAAAGTATATCTATGATATAATTTATTCTGTAGGATAGGTGATTTAGATGGACAATTTAATTAATGTATTTATGAATTACAAAGTAAATCGCCTTGTACAATATGGGGTATTTCTTTTGAATCAAGATACTCCTTTTCTTAGGAAAGTATTAAAACATTATTTTCAAACGTATGTGGATAATTACTATTATCATGTTTTTCATACGATTGATGATGATCGCTTCAATGAAAAGAATTTAAAACTAGAGTTTACTGGTGCTAAAGAAGAAATGCTCGATGATTATCGTGAGTATGAATTACAAGTTAGTAATGAGGAATATGCTGAAAATCAAGCTATTATTCGTGATATGGAAAAAATTGCTTTTGATATTTGTAAGATAGATACTTTAAAAATTGAGGAAAAATCTCAAATTAATGAAGTGTTGATGGAATTTATTAAAGCACATGATAATCTTCAAGAATTATTAGGTAGTCGTTTGACGAAGCTTGGTTCTATGATTCGTGAGACAATTACAACTTGCGAAAAAATGATTCATTATGAAGATAATTATTATATACTTGGGGAAAAAAAGTTTGAAGGAGAAAATGCTATTTTTCAATTTGAACTAATTCCCAATATAAAGGTATTAGAAGTTTATAAAAAAGGTATGATTACCAAGATTTATCAGGATCATCGATTGGATGAAAAGAAAATGGAATGTTTTCTACAAAAAGTGTCTTTGTTCCTTTTGAAAAAGTTATTAGCAAAAGAAAAAATGGATACTTATATTCTTCCAATGGATAGTCCATTTATTAGTCGAGGAAGAATTGATCCTAAGGTTTATTCTTTAATGGATAATCCGCTATTTCGCAGGCATGTGGTGATTGGAGTTCCTTATAATACTTATTTAGCGCAAAAAACTGCTTTTGCTGAGGACTTTACGTTTGCTTGTATACAAGATTTTTCTCATATTAATGATATATATCAAAAAGTTATTAATATTTATCAAGAGGGAGTTTTCCAATATTTGATTGTTTCGGACTATCGATATAAGGATAAGGATTTCTTCTTGAATTATGATCATGATGTACTAAAAGTATTAGTATTTGAGGAGGAATAATATGGATACATTTATACGATTCTTATTTGAATTTATGTCTGTATTCTTTAAGGGTGTTGGAATGATTTTTGGTGGTATCTTTGGTGGTATTGTTCAAATGTTCAACGTCCAAGAATATTGGAATGTCGTAAATTTTTATCGAGATGATTTTTCAGGAGCTGAATGGATTTTTGTTGTATTAGCAATTGTTGTTATGCTTATAATATTAGCTCTTATTGTATTGATTATCGCTTTCATTGTTCGTAAGTATGTTAAATTCCGCAAAACTTTAGTGGAACAGGAATCTATGCTTGCTGAAATTGGGGAGTTAAATCAGGAAGTTGCTAATTTAGTTCAAGAAAAAGAAAAGATTTTGGCTATGAAGGTTTCTCAATTAGGACTAAAACCTGGAGAAGAAGCTACTGTTACTTCTGAAGAGACGGAAAATACAGAAGTTTTGGATGGAGACTTAGACAGTTATCGTTTCTCTAAATTACATGCGATTGATTTACAATTCAGAGATTATAAAGTACAACAGTATAATAATACTTTTACGTTGGAAGAGTTGGTAGAATTATTCCGTAATTTCTGTGCTTCTAAATTAAGACTTTATTATACAACGAATATGATTCGTTTGTTCATTTCAGGTTTATCCGCTACTAAGTTAGTTATCTTACAAGGTATTTCTGGTACTGGTAAAACTTCC
>AUXO017689737.1_pt1 | contig 11186 bp, 3 predicted proteins | sample 768731 | NCBI WGS metagenome assembly AUXO01 (sample SAMN02715735, study PRJNA202380) | gut metagenome | biome: sheep rumen | host: Ovis aries | place: New Zealand: Palmerston North | reverse complement strand
TTGGAGACGGTATACCCGGAACTGAAGAACGGTCAGCTTTCAACGGTAGAGTATCTAACTGATTTTATGTATCCCGCATGGAATGATGCAAAACTGTATATTGAACAATATGCCGCTCTTACGGATATTCTTGATACCGCTACGTATAAAGGGACAGAAGCAGATGCAAATAGGATAAGACAATCTTTGAACTTTAACAAATCTAAGATGCTTGATGGCATAAGGCTTTTATCAGAGATGGGTATTTCTTTCAGAAATATTAAGCTTAACAGACTTACAGAAGAACAGATGTATCTGATAGCAGCTTACAAAAAGATAATAGAGAGTGATTATAAGGCTCTGTTTACATTAAAGGAATCCTTCAGTGAGCGAGAAATAAACTATATCATAAAAAAAGCTCTGGAAAAAGAGAATAAGAGAAAGCAGATATCTGTTGATGGTGTAGATTGTGATACGGTGGTGTTTCATGGAATACACCAGTTTACTCCGGTCATTCTTAATACAATAGAACATGTAGCAAAGTATAAACGAGTTGTCATGCTCTTCAACTATCAGCAACAATATAAGGATATTTATCAGACGTGGCTCGATGTATACTCTTGTTTTGATTTGACAATCAAGAGTCAGTTCGATAATGAGTTTCACCCAAATACGCTTCTTAGCGAGAGCTACAAGAGTAATATGCTTGCTGATTCACTTGCAAAACTAGCTGATGGTACTCTAATCGGAAAGCCAAGTGAGATTGATGATGTTACAATAATAGAATTTGATAATATTACTGAATTTGCAGCTTATGTTGCAAAATGCTATGACGCGGCCAAGATTCGTCATGCAGAAGATAAAAGGCAAAGAAAAAGGTCCCCGCTGTATTATATGGACGAACAATTCTATGCAGCAGAAAATTCTGTAAATGATATTTTGAGGATTTATTTTCCGGAACAGTTTGGGGAACGGCATTTTCTAGCATACCCAATAGGCCATTTCTTCGTTGCAATTACGAACATGTGGGACATAGAAAAAGGAGGTATCAATATTCAAGACCTTTCAGATGTGGCACAATGCCTCTATTCTGAAGCTTTACCAGAAAAAATCCCAGGTTCACTGATCACTACTTTCAATGCTACAAAAAACTACTTTGTCAGGGAGGATACTAAGACGCTCCAAGGTATTATAGAGCTTCTTAGAAAATTAAAAAAGCAGAAAAAAAGGTTGGAGAGAAGAACACTGGATAAAGATGGTCAACTTGAAAGACTTGGCTTTTATGATGTAACGCAGCAGGAAATCTCTGATTTAATTGAAGCATTGGATACACTAGATCGTATAGCTGCTTTTTTTTATGAGGACTTTGAGAATAAGGAAAATAACTTTAAACACTTCTATGAGAAGATAAAGGAGTTTGTTGAGCAAAATGTAATGCCGGGAGCAGAAACTGAACAAGAGTTTCAAGATCTTATTGTGCGGCTTCTAGTAAGATTGGAAGAGATTGAGGATGTTAAAATCAGCAGCTCTTTTGACTGCCTCAAGGAAACCATGAGTTATTACTTGAAACAGCAACAGGACAAAAATCAAAGTGCAAATTGGATAGTAAGAGACTTCCAACAGATTGATGGTGATGTGCTTCAAAGCACTGAACAGATAGGGAAAGTAAAATATCATTTCGCCTGTATATCTGATACCGACATGAACGTAAAAAGGGAAGATCAGTTCCCGTGGCCACTTGACACTGATTTCTTCGAAAAGGCCTATGAACCTCTTGATTGGAAATATCAGGTATTTGTTAAGTCAAGGAAAGAATTTAAACATTTTAAAAGATATGCCCTTATCTATGGACTGGAGTTTAATCGCTGTGATTTTCGCATAAGCTATGTGAAAAATACAGATGATAAAGAAAATGATATTTATTATATGCTTAAGCTCCTTGGAGTTGAACCGGACAGGCATTTGCATGATAAAGAAGATGACAAGCAGATACTTCCAATCGAGATTGAATTTGAGCACGGTAGAACCAACTATAGTCTTATGGACTGCTACAGAAAGAAGATATGTTCATACAGATTTGCATTGGAATCTATTGTGGACGAAGGGACGAGGTTCAGAGATCTGTTTCTCCAAAAAAAATATTTTGAAATAGTTCTTACTAACAATGTTCGAAAAAAATTAGAAAACCAGATGGCCTCAGATTCTTCTATTACCAACGCTCTTAACGAAGAAGCGGATCGACTCAATAATTACTTCCAGTTTATCATTTCATCAGAAAAAATGGATGCGATAAGTAATGCAAGATCATATATATACGCATATGTACTGAGGAACGGTACTGTAAAGCAATTTCCGGAATTGACACAACAGGATCGTGACCGTATGAAGAAAAGAGAAGTCTTTTTGAGCTTACATTTAGAAGATGATAATAAGAGAAATGTTTTGAATGGAAAATTTGAAACAACACCTGTGGAGTTTAAAAGGATGTTTTCAGAGGATACATTGAAAAAGGATAGGTTTGAGAAGTGTTGCGATTTATGGTGCCAATGGTGTGCAAGCAGGGAAGTATGTCTTGAACCATATATGTCTATTTCAGACCGTTAGAAGGGTATATTATGGAAATAAATCTTGAAAAATATATGTATGTAAGATGTCCTTTTGACCGAGAACATCCTGGGATTCCAAGGGATTTTATAACGGGACGTATACGTGAGATTAATGAAATTGCTGAAACGGCAGTTGTAGAATTTATGGATCCGTTTAATTTTAGAGGATATTATGAGAATATTCCTGCAGAACCTGTAACATGTCCGGTCAAGCTTCTTTCTCATGTGTCAGTATATAAGGATACATATGTAATATACCGTCGCGAGAAATACATTGTGTTAAGTCGTTCTATGGAGAAAGGGTGGTTTTACTATTTTATTCAGAATGTTATGACAAATGATTTTCTGAAAGTTAGAGAGGATGAAATAGTAATTCCTTTCACATCAGGTCGTATATCTCCGGTAGATCAGTTAAGGAGATATGAGTTCCAGAATCCAGTTTGGTATATGGGAAGATCGGTTGTTGGTAAAACAATAAGAATTCTTGAGAATTCCGTATATGGGTTTAAGGAACTGGCGGGCTGTAAGATATTTTTGTTTCCTCATCAGCTCAACACTATCATGCGTTGCCTTCAGGAAGAAAGATGCAGGTTCATGATTGCAGATGAGGTTGGAATGGGAAAAACTATTGAAGCTGCATCCATTCTCAAGATATATTTGCTTCACAATGCCGGAAAAAAAATACTTATAGCTGTTCCGGATGCACTTGTCGAACAGTGGAAGACAGAACTTTTTATTAAGTTTGAAATTGAAGCAGGGAAGGACAGAAGAGATAACACCTTAAAGATCATTAGAGTGAAAGAAATCCCATTATACTGTAATCAGGAGTGGGATTTTGTGATAATAGATGAAGTTCATAAGCTATTAGGGAATGGAATTTACGGGGTATGTCATCACTTAAGTAAGAAGGCAGATAATATATTACTGCTTTCCGCAACACCTGTACAGCAAAAAGAAAGACAATACTTGGAATTACTCCAGCTTATTTTTCCTGAAAAATATGATGAAGTATCGCTGGAGAACTTCAAGGATCAGGTGCAGAAGCAAAAGAAAATAACACGCTCGATGTATAATATTCTTGCGGATTTTGAGGATTTGAATGAAAGCATAGAACGGACAACATCAGCAAGGGAAGAATTGCGGGATGATGATGACTGTGTTTCTATATATGAAGATTTGCTTGATGCTTTTGAAGATGTAAGGAAGCTTGTTAAGGATTATTATCTGTCAGAGCTCCTTGAGAATATAGATGAAGAAGTATCCATACAGGGTAGAAACCAGCTTCAGGAAGCGATAATTTATGTATGCAATAATTATCAGATTGAGGGGAATATATTAAGAAATCGCAGAAACTTTATCTCGGACAAAATGGCAAAAAGAGATGTTATATCAGTAGGTTATAGCATGGATCCTGAAAGAAATACCTACGAAGCCGCTACTTATGAAGCTATTGTCGACTGGGTGACAGGACAACAGTTGGGAGAAGCGGAGTTTATAAAATATTATATTCCCCTTTTGGAGGCTTTCTTTAGTTCATCGTGGGCATTTATTGAAGAAATTGATAAACTCCAGAAAGCTGGTTTTTCTGTGTCGGAAAATGTAAGTAATAACGCGAAAGAATGGTTAAGAGAAGAGGATGAGTTGCTTAAGAATATTGAGCAGGTACTTGCCGAGCCATACAACTATTCTAATAGAATTGTAAGCACTGTTGATTATATTGATCAGGAAACAGTTGGTCAAAAGACGGTGCTTTTTACTAATTACGCAGAGACATTTGAGAAGTATGCAAATGTTCTGCAGAAGTTTTTTGGGGAGGAATCGGTTGCACTCTTTAATAAAAGAATGGATTCCGATGAATTGGAGTTAAATATATACCGGTTCCAGAATGATTCTACATGTACGATTCTCTTATGCGACGAATCAGGGGGCGAAGGAAGAAACCTTCAGGTAGCGGATAATGTGCTTCATATAGATCTGCCGTGGGATGCCAACGCAATAGAACAAAGAATAGGGCGATTGGACAGACTTGGCAGAGATCCTGAAAAAGATGTTGTGTCTGTAGTTATACATACATACGATACATTGGAAAGTGAGTTGTTCCGTTTTTGGCGTGATGGATTGAAGGTCTTTGAGCAGTCGTTGAGTGGCCTTGAAATTATTATGAATGAGATAAATGAAAGTATTATAAAGGCTGTCACAAATGATTTCAGATATGGAATATCAAATGCGATTGAAGAAGTTGTTGTTGCTTCTCAAAAAATGGAGAAAGATATTAGAGAAGAACAGCTATTTGACACTGCAGATTTCTTATACGGCAATTTAAACCAGCAATTGAGTGTCACGCTTGAAAAGTATCATGCAAATGAGAACAGTTTATTCTCGAGATCCATGATGGGATGGGCATCACTTGCAGGTTTTAAAGGAGAATCTACTAAACAGGGAACGATAAGGTTCAGTGAAAAATCGTTTTCCATGGGGTCAGCAGTTAAATCGCTATTTATTCCACCCAGATGGGAGGAGTATATAAGCAAAAGGTCTACGGCTTTTTCAAGAAAAGTGCAGGATATGTATGATGACAGAATAGGAAAAGCAAGGCAACTTGGAGGGCAGAGAGTACTAGAGGGAACCTTTGACCGGGAAATGGCGATTAAGAACGACTATCTCCATTTTTTTGCTCCGGGAGATGACGTTTTTGATAGTATAGTCAATAATGCCCTTCATTCTGATAAGGGACAGTGTTCTGCATTCCTAGTCAAAGCAGATTTTGACTGGAGGGGGTTCGTATTTACACTTTCGCTTGATCCAAATACGCAGATGCTTTTGGAAAATGATATTCCAATTACCGCAATTGGTCGATTCAAAAGCTATATATCTGTAGATCAGATGATAGTCCCGATACCTTTTAAGCAGTATTCAGATATTGCACAAGATAAGATTATCGCTCAATTAGATAAGTTAAGAGAAATACCCGTTTCAGCACAGCGTTCGGCATTTATACATCTTGGCAGACGGAAACGTGCATCTGATTTCCTTCATATCAAAGACAGATATGGAGTTTCAAATCTTGAGTGGTTTATGGGAAAGTATCCGCAAGAAACATGGGAGGACCTTGTTAATACTGCACATAAACTCGCAGTCGAGTATGCAAGAAGTAGATTTAGAAAGTCATCAAGCCTTAAACGCGCAGAGCGGGAAGTTGACCGTATGATGAACACAGAAATATCTAGATCAAGGTATTTTGGCACTATTCCGGAGGAACTGGGTAAGATACGGGATAGATACATGAAGATTATTCAAGCCCTGAGAAAGTCGCAGATAGTAACAGAATCCGCAGCATTTATTTGGATGGTGAAAGCAGATGACAAATGATTTAAAAAGAAGTGTTCAGGATGTGCTAGATGGAAGATCCGGATTTGATCTTGAAAAATTTAGAAAACAATCCAAAAGGAAACTGGACACTTATAAGATATACACTGCTTACAGATTCTGCAAGTACATAGCAGCATACAGGAACCAACAAATTGAAATAGGAGACTTGCTCATATCACTTAGGAACTATCTGCTGCTTTTTCAGGATTCGGTGATATTACCGGATGACATAGATATATACAATAATAAAGTGGGACTAAAAATTGATGGTTCGGGAAGATGCTATGCAGTGATGAACTTTCCTGCTTATCTTAATGCTAAGATAGTCGAACAGGGATTTATGAGAAATCTAATCGAGATTCCAAGAGAGGAGAGTTTCCTTGGAGTCAGTCCGAACGTATACCGCATTACAGGTTTTAAACAGTATAAATCTCTTGCACAGAAGATTGCTGTAACTGGTTCGTTGAATCTACAGGATGGGTATACAGCTTTGGTATGTCTTCCTACCGGCGGAGGAAAAAGCCTTATTACACAGACGATGTCCTATCAGAACAATAAAGGACTTACGATAGTAGTAGTTCCTACAGTTTCTTTGGCTATGGATCAGGAAAGGATATCCAGAGAAAATATAAAGATTTCAAGACCGGAAGAAATATTCTGCTACTATAGTGCTCTACCTGATCAGTCGAAGAATAATATCTATCAAGAGATTAAAGCGCAGAGATTGCGCCTGTTGTTTATCTCACCGGAAGCTCTGATCAAGAATGAACGTTTCAGGGCGGTGATTGATGAGGCAAATACATCCGGCTATTTGAAAAACATCATAATTGATGAAGCGCATATTGTTATAGAGTGGGGAAGCTTCTTTAGATTGGATTATCAGTGCCTTGAACCATGGCGTAACAGGCTTATGTTTGTTAATGATAAGTTAAAGACAGTATTGCTGTCCGCGACCTTTGAGAAAGAGACAGTAACCACTTTAAAGAATATGTTTGCAAAACCAGATAAGTGGGTTGAGATAAGATGTGATTCACTCAGAAGAGAGCCGAGGTTTACTCTTATTAAGGCGAAAAACGAATCAGATAAAAAGAGAAAGTTAGTTGAACTTTTACATTGTCTGCCGAGACCGATGGTAATATATGTAACCGCACCAGATCAGGCTGAAGAAATCAGGAAGATAGCATCGGAAAACGGATATAAGAATACGGTTACTTTCACTGGGCGGACAGGCGCAGAAGCGAGAAAGAATATTATAAAAGGCTGGTCAGAAAATGAATTTGATATAGTTATTGCTACATCTGCGTTTGGCGTTGGAGTAGATAAACCGGATGTAAGAACAGTACTTCATATGTATGTGCCTGAAAACGCAAATAAGTATTATCAGGAACTGGGTCGAGGAGGAAGAGATGGATTGCCTTCACTTAGTGTTATGTGTATATATCCGAAGAAAGATCTCGATTCTGCTTTTTATCTAACTACAAAGGTCCTTAGTACTCAAAAAATCGTTGGCAGGTGGAACAGTATGTTAAACAGTCCTACTTCTCGAAGACTTATAGAGAATTATGTCAATGTATATACATTAGATACAGCAGTAAAACCAAACTATAATGAAATCGATTATGCAGAGGATGCCAATACTGCTGATATAAAATGGAATATGTATGTAATCCTGCTTTTAAGAAGAAGTGGCCTGATCAGGATAGTTGAGATGATAGTTGATCCTGTAACGCAGAACTATATGATCAAAATCACTATTGAGAACGGTTTGCTTCTTAAAGATAATCATGAAATGTTTGAATTAATCGACAGAATAAGGGAAGAGGAATGGCATAAGAACGAATCTGATTTTAGACTCATGTGTAATGCTGTGAATACCGGTAGTCGTATGTGCTGGTCAGAGATGTTTTTTGATACATATAGTCTGGTATCAGCATATTGCGGTGGTTGCGATAATCATACACGAGTTATTGAGGAAGAGAGAAGTAGATTTAAACTTGTCAAGAAGATAGACAAACCTGTCAAGAGGATTCCTGATAAAGTGAGCACCTTGTTAGGAAATAACTATGAAGCGATCATGCTAATGGATCAGAATAATTATTCACTCCTGTCAAAGGTTATCAATCTGGGATTCGGTATTATAGTCTTGAATGATGAGTGTATTTCGTTTTATATTGATCTTTTGTTGAATTTAGATAGTGCTTCAGACATTAATTTTATGGGCATTTCAGAATACTTGAGAATGATTGAAAGTAAAGATTATTATTATGTGTCAGGAGCAGCAATAATACTGTATGACAGTCAAATGACTGATGTTTACAAGAAAGTGTCAAGGATAAGAAGAATGTCTCAAGGTGGTCATATTAAGCTCCTTCACGTGTTCGAGAAGAATCTGTACTTTAGAGAGTCTCAGAAGGATGCGGTATCCATGATCGATGGTCCAGTACTGGAAGAATACGATGTGGAAAGGATGTAGACATGTTTTTAGATGAGATGAAACACGAAGCGATACCGGAAAGAGTGTTCGCTATGTGTCAACTAGTGAAAAATAAGACAATGCCTGAAGCGGAAGTAAGAGAATACTTTGAGCCAGGCAGTTTATCAAAGAAGTATAGTGTCAAGTCATCGTATTTTCCGATGGTCAGAGATGCTGCCTCGCAGAATCAATTGGGGCTTATCAGCGTAATAGATAAGAAGATTTCTTTGGCTGTTGATAAAGAGGATATAAAGTCCCTTGAGGCCATGAGACGATATATTATCAAGCATATTGGCGTGATAAAAAACAGTCTTTTCTATGCCACATCACAGGCGTATTTTGAGTTAAACGAGAAGGCTTATGAATACGCAAGTTTATCCGAACAGGGCCTTATGGACGAAATATATAAGATCAGCGGTAAGAAACTAGATGTTGATGATATGCGAGCATGGAGATTCTGGGCAGCATATCTGGGATTTGGTCATCTGGCAAGGGCGGGAAATGTTCCTCAAATGAATTTTCTTCCAAACCTGTACAGATATCTTCAAGTGGCTGTTTCACTTGCTGGGTTTGAAAAGAATAAAGAATACCGTATAGATGATTTTATAGATGCTATAAAACCATATTGCGAAATAGCCATGAAGGATGCAGTGACATCAAAACGGTTGAATATGGCAATGTCATATGGGTTAAGAATGATGCATGACAATAACGAGATTGAACTTCGATATCAGATGGATAACCAGAACTTGTGGTATCTGTATGTATCAGACCTTCATACGATTAGAACAGAAGTATCACATGTAACGATCAGGAGGTAGCATATGAATTCTCAGATTGCGAAAAAGAGAATAGGTGATGTTATTAAAGTAGATACTATCACGAACTCTCAGGCTGATTTCATGGCTACGCATGTAGAAGTAAAAAACATTCAGATTACTCAAAGCTATGAAGGGAAGAATGAAAGAACTCTGACAGAAGATGAGGCGTATTATCAATATGTGGTAAATCCAGAAAATAAACATCAGCTTATATTGGTAGTCGGTCTGAGTGGAACTGGTAAATCTCATCTTATCAGATGGTTCTCGACAAAACTTCAGAGAGAACACTATGAAAATGAGGTCGTGCTGTTCATCAGACGAAGTGATAATAGCCTCAAGGGCACAATCAAGCAGCTTCTAGAACTTGATGAAGTGGCGCAGATACCTAACAAGGACGTATATGAAAGACTTGTTAGGGCGACCACTGTTATTGATAACAAGAAGTTAAAAGATATGATTTACCAGAATTTCATCGTTGAAATAATGAATGATGAGAACGATGAGATACTGACGCATAATAAGAAAAAACGCCTTGTTTCCCTTCTTCAGAATGGGGCTTTTAAAGAATTGCTCATGGAGGATGAAAAGGCCATTGATCGTATCTATCAGAAAGTTGCCGAGTCAAAAGGCGAAGATAGTCGAGATGTGGTTGCTCTTTTTAATGCAGCAGATTTTACAGTAGATGCTGAGTTTTGTGAAAATCTTATTCGCGATGAGGCGGATCGGAACGCCAGATTAATGGCAAAAAATTTGGTTAACAATGAGGAATTCTCAGACCGGATTGCAAGTTACATGAATACTCTGGTTAATAACGTGATTCAGACATGCGCAGGTCTGGAACCCGGTGATTTTGAGCAGGTCTTTTTGGAAATCCGTAGAGAATTAAAAAGACAAGGAAAATCACTAACTCTTTTAATTGAGGATATTACAGCATTTACCGGGGTGAATGTTGCGCTTCTAAATGTACTTTCATACAACAATACGGGCATGTATGAGGATTTGTGCAGGATTTCATCCATCATCGGAACAACGACAGCGTACTTTGAAGATGTGTTTCCAGCTAATTACAGAGACCGTGTTTCAAATTATATGAGGATTTCAGATGAAGCATTTGGCTCAGATCCAGAGTCACTTTGCGAATTTGTAGGTAAATATCTTAACACGATGTCGTTACAGACAGGTCTCCTTGAACACTGGTTGAATGATGGTGCTCAGGCAACAGATTATCCTTTACATGTAGTCACTGAAGGAAAAAACTGGAGCTACGCAAAGACAAAAGAAGGAAAAAGGCTGAATCTGTTTCCTTTTACACGGACAGCGGTGATTAAGCTCTTTTCGCTACTCCCTGAACATCAGCAGACTCCAAGATATCTCCTTCGTGATGTGGTTGAAAGAGGAGTTAGGAACTACCTGGCATCACCAGACAAGTTTCCTAGCTTTACTATAGACCGTATGGAGAACTATCCTTGGAATCCGGACAGTCACAGAACACGTCTGATGCAGTTCGCAAAGAATGAAGAATATGAACGCTTGAATGTGTTTATACGTATCTGGGGTAATGCAAATCTCTATGAAAGCAAAGATGCGGAAGGGAATACTTATATAGGCGGGATTCGGATATCGGCATATGAAGAACTTAGAATGGCGAGGCTTACTGGCATAGAAAGTGATGAAAATCAATCTAATGAAACAACAGAGGATACAACCTCTAACGAGAATAATGAAAATCAACCGCCAAATGCCCCGCCTATTAAGCCTACAGTAGATCCTAATAAAATATCATTCCAGCTAGGAATACAGACAATATCGCGCTGGATTCAGGGAGGAAGTCTGAACTTTGACAGTACAAAGCGCGATGCCAAGATGATGCAGCAGGCACGTGATGAGATGAACCGCTATATCATGAACGCTATGAACTGGCAGATAGAAGGCGTGTCG
>AUXO016037113.1_pt1 | contig 11186 bp, 6 predicted proteins | sample 768731 | NCBI WGS metagenome assembly AUXO01 (sample SAMN02715735, study PRJNA202380) | gut metagenome | biome: sheep rumen | host: Ovis aries | place: New Zealand: Palmerston North | reverse complement strand
ATCTAATTCGATTTCTCTTCTATTTTGCGTATCATATTTGTGATGGCATTGTTTTCTTCGTGAGTGATTCCTGCAATTTCAAGATTATCTGATGATCTGATTTCTCTGAGGATAGATTGTATGAGGTATCTGAATCCATTCCCTTCAAAATTTGAACTATAATGTTTCAGTTTGCTGTCATGATAATCGAGAATACTGAAATAACCCACACGCCACCAGTCATCTGGTATCTTTATTTCACCAGTGGTTCCGTATATTGTCATGCCGCACTCAATATCCACATCTTCACTGACTTCTGCCGTGGCTATCGCATTTTCATATTCGAACGTTAAAAGGCCGTATCTTATATCTCCATTTTCTTTTTTTACGATGCTTACATGCGAATCTGTATAATTATAACCGGCTATCTTCATGATCGCACAAATGGGAACATAAGCCATGTCGATAAACGGAATATGATTATCTTCATCAAACATCTTCTTTGAAACAGAACATTTCACACTGACGATATCTCCAATAACATTCCCTCTTGCCATCCACAGCAACTGTCCGAAGACTCCCAGGTGCAACATCGGAACATCCTCAAAGAACACAACACCATTTTCCTGAGCGAGCTTTTTTATATATTTTTCTTTTTCAAGTTCAATGGTGTATGGTACTTCGCAGATAACATGTTTTGCTTTTTTCAGTGCACGTTCGATATAATTCAGCCTTGAGCTGAAATTCGACTTTATGTATACAATATCGATACTGTCCAAAAAATCATCATAATCGTCAAAGCCTTTATATAACTCGTATTTTTCGCAAAAAGCATCTGCAGTTTCCCGGTTTTCTGAGAATACGCTTTCAACATGGATCCCGCTGACTCTGGGGCTCTCTGAAACTACTTCCTTATCATTGATATCATCTGTTACGATACCGAGTTTGTATATGGTCAGCTTTTCTTCGCGCAGCTGAGTACTGGAAATATCCTTTGTCCTCTCCAGATATTTGATCTCACAATATTTTTTCAGATGATCAAATTTGCCCTTCCAGTCCGATCCGATCACAAGAACATCAACATGATATTTCAAAATGTCAGGTATCTTTTGCCCGAGATATTCTTCTACAATTATTTTATCTGCAAAACCTGTTGCTTTGACATTTTCTATCCTTGTAGCAAGAGAATCCTGCACAGAAAGCTTACCCCTTTCTGCATCATATGATTCTCCTGTTACGCCAACGATAAGATAGTCGCCTTCTTCTTTTGCCCTTTTAAGAATGTTATAATGACCTTTATGAAATAAATCAAATGTTCCGTATGTTATTACTGTTCTCAAAATTAACCTCCGTAATGACTCTGATTATTTATCACATTTTTGGAGTGATGCGACAAATTTCTCCATAATGTCTTTTGTTCCGGTGGTGACCCGAATATAATTTTTGTATTTTTCATCTGTATAGTGTTTTACAAGAATTTTTTCTTCGTTTTTAAGTCTGTCCGTTACATCGGCTGCATCCTTTTTCGTTTTGACAAACACAAAGTTACCACCCATGGCATTCACAAAATAACCTTCTTTTCTGAGTGTATCAATCAGATATTCCTTTCCCTCTGTCTGCTTTGCAACCATATCCTCGACCATTCCGTCAGACGATATGATCCTGTCTGCAAATCTGATGCCGAAAGCATTCACATTGTGCGGCGTGCAAAGTTTCTGCACAAGCTGGACGTATTCTTTTTTCCCCACAGCATAACCAAGACGGCATCCCGCAAGAGAAAACAATTTTGAAAAAGTTCTCGTCAGTATAACATGATCGTAAGAGATGGCCATATCGATAAAAGTAGAAGGAGCAAAATATAAATAAGCCTCATCAATAAGAACAAACGCTTCGTGTTTTTGTGCGCATTCAATAATGCTCTTTACTTCTTCATCGGTATAAACATCCCCAACAGGATTGTTTGGATTTAGTATTATAACCAGCTGTGTTTCATCCGAAATTGCATCAATTATATCTGAGACACTGGATGTAAAGCCATCTCTGTAAGGAACCTTTTTGTGTTTCCTGCCATACATTTTTGCATACACAGCATACATAGCATAAGAAGGATCTACAGATATGATCTCGCCTCCCGGACTGGTAAATGCCTCTATGATGTGGCGTATAGCTTCTGCTGAACCATTCGTCAGAACAATTTCGTCTCTTGTTATTCCCAGTTCAGCAGCCAGCTTTCTCTGAAATGGTTCTGTTTCAGGATATTTTGCTACAAATTCAGAGTCTACATCTTTCAATACATCATCAATGAATTCTTTTGGAAGACCGCCGGGGTTTTCATTAAGATCAAGTCTCAGAAAACCTTCTCTGAGATTCTGGTCGAAGATTCGATTAAGTTCAACTACATCCTGATTTACATAAAACATATTAACCTCCTAGTTGTTATTGTTTTCTACTATCGATATATCCAGCGGAGCCAGATTCTCAGCCGCAATATTCTTTCTCATGATCGAAGCAAGTTTTCCCTCACCATTGTTTTCGAGCATTGCAAGGTATACTTCAGCTATATCGCTGTCAAAACAGATGCCCATTTTTCTGTTTTCAAAATACCTTGCTTTGACATCATAATTATACAGCAATTGTTGCAGTTGTTCAAAATCTCCTTTTTCAAATAAAGCCATTATCTCATCTTTACGAGGAATCAATTCCTGAGCAAGCACGATTCTTGCATCGGTCCTTTTCATGATATTAAATGATTCGGTATTCTGTCTTTCGCCTTTTCTTATAGAATAGGTATACTGCAGTGACTTATTCATATCGTTTATTATGGAACTGTCGCTGTCAGCAAGACCCAGGGTATCAACAGTAGTTTTCAGATCATTTTCGGTGTCAACAATAAAATGAATTTTAAATTCTTCAGGTCTTAATTTGATCTCATCCAGCATGTACTTGTTATATGCTCTCGACATATAACCAATCTTATTTTTTACACACCTGAAAGCAGTTCCGTAAATGTTCACATCTGTATACTCTTCAAACAGATCTGTGGGAATATAATATCTGGCTTGTTGTCTGAGCCTGTTATAACTCAGATAATATTCTCCTTTTCCGTTGGTTCCATCTTTCAGCTGCCTGTCAAATACTGAATTTTTGAATTTTTGCCTGCCTTTTATCGAAATATATTTTTTTATAGCGTTTTTTGAAATTGTTACGGCTTTCATATTTGTCCTCAGAGGTGTGGCTTCCATAAATTCTGAGATCTCAAAAAGCCTTGTTTTCAATGCGCCTGCTTTTGTTTTCCCTCTCCTTTTCAATATGTGAATATTTACATGTATAAATGTTCTTTCGTTTGTGAACAGATTTATATAAGTAGTTCTCGTATCACAGAAATAGATATTATGCCTCAGATGATCAGCGTCGTTTTTCTGATATCTGATCTGATAATCACCTGCAAGATCTTTCGTAACTTCAATAAATTTCAATGCGTTTTCCGGTGTCATCATAAGGTTTGGAGGCGTTATCTCTGATGAAAAAACTCCATACTTTATACCATATAAGAATGTCCTGCCCTCAAGGGAATACTCGATGTTGTTTTCGCGGCAGATTCTGTCGGTTTCTTTCAGCAGTTCAAACATCTTATCCCCTGTTTTAGTTTTCGGACATGTATTAACAGTCTTATCATACTTTATTGCATATGATGGCGCTATATCAGGATCAAATCTTTCTTCGATTTCTTTGAGTATCAAGCCGTTTCTTGAGGACTGGTACACTTTAAGGCAGAGCGCTTTCGCCTTATCAAAGTCTTTTTTTCTGTAATATGAATCAGCAAGAAGCTTGAGTGCATCTGTCTGACCTTCATTTTCGCTGACGAATTTTTCTATTTGTTCTGTTGTCATAGCAGGATCATTTCTTTCGAATAAAATCGTATTCTTAATGAACTGCAGTAAAAACATCTTTTCATATAGCCATTCGTCTGTTTCGTCCAGGCCTTTCAACGCATCATCATACATTCCTGTATTGAATGATTTTAAAATGAAAAACACTTTATGAGCAAGACCGAATACGTCATCAAGTTTGTATTCACTTTTAAATCCTGCGTTCATAAAACGATCCATAACGAAAACTGTTTTGAGATCGCCTTTTATCAGCAGAGTGTAAATCAAATAGCGGAAAAGCTCATCATCAAGAGGGATGATCTTTGGATTATAAAATCTGTACAGATGCGAATGCCTTTGAGCCCCAATAAATCTCAGTGAAAGCTGCACATATAAATAATCATCAAAAATAGACAGTATCCTGTCATATTCCCCTCTTTCAAACATTTCTTTAACAGAAATGCCTTCTGCCTCGATTTTCTTCAGAAGTTTACGACGAACAAATTCCGACTGGACATCGACCTCATAATCTGAAAAATCGATCTGTAGTTTTCTTCGTTTCAACATCAGAAGTTTTCTGTTGAAGAGTTCATCAGCTGTTTTTTTAATATCAAGATACTGAACAGCGTCATCCATATAACTCTTGTATGGCATATCATAATTGGTGACCGAAACATGCCCTTCATCTTCAACAAAAGCCGGAACCTGATACCAGTCAGGGCCATACAGCATTACGAGATAATCATACCATTGTTCCGGCATCGGAAGGCTGTATCCCTCATATTCCATGTAAACCGGATTTCCCATCATTTTTTTGGGGAATATATGCGGTACAGTTCCCCATCTGAGCATGTAGTATTCAGCCTGTTCCTCCGGATAAGTGAAGATCATATCTTCAAGTTCCTTTACAGCAGCAGCTTTTCCTTCATGTATGATCTTCTTATGATAGTCCTGATAGACATCAAGGTAGTCACGATCATTTCTGTTGGAAAAACCGTAAAAAGGCATCACAACATCAGAATAAACATTCAGATAATTTCTTTGTTTCCTCTGTAGTTCCGGATCTGATGGAATGGGATCAAGAATGAATATATCAATCACAACACCGGCCGCGCAGTTGTTCAGTATATCGAATCTGGCAATATTAGTTGTCGTTATATCAATATACCTTGGGATAGTTCCCGGATAATCAGGGTTATCCTCAATACACTCGAGAACTCTGTTTTCAGGTCGTTCAGTTTTGAACGCTTCACGAAAACGCATAAATTCATCACGTGTCATGTACAGGTCGGCATCATCATCCCATGGTATAAAGCCATTATGACGAGCTGCTCCGATAACGGTACCGCCGGCAGCATAATACGTTATGCCGTATTTGCGGCATATCTGATCGATCTCGATCAGCATGTCCATAAGTATTCTGTGTATTTTTTTCATGATCAATCCCTGCGAATGATTCTTGCATTATAGCCTATGAATTTAAAACCGAGTTTTTTATGAACGCTTATCGTTTTCTCATTCGTTGTAATGAGAAATGCAAGACCGGTTTTTCCTTCTCTTCTGACAAGATTCCACGTACTTGCTGTTATGGATGATCCAAGCCCTTTGCCTCTCATTGAAGGATCAGTTACCAGACCTCCTATTACAGCGAGTTCGTCCGTTTCAGCATTTGTTGCATTCGTTGCTATGAGCTTGCCTTCGTCATCACGTATTACGAACATACGCCCAAATCCGTCCTTGAATCTTCTTGTAAGATCACTGACAAGTTTATCATATTCATATACATCACTGTAAATGTCTGCTTTCAGCATCAATGATGCTATATCCGGTATATCGGTTTCAACAGCCGGTTTTATATCAAAGCTTTCTCTGGCATGAAGTTCTTTGTCGGCTGTTATTATATGATTTGATTCATACAGAAAATCACCTTCAAGATGTTTTAAGATCTCATCGATATTTTCTATGCTGGAAGCGATAACCTTTGGTTTTCTTTCCTCAAGAAGAGAGATAAGCTCATCTGTGCAAAACAGTTCTTTGCTATATATATGAATGCAGTCATAATATTGATAAGCTATAGCCTTCAATTCACTGTCTTCTTCAAAAAACCACATATCCAGACCTTCGTCTGTAATTCCGCACTCTTCGATATCCATATACATATAAAAATTAAGCAGCCTGTCTTCATAAATAAAATCCAAAGCTGTCTTTATATCGCTCTCATTACAATGTTTCATTTTTATTCCTTTCTCTTTATTGTGTCTACGTATGTTGTTGCACTGATATCACTGAATTATAATACTTCAAAACATTATCATTAGTCAATAAATAATATATACAAGAAAACTTCATTATGATATTATAACCGGGATGATTAACTGTTACACAAACTATAAAGAGAGGACAATCATGATTAAAATCATCAGATCTGATTTTTCTGTTAAAAAAGCCATAGTGATACTGCTTCTTATAATTACCGCGGTTTTTGTCGTTTATAACAAGAACTGTTTTTTATACCAGGTATTTGACAGAATTGACATAACGAAGAATAACCCACAGAATAATTTAACAACACAGATAAAACTGGCTGAAGGTTCAGAACTGTCCCAGCCTTTTTATGCAAAGACTGACAAAATCGAAACATTCCGGCTGTATTTCTTAAATGAATATAAATACAAAACAAATGTTAAAGTGAAAGTTTATGTTACTGACACAAATAATAAAATACTCGGAAAACCAACAACTCTCACATCGGAAAAAATTGCTCATCGAACCGGAACCCAGATTCTTGTTAACGGTAATAATGAAGATGCAAATGAAAACGGTATTCTGACAATCAAGAAGGATACTAAACAGCTTAATGATGTTGCCATTGTCAAAGGAAAAACATATTTTCTTCATGTAAAAGTGGAACATCTTGACACTGGCGATGATTTTGGGATATTTCTGTCAAAACCGGGCAAAATGGCTGCTAAGGACAGTGTGATCATTGACGGGAATAAGAAATCAGGACATAAGCTTCTCTATTCGGCCACATATTATCGTATGTCATACAAACTGATGGCAGTCTTTTTGTTCCTTATTCTTCTGACGATCCTCTTTGTTCTGATACCATTAAGCAGAATCGAAGAAAAACTCAAAAAGAATCATCCGAAAGCTGATCTGAACAAATTATTGTTACGACTTATGTTTGTCGCTACTCCTCTTTTCATATACTATGATCTTTCAAAAATTGCTTCTTACTCCACAAAGTCATTTATAATTCAGCTGATTTCAATAAAAGGTGCACTTAATCTGCTTATAATCGGTATGGTATGGTGGCTGATATATGCATTGTGCAACAGAATAAGATCAACGATAATCGCATCAACAGTTTTGGGCTTTATTTTTGGATTAGCGAATTACCTGCTGATACTTTTCAGAAATTCTCCTCTTCTGGCAATGGATCTGTTCTCATGGAAAACCGGACTCGCAGTTGCAGGAACATATACAGTTACATTTAATAAAGACAGTCTCTGGTTCATAGTTCTGACAATGATTTGGATATGTATAGCCTTTTCACTCAAAGGTCATAAAGGATTATCCTTGAAATACAGAATCGTATGCTTTGTTTTGCTTGCTGGCTGGTGTACTGCATTTTATCAGATTATTTTCAATACAGACATACTCTTAAAAAATGATATTAAGGTAAATCAGTTCAATCCTAACTGGACATACAAAAAAAACGGTTATGCGCTGTCTTTTGCAGCGTCTGTGAAAAGTTCTGTCACGAAAAAGCCCGAAGGATATGATCCTGAGGAGATAGAGAAAATATCAAAGAAATACAGGTCTGACAAGGCAGTCATGGCTAAAGAGGTATCAAAGAAAACTCCGAACATTATAGTTATTATGAATGAGTCATTTTCAGATCTCAGGTATATCGGAGATTTTGAAACTAATCGTAATTATATGCCATTTGTAAAAAGCCTTAAAGAAAACACGATAAAAGGCACTATGCACATGTCGGTTCTCGGAAGCAGAACTGCAAACAGTGAACTCGAATTTCTCACAGGTAATACAATGCAGTTCTTCCCTGATTATTCAGTTCCGTATGTTTCCATGATAACAGAAAAAAAACCGGCCATGCCATGGAATATGAAAAAACTGGGATACAAAGGGATCATCGCATTTCATCCGGGAATGGTCGATTCATATAACAGAAACAATGTATATCCTCTGCTGGGATTCCAAAAGCATATTTCAATCGAAGATCTTAAGGATCCTGAAATAATAAGAGACTATGTTTCAGACAGCGCTGATTATGATACTGTCATCCGGGAATATGAAAAAAATAAAATGACTAAAAAACCGCTTTACATCTTCAATGTCACGATTCAGAATCACGGCGGATATACGACGAATGCAGGTGTAGTGGATGCCGGAATCAGCATTTCAGATACAAAGTTGCAGGATGAACAGGCTGTTCAGTATTTGAATCTTATAAAGAAAAGCGATGAGGCGGTCGAAAAGCTGATCACTTACTTCAGTACTCAGAACGAACCGACAGTCATAGTATTCTACGGGGATCATGAGCCGGTAGTTGGATCATCTTTTTACTCAGAGCTATACAACAAGCAGAAAGGTCTTTCTTACATGGAAATGAACGAAAAAAAATATCGTGTTCCATTCTTTATCTGGGCGAATTATGACATTAAAGAAAAAAGCAATGTTGAGACCAGTGCAAACTACCTGCAGGCAAATATGATGAATACGATCGGTCTGCCGCTTACAGGATATCAGAAATATCTTCTGGATCTTGAAAAAGATCTTCCGGTAATCAGCGGAGTTGCTGCCATGGACAGCAAGCATAATCTTTTCGATCCAAAAGAGTCTGATAAATTGAAAGAAAAAATTACTCTTTACGAAAAAATACAGTACAATAATTTTAATGATGACGAAAATAGAATAGATGAATTCTACAAACTGAAGTAAGCAAAAGCACCGGATCGGGAACAACCGGTGCTTTTTTGTTCTCAGAACAATCCAGCCTTTGAAAGTGAAAGGATCGTATGGTTTTGCAAAACAGCGCTGTATTTTGAACTATTCTCAATAATGAGCTTATCGCCCTCACCTGTTTCAGCTTCAACAAGATCCGCTGCCCGTGAAAATTTTGCTGCAAACATCTTGTCTGATCTGTCAGTCTTAATGAAAAGTCTTATTTGAACGTGTCTTTTTTTAGGGGCTTTTATTTCAAAACGTGTTCCTGATACGATTCTTTCCCCATTGAAGGCAACAATATCATTGTCATGATCATCACAAAGCTTTACGGAGACATCTTTGTTTTTGTTATCTTTTACTATCATCTCAGCTTTCGTACTCCCTACACGGCACGATGTGATGCCGCTGATTTGAATATTGTCTGCCATCTCTTTCAATCCGGTTATTTTTGCTATTCCAAGACCACCAAAATTATATATTACTTTGTCCTTATATGTCAGACGGCCGTCATTTCCCAGCAAAGCGGCATCAAAAGCATTTTCTCCATATTTAAAACCAAGAAGATGTGACTTTATTGCAACAGGCATGTTTTTTATTTTCATGATCCTGTCATCATCAATATACTGAACAGTAGTTCTGATATTTTCAATAAATCTTTTCTGCTGATCGCTGTCTAGTATATGGACCGGCAGAGGAACTTTAAGACGCCATTTTACTGCATAAAGCAAAACCTCCTGGACATATGGTGTTACGTTTCCGTATAATTCCAAGCTTTGTTTTATCAGCGGCATATATACTTTCTCGGGAATATCTAAATACCAGTAAGTGTTTTCTCTCAAACCGCTGGACAGTGAAGATGTGTCATTTAATTTTCTGTAATAATAAACAGAGTCTTTGACAACACCATATTTATTTCTTTTCATTAAAAACATTGTATTAAAAAGAATGTCTTCATGAATGCGAACATTTTCGTCAAAGCGAAGAGTTTTAATTGCCTGAGTTTTAAAGATCGCATTTCCTCGAGTCGTCTGTATCAGGAACGGTTCTTTGTTAAGATCAATTATTCTGGTTGTTTCATATTTATAATTCATGGGATGATCGTATGATCTGTCCCCGAAGATCCTTATTTTCGTGCTTACAAGATCTATATCATCATAATGATCTTCAAAAAAAGACAGAGCATTCTTCAGATAATCCGGATTCCATAAGTCATCAGCATCAAGGAACGCAAAATATTTTCCTTCTGCTGAAAGAATCGCTCTGTTGATTGCAGATGAAACTCCGCTGTTATCCTGCCTCAGGTAAAGAACATTGTCAGGATAGTTGTTTTTGTAGCTTAGGCAAATTTCTTCAGATCCATCGGTGCTGCCATCATTTACAAAAATCAGCTGAAGATTATCCTCAAATCCAATGGTCTGAGAAATCACAGATCTGGCAGCTTCGTCAAGAAACTCCTCTGAATTATATACTGCTATACATACCGAACACAAATAAGTATTTTTCAATTTCAATTACTCCTGCTAACGATGCTTATTTGTTTAAATTCCAACAGATTACAGTTTTCCTGCTGCCGTTTTCCATATCCAGTCTGAAAGCTTCATGGATATCATCTATGCAATTAACATCAACTACATCTCCGATTACTTTTTTCATCAGTTCCGGTACTTCCGGGTCATTTTTGCACAGGTTCAGGTATCCTGCAAAATCCGAATTTCCGCTGCGGCTGCTTCCAAATAATCTCAGACCTTTCTCAAGGACCATTCTGGTATTGATAGGAACAGGATCTTCTGAAACGCCCATAAGAGCTATCGTTCCTTCGGGATTTATCACTTCGTTTATCATCTGATTTACAGCTGTTCCGGAGTGTGATGAACCTACACATTCGAATGCATGATCAACACGGATATCTTCAGGAATATCATTGACCTGGTATATACCGTCTGCAAAAGTGAATTCTTCCAGCTTCTCTTTAACAACACCGAATATCAGCAATCTGCTCTCAGGAAAACGCTTTTTCAGCAGTAAGGCTGTAATATATCCGAGATTTCCCTCTCCCCAGACGCCGATGGTGTTTCTTCTGAGATGAGCGATCTTATCAAATCTGTTAAGAACATGATAAGATACAGAGCAGATCTCAGTAAATGCCGCAACATTATTATCAATTCCCTCCGGGACAGGTATTACTCTGTCAGGGCGCATATCGACGTAGTCCTGCATGAAACCATCATATCCGCTGGCTCTGAACTTGCTGGACGGAAGATAATTTTCTGCTATGATATCGTCCGTCTCAAATGGAGTGTTCGGCACAAGAGCGACTCTCTGTCCTTTTTTAAAACTGCCTGAAGTATCTTTTTCGACTGTTCC
>AUXO010673619.1_pt1 | contig 11188 bp, 6 predicted proteins | sample 768731 | NCBI WGS metagenome assembly AUXO01 (sample SAMN02715735, study PRJNA202380) | gut metagenome | biome: sheep rumen | host: Ovis aries | place: New Zealand: Palmerston North | reverse complement strand
CGGGAATCTTATTGGGCATATTAATACGAGTCGCTGTTAAGCCATCAAAAAAACAATTACTTCCCGCCATAGTCAATGTAGCATCCGACATGTCCAATAACTCAACTGTGGTATCCCTAAAAAACCTCGCTTCATTTCCCCGTCGCAATTCAAAGTCAAACTCATTCGTAGTTACATCTCCCATTATCAAGGTATTTATCTGAGAGTTTCGGAACATACTATCTTCTGGGTAACCACCATAAGTACATTTATTAAAATAGAAATGTGAAAGATCTAGTGTCCCGGATGTTTTAAAGTCGCTAAACATAGCACATACATTATATCCCTCTGGGAACACGTTGCTATTAGAGAAACGTAATGTATCTATAGTTGCCCCATTAAATAAACATTCTTGCACTGCGTATGTAGCAGTGGAGTTATATCTTTCGTTTGATGCACCAGCTCCCAAATCCCAAGTGGACAAATCCAATGTGCCAGTAGTAAGTCCTGAGAATAAGCGAGACTGATGTGTGGCATTGGGGAATTTTATATTACGCAAGTCTAAATTTGGAACAGTAAGATTATAAAACGATCCTGATATATTTGTTGTATTACTAGCTATTGCACTAGGCAATATTAACTGAGTTAAATTATTGTCGGCCAATATATATGTTATACTGACCACATTAGACATATCAAAATTTGATATATCCAATTCCTCTAAATGGGAATTCCTAAACATTTCATACATGTTAGTGGTGTTTGAAGTGTCAAATGAAGATACATCTATGCTTGTATAATCTGAATTGCAAAACATACCACTCATATTTACAACAGAACCAGTATCATAATTTGTTAAGTCTAATGTTGTACCAGATGTTCCTTTGAACATATTCTTCATGTTAGTGACTTTCGTCGTATTAAACAACTGTGCGTTAAATGTCGCCCCACAATTACAAAACATGTTCTCCATTGTTGTAACATTACTAGTGTCGAAAGAAGATAAATTTAATTCTGTGGCTTTACTTTCATTAAACATAAAAGACATATCTTCTACGTTGGACGTGTTAAAGATATTTAATCCTAGTATGTGTTCCGACACACAATTGTCAAACATGGCATTCATTGTGATTACATTTGCTGTATTAAAGTTTCTTAAATCAAGAGTCTCGGGTAGCGAATAATTCGCCCCCGAGAACATGTTACTCATATCGGTACAGTTATCTGTACGAATGTATGGTATTATTTTATATCTCCACGTTAAATGATTATATCCTTCTAGCGTAATTTTATTTGATCCTACACGAGGAGCCATAAAAACTTGTCCCGTTTTAATCACCTCCAATCGCGTTTAAAAAATCGTCATGGGTAGAATTTAAATGTATCCTATATCCATATGGTTCTTGTTCGGTGTAAATATGATAGAACCTCCATCCTTGATCTTCTATACTGCTCGCGTTAGTATATACATCAATTACCTCGCTTTCACTACCACCAAATGCATTCCATGTATATGATGTAGGTTGATACAATGTATCGGGCAAATAAATCGATCCAGTTGCATTTGAATAAGCATACATTAAATAAAAATTATTTGGCGTAGCATCTTGAGGCATAATGCATCCATCGAAATCTATGGATCCACCATGGAAAGATTGTACGAGATCTAAATATGTAACATTGGTAAAATCCCAATTTCTTAATGACAAATTTCCTCCATAATAATTATACGCAAACGAACTTATATAAGTAAGATTTGAGGTATCCCATGAACTAAAATCATAATCACCATTGCAATTATACAGAACATAACTCATGCTCTGAATATTTGATACATCGCATTTATCTAAGTTGTGAACAACAGGGGATTGATATTCATAGGTCTGAGTTGTTTCATTATATTTACTTGCTCCACTTATAAAATAATATAATTGTCCGGAAAAAGCTATTCCAGTATTTGGCAAATATATTTCGTCTAATCCACATGAATAATTCATAAAGTTAGAACTATTAGAACAAACTCCATCCACAACCAAATCCCGCATGTCTAATATGCCACCTCCATATGCATATATCATGTACGACATAGAGGCGTCATTACCTAAATGTAATGTACTGTTCTCAAACGTAACATTAACATTAGCCCTTAAAAAACCCGCGTCTATTAAGTGATTTAAATTATTGGCGTATATAGTACTATCTTTTATTAAGTATACTGGATTATAACTCTCACTCCCATAATATGCTAAATATCTAAGCGTCGTATTTATCGGAGAAAATGTTACTTCAAGAATAACATCGTCCGCCCTATTCTCGTATGTTAACGCAAAATACTGGTAATCATTTATAGCAGATGGCAGATTAGTTTTTAAATGTATGATAGGTGTAATACAATAACGGAAAGGGCCATCGTAATATGCCAATGTATTACTATCAGCCTCAGAAAAATCTAGCTTAGAAAAGTCCGTATTTCCCAACACCGCATAATAAAACATATTTCTAGCATTTAAAAGTTTTACGCCATCCAATAAGGATAAATCCAATCCGTCAGGGGCACAAAAATATTCAAACATATAATTGGCATTTAATGAAAAAGATGTAATGGAAGTATTTGTTAGATCTACAGCTAATGGAATACTTCTTGTAGGATCTGTATAATCCCTAGTGAATGAATAAAACATAGAAGACGCATCACTTAAAACTGGGAAGGTACTATTAGACAAATCTACACTTTTAGCTTGTGCAATATCTGAAACGTAAAACATACTAGAGGCGTTTTCCAAAGATGAAAAATTTATCCCCGACATATTAATCTCAGGGATAATACTACCTGAGAACATTGCACCAGCATTTACAACATTATTATAATTCAACGTATTTAAACCCGTAACAATTGGTATTTCTGCGTCCGCAAACATTCTTCTCATGTTTGTTATAGTACTAGTATTAAACCCCGTCAAATCTAGAGACGACAAACTAGCATTTGCAAACATACCCTCAAGACTAGTCAACCGAGATACATCTAATGTTGCTAATTGTAATCCTTGATTAACACTCGCTCCGTTAAACATGTTTTGCGGTAAGCTATAAAATATTGCACCAGTAAAATCAATTGAATTGAATGATCCATTAAACAAATTATTTGCGGTGGTATTCTCTCCTATTGTTAATCCTTCTAATCTTAAATCGCCAGCATTAACACCATAGAACATGTAATCCATATTGGTCGCAGACGAACTATCTATGTCTTGCAGATCAAACTCATACGCCTTAGAATTTCTGAATAGATAACTCCAATCTTCAATATTGTCCATAGTAGAAAAGTCTATGTTTCTAATAAATTCCTCTTCCCATCTATCTCCCCTCGCTCCTATTTGAAGTCCAGTCTCGGGGATTGAACTTTTCCTACGTACATGAGGACGAATGGTTACTGTACCCATATCAATATCCTCTCATAATCGCTACTGAAAAAGTTATATTAGGCTTAGCTTCTAGTGCATACCATGTTATAGTATCCGTCCCCGTGATACCATAATCAAGTCTACTCGCAGCTTGGCTAATTGCTATATTGTCAGATGGGGTATTAGATGGAACAAATCCCAAACAAATTATTTTATCTTGAGCTGTAATACCACTAACAGTTGTAGTGTTGGTGAATGGAGCATTCGCCGACCATCCGCCAACAGGGATTTGCACATTGCGTATTGCAAAATTATTAAGAATACCAGTGACTGTTCCGTCTCCGTATGTGCTTATATTTGAATCCCCCAATTCAGTTTTTATATCTGTAATTTCATCATCCAAGGCGAGAACGCTTCCTGTGGGGGTACCATCACCCAATGAAGAAATATCATTATCTCCTATAATTTGTTTTTTGAAATTACTAATAGTTATGTTTCGTGTTCCATATGTGGAGGAATCAAGTATAAGTTCCTCATCATTGTTGGCTTGTGTAATATCCGTATGTTCGTTAAGTCTTTTTGTACCTACGTCAATTGCCATACATATCCCTCCTTTCTAATAAATAAAGAGGAGAGAGTCACTCGGACTCTCTCTCTGATTCAGCACTTGGTGTAGAGTTAGATTCAACGTTTAATGTAGAAACTTCTTCTCCACTATTCCTTATGACCTCTTGAGCGGGAGCGTTAAGTGCAGCATAATAAGCTCTCTCAACCTTCCATTGTAATTCATTTATTATTAAGTAAAGCGTACTAATGGGGAGTTTTGAATCATTAACTTCCTTAACAAGTTGCTGTCTTAATACCTCTGTTGCTATATTGATATCTGTCTCCATTTTAAATCTCCTTTATTCTTTATGTAATATCATTATTTCCTAAGAAGAAAATAGTTCTTGAATGTCCTACGAATCCGTGAGTGTCTCCAGTAGTTCCTCCCCAACCATCTTTAGCAGAAAATTTCCAGTCGCCAGTGGTACTATTATAAATACTTTGTGTTGGGGTATGTTGTAACCAAGTTACTGTTGCACTAGTCCATCCACAAGAATGACCCTGAATTGTTCCGGCGGTAAGCTGTGCTACGCCTACTGTACCACTAACATCAAGATTTTTTGCATTCAAAGAATCTCTTACTTCAAGAACGCCCGTTGTTAAATCATCAATTGAGGCCTTCTGAGCGGTTAAATCCCCAATGTCTGCGGATACCGCTGTGAGCTGACCTTGTATGGCAAGGTTCATTAGATTCATCTCTTCTATTGTAGCATACCCAGAGATGGTTACGTTGGTAAAGTTGCCACCAGTAGCGGTTATATCGGAGAATGTAGCGTGTCCATCATTATATATGCCCCACTTAGTTTCTCCGCCAATAGTACAGCGAATGTTTCCAGATCCGTTTAGAGTAACGTTGTTCCCAGAAAGATATCCATCATTGATATTCCATCCTCCGATTGTGCCACTCTTGGCTGTAAGTACACCGGTTTCAGTTACTTCGAATCCAGATCCATTTGTAATGTGGCCGTTAATATTAGCTCCTGTACAAGTCATAGTGCCATTCTCGTCGACTTCAAATTTCGCACCTTGTGCTGAAGGCACTTTAATTGTTCCGCCAATAATTTCGGTTCCACTAATTGTACCACCAGACGAAACCGCCCCATTAATTGTAGCATTATTACATTGCATATTTCCTTCAGCATTTACAAAAAAGTTATTACCATTAGTAATATTGGTCGCTTCAATGGATCCGTTCTTTAACACCAATCTATTATTACTATATGTAAGTTTATCTCCGCCGAATGAAAATGTTCCATCGTTAAGATTTATATGGCTTCCGGTATTATTGATGGTAGAATAATTTTCCGAATAAATATTTCCGCCAATAATAGATGAGCCATTCACATAACCAGCTTGTACAAACTCTGCGGTTAAGCCATATCTAGTTCCCGTTTTATAAGAATCAGCGTTTGTATCATAGTATCTAAAATTATGTTTACCCAATGCGGCACTAGATGTTTGCCAATTATCTTTTGTGAATACTAAAATATTATGTGTGATTCTTAATTGTTCGGGGCTATAAGTCTCAGTATCGGGATCATAACTTTTAGCATAAATACCAAACTTTCCAAATGTAATTTCTTCATCATTATTATTTTTTACATTTGTTAGGGCTGACAAAAGACCTTCTTTGACGAATGCTCCAATTTCTTTGTCTGCTTCTTTACCTGCCTCTGCTTGTTTCATGGTCGCACCATAAGAGCTAGACATAGACTTGGCTGATTTAAGAATGGATTCAACATCCGTCATTATATTTCCGATTTTTGTAACATTTGAAAACTCTACATTTATTGTGTCTGGTTTATCAAAATCAATCGAACATGTTAACAGCCTTAATCTAAACAATTGATTGTCCGCAATAACCCTTATCCAGTTACCTAAAACAAATTTGTCTTTAAAATATTCGTACCCATTCGTTGGCAACAAATTAAATAAATCACATTTAACAGAATACTGCGGTGTGCTCGCCTTAAGAAGTTCTTCATTTGCCGCCTCTAAAAACTGTTTAGCATTATTAAACAATCCGACAGTGTCTAAATCGGTAGAGATATAATGGCTATTTGAGTATGCGTCTTCTCGTCTATAAGCACAATAGATTTTGTAGTTATCATCACCAAGATAATTTTCAAGATTTAATATATCTTGTATCTCTTCTTTTCTCGCCTCAAGCGATCCAGGTAAGATGGTCTTTTTATTCTCTCCATTCTCATCTTTCTCTGTTATAATTCCGAGAATGTTTGTCCAATAATCTACGTTGGCAGTAGAGTAAGGATTGCCGTAGCCATCGGTTCGAGTACATGGTGTGCCATCTTGCTCAATACCAGATTGTCTTCTAGGCAATTCTCTTTCAACGGCCTGAAGCTTATTATAATACGGCACATAAATATCTTGATAAAATTCGTCGACTACATCACTACCAGTATCAGGGTCTTGTCCGGATATAAGTTGCCCATGTCCCTCTTGTGTTAATATGTTAAGACAATTAGAAAGAGATTCTTTAAAAGATTCAAGTCTGTTCACACAATAGTATGTAAGAGCATTTTCAAATTGCAACTGATCGCTAATCTTTAAGACCTCATAAATGCCATCTTCCTTATCGTCATAACGAACAATATTTTTAGCTATCTTTTGATTTAAATATGTTTCGTAGTCGTCATTTACCACCACGGTTATTCTTGAACTATAAGCTGTTTGTTCGCTGTCAGAATAACTCGTTATTAAGAATCTACCATTCCAAAGACCGTAATGATGATTATTGGCGTCCACTCCTTGATATGTAAAAGTAGCGGGGATTTCCTTCATATCAACTTCTACTTTTACATAACCAGTTTTTACAAGTGTCTTAGCTAATTGTACGAGACTGCCATTCACCGAAGCAACAGTGGTTCCAGCACCTACTGCAACAAGAGATGCGGGAGATAGATTTTCAACGGTAAGTTTTGCCGCTTCACCTTGAGGGGTGATGGGGTCATGTGGTTGATCTGGCATAAGAGCAGATGTATATTTTAGTATGTTGTCAATAGCCTCATAATAATTTTGCATAAGCTCAGCATACTCTGGTTTATATGATTCATATAAAGCGTTATACTGATTTAATTTTTCTACTAAACTAGCTGGCATGTCAGCATAGTCGAGTTCATTGAACATGTTAATGTATTCAGATCCATTAGGATTAATTGCTATTACAGCGGCCGTCATATCATCATCGCCAGCCTCTAACTTTAAAGTATTCTTTACAGCGTCAGTATCGATGGTTAATTGTATCTCATCGGTTAAATTGTCTTTATCAATAAGTACGTGCGTGTCCTCTCCAAAAAAGTCTAAGTCCGTGCTTCCGCACTCTTCACATGTTAATTTTTTATACGCTACAATACTATCGTTTCCATATAACCACGCATTGTCTGAGTCGGTAACAATGTTCATATTAGCATCCGAAGTATATGCAATCTCTTCATAATATCCGTACTCATAATGTGGTTGCTGTCTTTTCTGACAAGAGTTGCATACGACAAGTAAGTCGTATACATTTATTGTTTTATCTACATTGTTTATGACAAATAATACGTTAAATTCTTCAGCAACATCTTTAGATAAAAAATCCCATACACTTTTATTAGTTACTGAAAATGTTCTTTGCATTGCGGCCACACTTACTGGAACATGTCCAATACTATATTGTGGTACTTTGTAAAGCACTCTGTTCAATAAAGATTTTTTAGGATTGTTCTCATTATAAAAAATGGTCGGTTCTTCCGAATCTTCGTTGTCTTTGTTTAATACATCGGCTTGAGTATTTATTTCCAAATTGTACAATTGGGTTTGCGACAATTCAGCTATTCCAGCATTCACCCCCACAACACTCTTTTTTCTTTCAACCGAATCATAGTCTGTAATAGTTATTTCTAGATAGTCCTCTAACTCCGGAATATAGATTAATTTAAAATCAACTATATTATCCCATAACGATTCCGCAATTCCATCTAATTCATTATATACGTCGAATTGCACTTCGTTACCATTTGTCATTTCGCTCTTTATGTGAACGGAAGAAAGATTTATGTTTTTTATAGTCCCTATTCTAGTATGATCTCTATTACAAAGAACAACCGTGAATGTATCGTAGTGGGTTTTTATTGGCTTAAAAAATGTATTTGTATTAGCCATAAATCCCTCCATCATATAAGTCCAAATTTACTAATAGGTTCATATGTCATACTTATTTCCGTATCTCTAATATTGACACGAAATTCGTTCTGAATATTATCTGTTCCAGAAGATGTCATCTTGTTAATTATCTTAGGAAACACATAGTTAAAATCGTCGTGTAAGTTTACGTGAGGAACAGAACTTGTTATTGTTCCTTTTTCACCATTGATATTAATTACTTCTCCACTCACACAGTTAGCAATAGTGGTTCTTACACTAGGCTCGACACTATTGATTAATACAAGATTCCCATCATCGTGCATGGTTATCGTACAAGATGGATATATAAAGCCTTGTTCATCTGACGCATCATTTATCACAACCAATTCCGTACCGCTAACAGTTACTTCATCATAATATCCAAACGGAGCATTGGTTGTCATATTCAATTGAAACCCAATTACATTTCCAATATAAACAATTGGTTGAATGTTAAAGGAGGCATAATAATGTACAGAAGGCCAAGTCACATCAGAATAAATAGGTGTGAACTTCTCATATCTAGGTTGATTTAACCACCTAATTATTTGTGCTACTTCTTCTCTTGTATAATAGCTTAATCCACTACAAGGATTTTTAAAAAAAGAAAATTGTTTTTCCACATAATCATCGTAAGTGGCAACCACGCTTTTCCTTTTTTTTAAAGACTTAAGTTCAACTGGATTAAGATTTAATACACTTCCAATATCTATGGGATCAACACTGCCGCTACCATTAATATCTCCAATGATACCACTATATTCAGATAGGCTATGTCCACAGTAGATAAAATCTATAAAATCATTAGCGATAACGCTCATGTTATTTCCTCCTTACATCCAATTTGTTTTAAATATTTTTCAAGTTTCTTTTTGTATTCAGCATTAAGTTTAACAAAATTTCTTTTTTCTTTTATATACTGTTTCTTTGCTTCTTCAAATTCCCGTATTTCATTACACAACTTTGTTTGTAACTCATTTAACTGATATATTAAAGCGTCGACCTCTCGTTCTTTATCTCTTAGTACTCCCTCGTCGACTAACTGTTCCCTCAATTCCTTGTTTTCTAGTTGAAGATCCACAATCATTTGTTCACGTCTTTTTAATTTAACATCATCCTTTTTCTTCATTTTTTCTCCTTTCAATCAATTGAAATAGTGGAGTAAGCTATGACACCTACTCCACCTTAAAATGTTACAATGAGTATTTACTCAATTTACTTTTTCCTAGGGCTGTGCCTATTGTCATATTTTGTACTAATTTTTCAAAAGCTGGATCGCTCTTTGCTTTGTTAACAAAATCTTCGTAACTTGTTACGTTGGGCAATGCAAACGATACACTCATACCATTAACTGTTGTGTTATTTCCAATATCACTAATAGCATTACTATCTAGTGCAGTCAAAGGTTGCATCATCTTAAAGATTCCCTGCATCTGTTTTACTCGCTCAAGAGAAAGAACTTCTTCGCCGCTACGTGCGAGAATAATTCCGTCTTCGCCAGTCTTTTTAATAGCGTTGCCAATCACACCGCCTTTGGCGTACGCTCCTTTCTGCAAGTCGGCTAGTTGTTTTTCTAATGAATCCAACTGTCTCTTATAAGAATCTGCTTGCTTCTGATAATCAGACGCCTTCTTATCATAATCTATTCTATTTGGAGAACCAGGAGTATACCTATTAGCTTGTTTCTTGTTATCGTCGGCGAGCTTTTGATATTTATTATATAAATCTTTTATCTTTGCAATCTGCTCAGATAATCCTTGCTCTTTGGCAACGTCTCTAGTTTTTGTTTTTGCGTCTTCAGTAGAAGGTTTTTGAGGATTGTTATTAGAAGACCCATTAGTTCCGCCACTACCACTGTTTCCTGTAGTAGGATTATATTGAGGAACTTGATTTGCCTTTTGTGCCATACCAGTCGCCATTGTCTGTGCGAGAGCTTTTAATTGTTCGAGCTCATTATTAGCATTGATATTGGCCGCATTAATCATCGCGTCAATTGCGTCTTTAACTGAATGAACGGCTCCGGCAGCGTCTGCCAATCTTTCCTCTATTGTAACACCAAAGGAAGTAGTAGAGGGATCATAATGCCACCTCTCAGTTTCTTCCTGAATGGTCTTAGAAATGTCCTTACCACTTGTTTCAGTTTGTTCTTTAGCATCCTTGATAAGCTGGTCGAGATTGTCGAGACGAAGATTAATAAGATTTTCGAAAGACTCATACATATTATCCATCATCTCTTCTTGGTCAGACAACCACCTATCATATTCTGTTTGTTGGAGGTCTTCCTCCGCCTTCTTCAAACTATCGCTTAGTTCTTGCATACGAGCACGAGTTTCCTCAGAATCATCTCCACCAAGAACGGCAATTTGCTTTCTGTAACTAGCAATTGCTTTTGTTTGATCTGCCACTGTCCTCTCATAGTCATACAAGCTCTTTTGTGCTTCAAGTGCTTGTTTACGCTTGTCGATAGACTTCTGTAAATAATCAAGGAAGGTGTCGTACCCTTCTTTTATAAGGGACTTAATTGCTTGTTTTTCGTCGGTGATACCTTTAATAATAGACCTTCTAGATTTTACAATTTCCTTTTGCCTATCAAGAAGCTTTTTATTGTTAGGATCATTTGCAAGTTGTTCGTTAATGTCCTTCAGTTCATCAGCATAATACCTATCTTGCTCTTCGAGCGTTTCAAGATTATTAACTCGCAGTCCTTGAATTGCCTTTGCGGTATCTGTCCAATTACCATTAGATACCATGGTGTCAGTGCCCATCAATGGAACCTTTTCAAATAATTGATGTTCGCTTTCAAGAACTTCAATTAAGAAATTATTTTCATCAACGAGGTCTGACACTGAATCTAAAGCGTAATCAAAATTATCCCACTCCATCTGTCGAAGTTGATCATTAAAACCCGCTATGTTAGATTTCATTTCTACGATTTGGTCATTTACATTCTGAAGCGAATCATACATACTCCACCACTGCTCTGAGCCGTACTCAACGTCACCATTGGAAACAGCCTC
>AUXO017688260.1_pt1 | contig 11189 bp, 9 predicted proteins | sample 768731 | NCBI WGS metagenome assembly AUXO01 (sample SAMN02715735, study PRJNA202380) | gut metagenome | biome: sheep rumen | host: Ovis aries | place: New Zealand: Palmerston North | reverse complement strand
CTTAAATCTTCCGGAAGTTTACCCAGCAGCTTATATTCAGCTACTTTTTCAACCTGCTTATATGCATCCTTTATCTCCTCACTGTAATACTTTACCGGTGTTGGCATATCTCCGGTTATTATTTCAGACGAATCATGATAGAGTCCAATAAGCGCAGCCTTTGAAGCATCAAGATTTTTCCCAAATCTTTTATTTCCTATAACACATAGACAATGCGCTATCATTGCAACATCAAGGGAATGTTCACTTAAGTTTTCCTCCCTTGAATTTCTCATAAGGGCCCATCTATTTATATATTTCATTCTGGAAATCGTAGCAAAAAAATTATATTCCATATATTTTCCTTCCCCTTGCCAAGTTTTTATTTATATTTTATAATATGCCATGTGCCATAAATGACACTATGTATCAGATTACATTTTAAGATGCTTCTGTGGCTCAGTTGGTAGAGCAACTGATTCGTAATCAGTAGGTCGTCGGTTCAAGTCCGATCAGAAGCTTAAAAAAGGGAGAGCAAAAATGCTCTCCCTTATTTTACAACAAACTGTCATTAGATTGTAGATTTTTTTATTCTTTATCTTCCGATACCCCATCCATCTTCTTAAGATCTGATACGGTCTCTTCATCAGAATCAAGATCATCTATTCTTTCCAGTTCATCATCTGTTTCATTCGTATCATCTACATCTTCACCTTTAGCAAAAGTTTCCCATGGCATGACCATTTTTTCTTCCTCTTTTGATGAATCGTCAGTTACTGAAACATTATCATCCTCATCAAATACAACTTGTTTTACGCTTGTATTCTGAACTGGAGCTTCTTTAAATCCTGTTGTTTCTAATCTTTCTTTCATATGCTCCTTAGTTGCTTTATCAGAAAGATCAAGAGTTGGATAATTCTTAGATTTATAAACCTTGAATTTCTCCTTATCCTTTGTCTTTTCTTTTGACTTATCCAGGATAGGATTTCCCTTTAATTCAGGAGCTGAAATTCCATTTTCTTTTGCAGCCTTACTATAGATATCCATGAATTCCTGACCTGTAATGGTCTCATGTTCAATAAGATATTCAGCAATTGCATCAAGAATAGGCTCATTCTTTTTAAGAAGCTTATATGCCTTATTATAAGCATGCTTTATGATATTTCTTACTTCTGTATCAATCTTTGTAGCAGTCTCATCAGAACAATTCATTACCGCACGTCTGTCAAGATATTCGCCTGTGATACCTTCAAGCTGTACCATACCAAACTTTTCTGACATACCATACATGGTAACCATTGCTCTTGCCTGTTTTGTCGCCTGTTCAATATCATTTGCAGCTCCCGATGTAACTGATGGGAACTTAAGAGCTTCTGCAGCTCTACCACCACAGGCAATAACAATATGCGCTTCCATCTCATCCTGAGACTCAAGATATTTTTCTTCTTCAGGCACCTGCCATACATAACCAAGAGCTCCCATGGTACGTGGCACTATAGTAATCTTTTGAACCGGCATTGTAGCTTTCTGGATTGCTGTAAGAAGAGCATGTCCTGCTTCGTGGAATGCGACGATACGCTTTTCCTTTTCGCTTAAAACTCTGTCCTTCTTTTCCTTACCTGCAAATACAACCTCAACAGATTCTATAAGATCTTTCTGACTTACAAATTTTCTGTTATTTCTCACTGCCGCAAGAGCTGCTTCATTTATGATATTAGCAAGATCTGCACCAACGGCACCGCTTGTAGCAAGAGCAAGTTCATGAAGATCTACTGATTCATCAAGCTTAACATTCTTTGTATGAACACGAAGAATGTCTTCACGGCCTGAAATATCAGGTCTTTCAACAACTATTCTTCTATCAAAACGTCCAGGACGAAGAAGTGCCTTATCAAGTACTTCTGGTCTGTTTGTTGCCGCAAGAATTATGATACCTTTTGATGAATCGAAACCATCCATTTCAGCCAGAAGCTGATTCAATGTCTGTTCTCTTTCTGAGTCTCCACCCATCTGTCTTGTATCACGGCTTCTACCAATAGCATCGATCTCATCGATGAAAATGATACATGGAGCCTTCTGTGTAGCCTGCTTAAACAAATCTCTTACTCTTGAAGCACCAAGTCCTACATACATTTCTACGAATTCAGAACCTGAAATAGAAAAGAATGGAACTTTCGCTTCACCTGCCACTGCTTTGGCAAGAAGAGTCTTACCAGTTCCCGGAGGTCCTACAAGAAGAGCACCCTTAGGAAGTTTAGCACCGATCTCTATGTACCTCTCAGGGTGATTTAAGAAATCAACCATTTCTTTAAGAGACTCTTTAGATTCTTCCTGTCCTGCCACATCTTTAAATGTCACTCCAGTATTTTTCTCCACATCATAAAGCTTGGCATTTGACTTACCGATATTCATAATACCGCCACCCTTTGATGCTTTACGCATGATCAGCATCATGAAGATGTAGAATACACCTATCATAAGGATATAGGAAAGAATTGTTGTAATAAGAGCATTTCCGCCCTCATCTACCTGAGCGAATGTTACTCCCGCTGCCTGAAGTCTATCAACAAGATTATAATCATCCGTTCTTACTACATAAAATGTTACATCTGATTCCTTGCTGTTTTCATCCACAGGCTGGAAGTATATCTTCTGACTATAAATCTTTACACTTTTTACTTTCCCAGCTTCAACCATACCGATGAATCTGTCGTATGAAACTTCCATCTCCCCTGCGGTGCGGTATCTATTAAATTGCTGAACAAAAATCAGTGTAAGAATAACAGAAATTATAAGCAAGACAATGGGCTTGCCGTTTCCATTCCCGGGTTTCTTATCCCCGGGTCTATTATCATTTGGATTATTATTACTATTTTCAGCCATTTACATTTCCTTTTATTTTACTGATAGATTGGATACTTATCAGTGATATTTTTAACAAGAGCCATAGCCTTTTCGCTATCCTTATCAATGATAGCCGCCTTGAATGCATCAGCTATAACTGCCATATCTTCCTTAACCGCACCTCTTGTTGTTACTGCAGGTGTACCAACTCTGATACCACTTGTAACGAATGGTGACTTTGGATCATTTGGAACAGTATTCTTATTAACTGTGATATGTACTTCATCAAGAAGCTTTTCAACTTCCTTACCTGTAAGATCCATTCTCTTAAGATCAACTAACATAAGGTGATTATCTGTACCGTTAGATACAATATCGAAACCTCTATTCTGAAGTTCCTTGCAGAGAGTAGCTGCATTTTCTACTACTCTACCCATATAAGACTTGAATTCTGGTGCAAGTGCTTCCTTAAAGCAAACTGCCTTACCAGCTATAACATGCATAAGTGGTCCACCCTGAATTCCTGGGAAAACAGCCTTATTGAAGTTGAACTGCTTATTAATTTCTTCTGAGCAAAGGATAAGTCCTCCTCTTGGTCCACGAAGTGTCTTATGTGTTGTAGTTGTTGTTACATGTGCATATGGGATTGGGCTCATATGCTCACCTGCTGCAACAAGACCTGCAATGTGAGCCATATCTACCATAAGATAAGCGCCAACTTCATCGGCGATCTCACGGAATTTCTTGAAATCTATCTTTCTTGCATATGCTGAGGCACCAGCAATGATAAGCTTTGGCTTGCATTCCACAGCTTTCTTTCTTACATCATCATAATCAATGAATCCGTTCTCATCTACACCATAAGGAACACAGTTGAAATACTTACCTGAGATATTTACTGGTGAACCGTGTGTAAGATGTCCACCATTATCAAGGTTCATACCCATAAATGTATCCCCAGGCTCCATCATAGCAAAGAATACAGAAAGGTTTGCCTGCGCTCCTGAATGAGGCTGTACATTTGCATACTCTGCTCCAAAGAGTTTCTTTGCTCTTTCTCTTGCAAGGTCTTCAACAACGTCAACATACTGGCATCCACCATAATATCTCTTTCCAGGATATCCTTCTGCATATTTGTTTGTAAGCCAGCTTCCCATTGCTGCCATAACTGCTTTTGAAGCAATATTTTCTGAAGCGATAAGCTCTAAGTTCTGGTTCTGACGGTTTAATTCATCTGTCATAGCAACAGCTACTTCTGGGTCTATCTTTTCAATTTCTGCAAAATCAAACATGTTTCGTCTCCTTTACTACCTTTAAATTTTTTTCTATACCTGATATAACACCGGAAATATTCCGCTGCCCTATTATACCACAACAGGATGCCTTTTACAGCATCCTGTTACATAAACTTTTATTTTTAATTTAATCAGCATAAAATGGCGCTTAGTACGTCTTTTATACTTATATCTTTAAATTAATTTTCTGCTTTTTTTAATGCCTCTGCTTCTTCTTCATCAGCAAGTTCTATCTCAGCACCATTCTCTGTATTTTCAAAATCAAAATCCTTACCTGGAAGGATAGCATTAAGAAGAATACCTGCGATAGATCCAACTGCAAGACCAGAAAGTGAGATTGTTACTGATCCGATCTTGAATACGATAGCAGCAGCTTCTGTATATGTTATACCAATTGAAAGTACAAGAATAATAGCAGCGATGATAACATTTCTTGTCTTATTAAAATCAACCTTATTCTCAACGATATTTCTAACACCGACTGCAGAGATCATACCGTAAAGCACAAGTGAGATACCACCGATAACTGGTGTTGGGATTGCTGAGATACATGCAGCAACCTTTGGTGAGAATGAGAAAATAATAGCAAATACTGCTGCAATTCTTATTACAAGTGGATCATAAACCTTTGAAATTGTAAGAACACCTGTGTTCTCTCCATAAGTTGTATTAGCAGGTGCACCGAAAAGTGATGCGAGAGTTGTTGCAAGTCCGTCACCAGTAAGTGTTCTATGAAGTCCTGGATCCTTGATAAAGTTCTTACCAACTGTTGATGATATAGCTGAAATATCACCAATATGCTCAACTACTGTAGCAAGTGCGATAGGTACGATTGTTACGATAGAAGCAATGATAAGCTTTGTATCAGGATGCTCTATAACATAAAGGATTGTCTCATTTTTATGGAATGGAAGGCCAACCCATGGTGCATTTTTAATATTATCAAGAGCTGCTTTTGAGAAAAGAAGCAGTTTGTCATGACCGTCCATAACAATATTTGCTCCTGTTGAATCTAAAGTTCCATACATAAGCATAAGGATAACAGCTATAACTGTTGTTCCGATAACACCGATGATGATAGGAAGGATCCTTATCATTCCCTTACCCCAGATATTACAGATGATAATGATAAGGATTGCTATTACAGCTATAAGCCAGTTTGTTGCACAGTTATTAACTGCTGAAACTGAAAGTGTAAGACCGATAGCAACAATGATCGGACCTGTAACGATAGGTGGGAAAAATTTCATTACCTTATTAATACCAAAAGCCTTAATAAGCGCTGCAAGGATAAGGTAAACTAAACCTGCGCAGGCAACACCGAGACATGCATATGGAAGAAGTTCCTTCTCCCCATTTGGTGCAATAGCTCCATAACCTGCAAGGAAAGCGAAGGATGATCCAAGGAACGCTGGAACCTTACGTTTTGAAATAAGATGGAAGAGTAATGTACCAACACCTGCAAAAAGAAGTGTTGCTGAAACACTAAGTCCTGTAAGTGCAGGAACAAGTACTGTTGCTCCGAACATAGCGAACATGTGCTGGAATCCAAGAACAAGCATCTTTGCAAGTCCTAATTCTCTGGCATCATAGATTGGTTCGCCATTCTTTAATCTTTGTTTTGCTGATTCTGATTTTGACATGGTTATCCCCTTTGATTATTATTTGTGAGCATATGGGCACACTTTTTCATCGTTATATATCATCCATTAAAGGGCATTTTTTGTCAAGAATTTAAATGTATTTTTTTATTTAATTTCGACCATTTTCATCATCTTTTATTGACTCATATGTAATATCCTATTAAAATATCTTTAATATGGGTTTTAATGGACTTTTTTAACTCAATACTTAAATTAAAAACATCATATAATCATAGAAAGAAGGAAATAAACGTGCAGTTCAAAAATTTTAAGAATGTTGAAATTATGGAACATCCTCTTATTAAACATAAGATTACAATGCTCCGTGACGAAAAAACTGGTACTACAGAATTCAGAAATCTCGTTGAAGAGATTGCTATGCTGGAAGGATATGAAGCTTTAAAGGATCTTCCACTTAAGGATATCGAAGTTAAGACTCCTATTGAGACATGCATGACTCCAGTTATCGATGGTAAAAAACTCGCCATCGTCCCAATCCTCCGTGCAGGACTCGGAATGGTAAATGGTGTTCACGCTCTTGTACCTTCAGCTAAAGTTGGTCACATCGGTCTTTACCGTGACCCTGAAACACACGAGCCTCATGAGTATTATTGCAAGCTTCCTGATCCAATCGATCAGAGACTTATTGTTGTTCTTGATCCAATGCTTGCTACTGGCGGTTCAGCTATCGAAGCTGTTAACTTCATCAAGCAGCATGGTGGAAAGCACATAAAATTCATGTGCATTATCGCAGCTCCAGAAGGTCTCGAAAAGTTAGCTACTGCTCATCCTGACATCGAGATCTATGTTGGTAACCTTGACAGATGCCTTAATGAAAATGCTTATATCTGTCCAGGTCTTGGAGATGCTGGTGACAGAATCTTCGGAACAAAATAATAGGATTCATCAAAATAATATAAAACAAGCTAGAAAATCCCGCTTCACAAATAACTGTGAAACGGGATTTTCTTATACTATCTGTGAGAATACCTCACCTATCTTTTTTCTTATTATAATATCAGCCATACCATCTCTGGATGTTGATGACATATTTATAAGGGCCATATGTTTTCCCCTGAAATAATCAATAAATCCAGCCGCAGGATATACCACCAGTGATGTTCCACCAATAATAAGCAGATCCGCTTTACTGATATGGTCTATGGCTCTTCTGATCTTATAGTCATCCAGCCCCTCTTCATAGAGAACCACATCCGGTCTTATTATTCCGCCGCATTCTTTACATCTTGGAATCCCAGGTTCATACTTAATCCTTTTAATATATTCCAATCCGTCATCTTCCGGCTTCTTATGACATGACATGCAATAATTTCTAAGAACACTTCCATGAATATCAATAACTTCTTTGCTTCCTGCAGCTTCATGAAGTCCGTCAATATTCTGGGTTATCACTGCCTTAAGCTTTCCCTTTGCCTCAAGCTCAGCCAGAGCTTTATGAGCTGCATTAGGAAGTGCATCCGGCGCCAGCATCTTATCCTTATAGAATTCATAAAAATCCTCAGTCTTATGCATAAGGAAGCTATGACTCACTATTGTCTCTGGTGGATATTTATATTTCTGATTATATAAACCATCCTGAGATCTGAAATCTGGTATACCACTTTCTGTTGATACACCCGCCCCACCAAAAAATACAATGTATTCTGATTCATTAATAGCATCCTGAAGTTTCTTTACATCTTCATCCATACTTACTCCTCGGTACTACCTTCTGTTGTACTTTCCTCAGTGTTCTTTTCCTTAATGGTAACAGTTACTTTTGTATCATTTTTAATTGTATAGTTATCAGACGTCTTATACGTAACGCTTAACTGATATTCTCCTTCTCCAAGATCCTTAACTGATAATTCAGGAGCTAACATAGATACAGCTACATCCTTAATATCCTTATTCAGCCCTGATAATGTAACCGAATAATTCTGAGGAAGTTTAAGCGAATACTCATATTTACTTTCGTCTTTATCATTTATCTTTATTGCATCAGCGCTTACCGAAAGTTTCTTATCTGCAACCTTTTCAATAGAAAGATTAACTGCTATCTGATTATTATCATCAGCTACATATATTCCTTCTGGCAGATAATTTGTAATATCTATATTTACTTCTTTATCACTATTAAGATCAGAAAGATTAATATCGGAAATGTAAATCGCCGCAGTTTTCTTTAAATCTTCTGCTTCACCAGCAATCAGAATCGATGTTGGATTGTAGTTGATTCCGGTACTTACATAACCTTCAGCCGGATCTCCAACCGTAGTTATCTTAACAGGAACTTCCTTTGTGGCATAAATCTTCGTTTTAACAGTTACTGTTTTTGTATCAAATGTAATACTTTTATCGGAAAGATCTGTTCCATAAGCATCGAAACATTTAATCTCGGCTAATTCGTCAAATGAACCTGTCTTTCCATCAACCTTTACTACCGCCCTTACTTCATTTATGCTTTCAAGAACTGATTCCGGTCCTTCAATAGTTATAAGGTTAGGTGTTGTTGTTGGTTTACCAAGATAATATCCCTCTGCAACATCCCCGGTATACACTACCTTTATAGGGAATTGCTGTGATTTCTTATCTTCAATGGTCAGTTTAAGGATATCATCTACAATACTGATATCCACACGTGATCCAATACTTTCATTTTTTGCCTCAACTGTAACAGTAACAGTATTAGTAATTGAAAGCTTTGAAAGATCCGCGCTGGCTACAAAATCTTCTTTAGTAAGACTGTCCACCACTGATCTTGGTCCTTTAACTACAATATCAACAGTTTTTCCGTTACTGACATCATAAACCTTACCAAGATTTTCAATAGCATCTCCATTTTCTGTTACTACAGTTATTCCGGTAATGGTCTTTGTCACTGTATAATCTGAAATATTCATTACTACAAGCCATGTAATAATTGCGATCAGCACAGCTAAAAGTTTTAAACCTATATTATTAAAGATGTTTGATCTACTGAGCTTTTGCTTCATGCCTCTTTCCTCCCATCTTTAATTTTTTATGCTTTGTTGTATAATGCTTATCCTGTAGTTTAACCAATTGTCTTCTAAGAGAATCCTCATCAAGGTTCTGATAAAGAACGCCTTTATGGGCAATTGAGATTCCACCTGTTTCTTCTGAAACTATAAGTGTCATGGAATCTGTAACCTCACTGATACCAATTCCTGCTCTGTGTCTTGTTCCAAGATCCTTATTAAGATCAAATCTTTCAGTGAGTGGAAGATAGCAGGTAGCAGCCACAACTCTGTTATTTTTAATGATCACAGCTCCATCATGAAGTGGTGTATTCTTCTCAAAAATGTTTATCAGAAGCTGTTCTGTTACTATAGCATCGATCTTAATTCCTGTGTTTTCATACTCACCGAGAGGAGTATCATGCTCTACTACCACAAGAGCACCAGTGCGAGCCTTGGATAATTCAGTTGCAGTCTTTACAAGCTCATATATGGTCTTATCACTAAGTCTTCTATCCAACCCTTCTCTCTTTATATCCAGAGAAAATAGTTTTGATATAAACTGCTTTCTTCCCAGTTCATCCAGCGCTCTTCTTAATTCCGGCTGGAAAAGGATTATAAATGCTATAACAAGAACATTTACGATATTTTTTGCTATCCATAAAACTGTATTAAGTTTAAATACAGCCGCTACAACAATAAACAGCACAAGAAGCATGATACCCTTAAAAAGAGTCCATGCTCTGCTAGTCTTGAACCATACTATTATATGGTATACAAAATATGCAATTACCAACACATCAAGCACATCCGACACAGTTACATGTGGAATATAGAACCAGTCGAAATATGACTTAAAAAGTGTAATCAGATGTTGCAAACGACCACCCCTAAACTTTTATTTTATAAACGAAAAAGCACTTACTCTTCTGCGTCCTCTTCTTCTTTTCTCTTAATCTCTAGTTTTTCTGATTTTAAATCTTCTCTTGTTTTAACCTTTGGAACAGCTTTTACATAATAGTAATAATCATCATCTTCATACTGAACATGTTCTGTTCTTGAGTAATCGATGATATCTTTACAAAACTGTATAAATAAAGCAATTACTGCTCCAAGTAAACTTCCAACAAGCACTTTAACTATAGGCGCATCAACTTTTATAACTAAACCACCGAATAAAGCAGTTACTATGGCAAGTATAACACCTGCGCCAATAGCTACATACCAGCTATAATTAAATGAAAGCTTATATATAAGTCCAGCTGCAAGGATTACAACCACAAAGATTGCAATGCTAAGGAGCATTTCCTTATTCTTAAGGAAATCAATTACAAAACCTGAAAGCACATCTACCTTTTCGCCTGTTGTATTATGAGCAATAAGATCATTCATCTTTGCAACATAAAGCGCGAAATAATAAGTTATCATACCGAATGCCCCTGGAATTGCACCAGCCATACCAGCTGTTACAATAAGCACGATTGGCGCTATATAAGGCATATGGATCACGCAGCAAAAAATAGTAAGGAACATTGCATAGGAATATTCAGGGAAAAATCTGATATAAATGCAATACATAACCACAAATACTACAAGATAAGCTGCTCCAAGTTCCAAAGAACAGGAAACACAACTAAGGGCTATTACAAGTCCTGATATGAAAACTAAGAATCCATCCGGAAGAAGTGCTGATATTACTGCTAAAAGAAATACTACACTGAACTTAGTTACAAGATCTGAATATCCAAATAATGAATTAATGCTGAGGAAAATAATCAAACAGCATACAAATCTTATGATTGGATTTACTATTTCATCATATTTACGAAGAAATTCTCTTATCGTATTTTTAACTTCAATTACCGTATCCATAGTTATTTGTCGTCCCTTCCTGTCTCACTGAATGCTGAATCAAGTCCTTCAATATCTCCACCAATGGCACTTGTTTTTACAACATTTGATTTTCTCTTTTTTTTCTTAGATTCAAGCTTTATCAATGCTTTTAAATTTCTATTATATATGATAAGCCCTCTTCTTGCCTTCTGGTACCTTGCCAGATAAACAAAAAATCCCATAACATAAAGGATCAGGGCAAACATAAGATAACCTGCCATGAGCTTTGAAATCACCTTAAAATAATCCATATCATTAATGTTTGATAATATTTCCTGCATATTAAAATAGCAATAAAGCATAACAATAAGCCAATAGCAAACTGTTGCCGCTATTATAGTACGAAGACCTCCATATCTGATATAGTCCTCTTTATAATATTTACTTATCCTTAAACCTTTGGATTCCTCATGTTTTTCGAATATTGTGATTCTTGTCATGAGTTTTATTTTTTCTTCATTAAGCATACACTATCCCCATTTAAGATAAATCTAGTCCCTTATATCTTATGTTATCTTACTTTAAAAATCAAGTTTTTGATAACTGCGGGTTTATAT
>AUXO016787991.1_pt1 | contig 11189 bp, 13 predicted proteins | sample 768731 | NCBI WGS metagenome assembly AUXO01 (sample SAMN02715735, study PRJNA202380) | gut metagenome | biome: sheep rumen | host: Ovis aries | place: New Zealand: Palmerston North | reverse complement strand
GTAGAAGGAGCGTTCGCGGCCGTAAGTATTGCCTGAACATTCTGATTCAGTATGTTTTCTATGGTTTCCTCAATGAAACGCGCCTGAACATCATTGATCTCCATTGCGCTCTCGATCCCGTCCCTCCTGGTCAGGACCATGCTGATGATAATGGATAGAGCTATCGGTATCGCTACCAGAAGCCCCATTATCGTCATGAGCTGGGCTTTGATACCCATCCGTCCCTTTACCTTTTTCCTTGCCGCACTCTGCGGATTTGCATTTTCGTTTGCCACTTTTTAAACCCTCCTTAAAAAAACTAATGTCATCTGATATTGAGATTGCCTAAACTGTCGGTCAGACCATTAATAAGATCGTTCAGATCAATGGAATTGTTATTTCCGCTATTTCCACCGAGATTGCTGATCAGATTGATAAGACTGTTCAGATCAATGGAATTGTTACTTCTACTATTTCCACCGAGATTGTTGATGATATCATTCAGTCCGCCATTGCCGAGGTAATCGATCCCGCCGCCTATGAGGCCTCCCACCATCGACATTGCCATAAAAACAGCAACAATGGATATTATCAAGAAGACGACGGAAAGAACGAGTCCTATGATAGAGCAGATCAGACCACCTGTGCGCATACCCGAAAAATTGCCGCGGTTCTTTGCCATAATGGCCAGGATCAGACCGATTATCCCGCAGACGATCCCGCCGATACTGAAAAAGAATGCGAGGGGAATGCTGCAGATCCCGAGTATGAGTGCTGCGATTGCAAGTCCGTGTCCCGGCTGGGGCTGAGAATAGGGCTGCTGGTACATACCCTGGGGCCCATACGCCTGCTGCCCGTATGGCTGACGGCCGTATGGCGAATTCCCATACGGATCCTGACCATGCGGCTGCTGTGCAGTTGTCTGATTTTCCTGATCACTGACCGGTTTTTCCTCTGCCGACTGCGCAGTGGTTTCGGGAACCTTTTTTTCCTGATCGTCCATTTTTTCCTCCAATCATTAAATACAACTATTTCTTGCAAATTCTATTCTTTTTCCGTCTGACTGTCAAGAAATACGGGGTTTTGAGGGTTTTGCTGCTTTTGTCCTTTGAAGATAAGGATAAAGCCTATGACAAGGTTGAGAAGAGAAAAGACCTGTGAAACAGAGAGTGGTCCTATGAACCCCCGGTACATGTCTCCCCTAAAGAATTCATCTACAAAACGGAGCGTGCCATAAGAAAGCAGATAAACCGCAAAGAGCTTTGCTGCGGACACGCGCTTTTTTCGAAGAATGATAATGATAATAAAAATGAGAAGATTTCCGAAAGCCTCATACAGCTGCACCGGAACAAGGGGGACATCCCTCGGAGCAATTTCGGATTCATGGAATATAACAGCAACAGGGCTCTGTGTCTCCACGCCATAGCAGCAGCCCACGGAAAAACATCCGAGACGACCAATGGCGTGTCCTATTGGAAGAGCCGGGAGTATCGCGTTTATTATCTTTTCAAGACTGAAATGGGAGAACTTTGAATAAAGGAGGATCGCTATGACCGCGCCGTAGAAGCCTCCGAAAAAGACGAAGCCGACATTCATATAAACAGCTAGGAAGATTGAAAAGTTATCCCTCCCCCAGGTATTAAAATCAGAAACGAATTGGGGAAAAACAGTTGCTATGAATAAAAGTTTTGAACCTATGAGCCCTCCGAGAAAGCCAAAGAGCACCGAACATACATAATCCGGCTGATCCTTTTTGTCCATAGGAAGACGCTTTAAATAAAGCAGGATCACGGCCAAAGCGACCGCGATCCCTGCTGCAGCGAACAAACCATATGTGGATATCTCAAAACCAAAAATGTTTGTACGCGGAAACATCTGCCAAAGCCATTATTGCAAGTATCTGTAAAGAGAATTGAGGTCACCATATAATGAATTCGCTGCATTAAAAGCATTAGCATAGCAAGCGATAGTGCTGAGGAGAGCGATCGAGCAGATGGCAAGACCGATGATTGACGTAACAAGTCCGGCTACCCTCATTCCGGAAGTGTTACCCTGCTTCTTCGCTTGTGACGCAAGGATGAGACCAACGATGCCGGCGATAACACCAAAGATTGAACCGCAGATAGAACCGAAGATAACACCACCTACAGAACCGCGCACAGCACTGCTCATATCCACATGATTAAAGAGTACTAATACTATACTCGCTATACCACAGATGAGCGATCCGATGGCAAGTCCGCTAGCGGGTTGCTTAGGCGGATAGCCGTAAGGTGGCTGACCATAAGGCTGCTGACCGTAAGGCTGCTGCTGTCCATAAGGCTGCTGCTGATAACCCTGCTGCTGATAGCCACCCTGCTGCTGATAGCCGCCCTGCTGGAAACCGCCCTGCTGAGCATTGGGATCCTGGTAGGACTGACCCTGCTGGTAGCCACCCTGCTGGAAACCACCCTGCTGATTCTGATTATCCATTCCTTTTCCTCCTCGTAAAAATAAATACTGTTCAGTGTGAAGCATACACACCCGATAAATATTTTACTTGTTATTTAATGAAGTGTCAAGGAGGGCTGCGGTTTCGACTGTTAAGGAACTTATCTTCATATTTGACATATCATATTTCAAAAGCCAGCTTCGTGAAAAAATAAACCAGCGGTTTATCGTGCTATATTATTGTGGATGGATCACCGGCATATGGATGTTCTGTAACATACGCCTCAGCCTCCGCACTGATCTGTTCGGGTGTCTTCTGATCGAAGTGCTGTCTCTGCCACTTGGTGTAATCGAACTGGTCACTCTTGACCAGGGATATGAATTCCTCAGCATCGACAGTCCCTAATATACTATGCAGGGCGTGCATCCCCCTGCTGTAAAGATCAAATTTGCTTACTGTACCTGGTTTTTGCATTGTGATCATTATTCATCGCCTCCTTCTTCTGCATCTTCAGGTTCATTCATGAAGAAGTCTATCGGATTGATCAGTTTTATCTCATCTGTCTTATATTTCAGCATCCTTATATCTGTTGATATCAGATAATCAGCTCCGGCACGTATAGCTGACGCAATATGACAGGCATCTTTGAATTTAATGCCACTCTTCATGATCTCCTGTGCTTTTTCCTTTATCGAAGCTTTATTGTTCAGACTGACAAATGCTGATGAATGCTGGTTAATGAAAGCAGTGATCAGTTCGGCACGGCTGGAATCCGGATTCTCTCCGCACTCATAAATTTACCGGCTTCTTTTCATATTATCTAAGCGCGGTTTCGTAAATATCGTTTCCTTGGGAATCTATCGCGACGACGGCGGGGAAGTCTTTTACGGTCAGGCGGCGGATGGCTTCGGCACCGAGATCCTCGTAACAGACGATCTCAGAGGCTTCAATTGCTTTGGAGATAAGGGCGCCGGCACCGCCGATGGCGGCAAGGTAGATTGCGCCGTTTCGCTTGATCGCTTCATGTACCTCGGGAGAGCGCTTTCCTTTTCCTATCATCACAAGAAGTCCCATATCAAGGAGAGTCGGAGCCGCAAAATCCATACGGCTCGAGGTTGTGGGCCCGGCGGAGCCGATTACTTTTCCCGGCCTTGCCGGAGAGGGGCCCATGTAATAGATGGTCTCATTTTCAAGCTCGACCGGAAGAGGTTTACCCTCTTTTATGAGCTCCATAAGCCTCTTGTGGGCTGCATCCCTCGCCACATATATCTCCCCGGAAATGGAAACGAAGTCCCCGCACTTTAATTCCCCAATTTTTTCTTTTGTAGTCGGCAATTCAAGTTTGATCTCCATAATAACCTCTCAAATGCTTGTCGTTATATAAATTGGATACTATACGATCCTCCAACGGATGCCTTCATAAATCCAGCCCGCTGCTATCAGCATATCAACCTCTGCTTCATCTGATGTCCAATTGTGCTCGCCACCGGGACTGTTTGAATTATAGAGCCTGTGCTGCGGGGTACCCTTCGTTGAAGAAGCGGAGTATACTATGAAGGTTCTGAATCTTCGTGATTATCGTCTCCCACAACTTTGCACCATACGAAGTAGGTGCCGGCATCGGTGCCTGTGGGAATCTCATCACTCCATCCGTCCTCCGGCGCGGTTGTTTCACTCGTTCCAACAGCGTACTGCATCGTGCCGCCAGTTGCTTCTCCTGCCTACGGCTCTTATCATAGCTTTTTTAGCATAACGTTTCAAGCAATCTTCCAGCTCACCGCCTGCTTTCTTCCGCTGACAAAATTCTTATAAATTCCGTCCTGATGCATCAGTTCATCATGTCTGCCCTGCTGGACAATCTTGCCCTTGTCTATAACGATGATCTGGTCTGCGTTTCTTACTGTCTTAAGCCTGTGAGCGATCATGATGATGGTCTTTTCCTTTGTGAGGTTTTCTATGGCCTCAGTAAGTTCTTTTTCATTCTCGGGATCCACATTCGCTGTAGCCTCGTCAAGGATAATGATCGGGGCATTCTTCATGATAGCGCGGGCAATAGCGATCCTCTGTTTCTCGCCGCCGGAAAGTGTCGCGCCTCCTTCACCAACAACCGTCTCGTATCCATCGGGAAGTCCCATAATGAAGTCATGACAACACGCTTTCTTTGCCGCTTCCATAACATCCTCCATTGAAGCCTCAGGTCTTCCAAACCGGATATTATTTGCGATAGTATCTTCAAACAGATACACTCTCTGGAACACAAAACTGAAATTCTCCATCAGTGAATCAAAGCTGTAGTCTTTTACATCCCTGCCTCCGAGAGTCACTTTCCCGGACTTAACATCCCAGAATCTTGCGATAAGAGATGTGATTGTTGTTTTTCCACCGCCCGATGGCCCAACGATAGCTGTTGTGGTATTTTCTTTTATGTCGAGCGTTACATCATCAATGATCGTCCTGTTTTCATAAGCAAAGCTTACATACTCAAGGTGGATATCCTTGTTTGCAGGCTTGATTTCTTCACCGTTTATATCCATCTGTTCTGTCTCAAGGATTTCATTTGTAAGGTCTACGCCCTTTCCAATGATCTTAAGAAGTGCTGTATATACGCCTGCGGAATCCAGCGCTTCAAATATCATAAAGGAACACATGAGCATTGTAATGGCATAGGTCAGTTCCATTGTTCCGTTAAGATAAAAAGCCAGGGAAGCCCCCGCAACACAGACTCCCATAAGCTTACATATCAGGTTCTGAAGTCCGACAGCAGGTATCGCTGCTGTTTCTGCGGATATGTCTGCTTTTGTTTTTCTTTCTATCGCTTTTGAAAGCCTTGTGGCGTTCTTGGAAATGATGTTGTAATTTCTAATTTCAGCAATACCCTGAACGAACTCAAGTATTACACCAACCACATCCCTGTCCGCTGCTAGTTTCTCATCCGCAACTCTGGCAACGTTCCTGTTGGTCCATTTATTTACAAAGAAGAAAACGATGATCCCAAGAACAGAAATGATACCGATCCGATAATCAAAGACAAACATTGCGATGCCGATCACAACCGTTGTGATACTTCCCTGAAGGACCATCATGATCGCCCTTGTAGCAATATCACCTGTCTGCTCCAGCGTGTTGGTTGTTACGGATGTAATATGTCCAAGGCTTGTATCGTTAAAATAGCCCATTGGAAGGTAGCGAAGGTGCTGGCCGATCTCCATTCTTTTGCCGCAGCAGGTGTCATATCCGGCCTCTGTCTGAAGCATCTGTGAAAACCTGTTTACTACCATCTTTCCAACAGTGCTTACAAGCATAAAACCTATTACCAAAATAAAAGTATTTGCATTTATGTTCATTTCCACAACTGCTTTTATCGCAAAAAACGCAGCCGGGATCTTCATGGCTCCAAACAGCGCATCTAAAACGCCAAGAGCCACCGCTTTGTAAAACTTATTTCTATTTTCTACAGAACAAAAGTTAAAAAACTTTCTGAGCATCTCAAGCATATGCGGCCTCCTTTCCGGCTTTTGAAACAATGTCAATATCTGCACCGCCGTCATCCTTTGCCATGGAATGTGCTTCCCACATATTCTTATACAGGGTGCAGTTCATAAGAAGCTCATCATGAGTGCCGGATGCTTCTACGTTTCCATCATTTATAACAAAGATCTTGTCCGCATCCATGATGGTTGAAAGTCTGTGCGCGATAACAATAAGAGTCTTTCCCTTAACCAGCTTTGCTACACTGCTCTGAACAAGCGCTTCATTTTCAGGATCTGTGTAGGCTGTGGCTTCATCAAGAATAACTACGGGAGCATTCTTCAGCATTGCCCTTGCTATGCAGATCCGCTGTCTTTCACCTCCGGACAAATGGCCGCCGGCTCCGCCGACTACAGTGTCATAGCCGTTTTCAAGACCAAGGATAAATTCATGGCAGCCCGATTCCTTTGCGGCATTTATTACTTCTTCGTCTGTAGCACCTTCCTTGCCAAGTCTGATATTCTCCATTATTGTCATATCAAAAAGGTAATTATCCTGCGCCACATAAGCGATCTGGCCTGCATAGTAATCAAGCGGAAGCTCCTTAATATCTACTCCTCCGTATGTGATAGATCCGCTGTCAACATCCCAGAGTGAATCAATCAGTCTTGCAATAGTACTCTTTCCTGAACCGGAAGGCCCAACAAACGCATTGACCTCGCCCTGTTTGATCTCCATGTCGATCCCATGAAGGATCTCTTTTTCCTTGTAAGAGAACTTAACGTCCTTAAGTTCAATATCTGAGCCATTTGGGGTATTTGTAATATCTTTGGGTCTTACCATATCTTTTCTTTCAATTATTTCTGTAACCTCTCCAAAGATCGTCTTCATTTTCATAACGTCATCCATATACGAAAATGCTATCATCAGCGGGGTGATAAGACCTGCCGAAAGAATGATACAGGTGATGAATTTCTCCGGCGTAAGGCTTCCGCTGTTAACCAACAAAAGACCTACAGGAAGAACCCCAAGGAATGTGGCCGGAGTAAAAGAAAAGGTTCCCGCCTGCCACCATATACATCTCCTCATCCAGTTAATAAAGCAGTCTGCTCCATCCTTTACAGCCAGGGCAAATTTTTCATAAGAACTGCCTGTTTTGCCAAAAGCCTTTATTACCTCGATACCATTAATATACTCAACTGCAGTGTCATTCAGATGTTTGGTCTTTTGGACTGTGACCTCAAATTCTCCCTGGCTCTTTATCATCATTACCGTCGCAAAAATGACACCGATCACAACAGAGATTAAGTTTGCAAGCGCCATTCTCCAGTCGATGGTCAGAAGATATACGAAAATGATCGCCGGCAGTAATAAATTGGCTGTAAATTCCGGAATGATATGTGCAAGAGTTGTCTCCATGGAATCCACGCGTTCAACGATGATGTTCTTATAGCTTCCGCTGTTATCATCGAGGACTGACCCAAGCGGGATCGTTGACAGCTTCTTGCAAAGCTGTTTTCTGATGCCGCCAAGTACATTGAAGGTGGCTACATGAGACAGGGTTGTCGATGAAGAGTGAAGTATCACTCTGATCACCCATAGGACAGCCATAATAATAACTGCTTTCAGATAATAGGTTACGTCAGTGCACCCTGACAAAAGCTTTCCTACCACATCTGCTATGATCAGATATGGCACAAATGATGCGGCTACTCCAAGGATGGCAAGCAGCACGCTTCCCAGATAATAGCCCTTTTTTCTCCCGGCAAACTCTAAAACCCAGGAGAATGTACTTCGTTTTTTCTTGGTTTCCATGTTATTTCCTCCTTATTGTGATTAGCACACGCTAACTCACGCCTTAAAAAAAAACAGCATCATATGCCGCTGAAACATTTGCCATCACCAGAAGATGCAGTTCCATATCAGGGACTTTTTCGATCTGAATACCAAGTTCCCTTCCTCTGTCGATAAACATGCGCGTGGACTTCTCTTCCATGATCGCGCAGTCATGCGCAAAACTCTCATACTTCGTGCCATGTGAACAGCATACCAGCAGCTTGAATTCACGAAAATGAGCATATATGAAGCGCATGAAGAGCTCCGCGTCACCTCCATATTCAGACCATACCTCACGAATATCCGTCTTCGGCAAAAGCGCCATGGCTTCGAAGCGCATTTGTTCAAATAACTGCAAAAGCTCCTGTACAGTCGGCTCGACAAGTGCCGCAAACATTTCCTCTTTGCTTTTGTCAAGACTTGTCAGCATCCCACTTTGCTGACTAACTCCCCTATGCCTTTAATGCTGCATTTCACAATATCTCCCGGCTGTAAATACTTTGGAGGTTTAAATCCCATTCCGACTCCCCCGGGAGTTCCTGTTGCAATAACAGTTCCGGCTTTCAAGGTCATCCCCTGTGACAATTCCGAAATTGCTTCTTCCACTGTTGTTATCATGCGGGAAGTATTGCTGCTCTGCCTTTTTTCGTCATTAACAAAACATTCAATACTAAGATCATGAGCATCTCTGATTTCATCTTTAGTAACAATACAGGGCCCCATTGGGGTGTAACCGTCAAGACTTTTCCCTCTATACCACTGTTGATGCTTAAACTGCAGATTCCTTGCACTCACATCATTGATCATAGTGTAGCCAAAAATATAGTCAGACGCCTCTTCTGTAGATACCCGGAAAGCATCTTTCTTCAGAACAACCGCGAGTTCTGCTTCATAATCCAGACAGTCTACAAAATCATAGACCGGAATAATTCCATCAGGATCATTACACCTGTTCACACGCTTGGAAAAATATACCGCATCCTGCTTATTCGTAAAATCGTGCACATCTGCCGTTTCATCTATGTGTTCTTTATAATTTACTCCGAGACATATAATATCCTGCATTGGTACGGGAATAGGCGCCAGGATCCTGTAATCATCTATTGGTTTACCACTTTTAATACCATTTTCAATGTCGGCTTTAAGCTCATCAAATCTTTTGATGAGCTCATTCATATCTGATACTTTAATTCCGACAGAATCAAGTGTCACAAGCTTTTTATCCGCATTTTCTACTGCAGCGTATTCGTTACCATTTAAGTCAACCGTATAAAATCTCATAGCCTTCTCCCTTAAACTGTCATTGCCATAAATTCATCAATTGCCTTTAATACAGGCTCCGCATATTTCTTTCCGCCAAACAGCCACTGCTCATGCTGCATATCAAATTCTCTTATATCCGGGTTGTGGAAATACTTCTTATATCGCTTTAAGTACTTCTCACCCATCTTCTTTGCATAAATAAAATGCGCTTTGGTGTGTTCTATATTGATATCATCTTCAAGATGTGTCAAGAGGTCGGTGTAATATTCGTTTTTTATGGATTGGGGATTGAATTTAGAAAAGCAGTTTATGAACTTCTCTGCTGCCTCATCACTCATCGAGAAAAAACTCTTTAGTTTTTCCCTGGCTTTGTTTCTTTTCTTCTCACCTTTCGTAAAGCTTGTAAGAAGCGGCACCACAAGTAATGACTGGAGTTTTGCGGATATTTTCCCACTCTGATCAAGATCCGGACTGCCAAAAATAGCATGATCTATATGCACGTTCTTCCTCATAACGAGCTGTCCCACAAAACTGGACCCAAGAGAAGATCCGATCGCGCCATCAAGCCTGCCGCCATGATGCTCCTTTACATATTTCTCAATCTTCCCGGTAACAGTTATCATATCCGGGAAGATATCATCGCTTCCATCGAATCCATCGTAGTTCACGCATATCAGGTGATATTTCTCAGAAAGATCCGGTATGACCGTTCCAAAATTTGTCTGCCAATTACAGCAGGTTCCGGGCAGTAACATCAATGTCTTACCGGACATATTACCCATTTCTTCAAACTGCATTTTTCAAACTCCCTGTTGCGTCGTGCTTCTGATCAGATCCACCATCTTATTCCATCCTTCCCTGGCCTCTTTCACAATTGGAAAAGCAGGATAACAGTGGAACATTCCCTCACCTACGATCATTTCGTAATCTACGCCATATTTCTGCATTACTTTCTCAAAAGACGGCGCACAGGCATAGAGGGTCTCATCAGAGCCGTAAATAAAGGTTACTCTGGGGCAGTTCGTAAAATCAGCTTTCTGAAGCCATATCATATACTCCGGAACTGACATATCCCCATGTCTCATGATATCTACGGCAGTTTTCATGTAACTTGCGGGGATTGCCAGATCCTTCTTATCAAGTTCCAACATCCGCTCCCACTCTTCATCTGTTTCAACACAGGTTCCGGGCGAAATGGCAAGAATGTAACCGGGCAACGGTGTATCATCATGCCCGTCATTGATGTACGGAACAATCCCCAGCGCAAGGTTCCCTCCTGATGATGTTCCAAGAACTGAGATATTCTCTGCCTCATAGTCCTTCAACATCCCTTTATAGGTCTCATGGATCATTTTGTAAGCTGTAGTAAGTGGATAATCTGTACAAAGAGGGTAATAAGGCACGTACACATCCACACCTGTTTCCCTCGCAAAACGCAGTGCTTTCTTAACAGAGTCCGGTCTTGGCCCCATCACCATTCCGCCACCAATGATAAAGAGATTAGCATGAGATACCTTTGCTTTATGCTTCATCCTGATCACAGTAAATCCCATAACCTTGATCCGGTCTATGTCAAACTCAGGATCTTTAAGCTCCGGTATATGGTTCTTTGCGTTTTCCTTTTTCTTCGCCGCAACGATCTCCTCAGCAGTTTTCCCTTGCCACATCTTCTTTAGGCCTAACGCCTTTACTACTCGCTTAAGGATCTCATATTTAATGCTCATAGTTCCTACTTTCTGCACTGGAATACCGCAATACTCTCAACATTCGATACGTTAACCTCACTGTACATTCCGATGAGTCTCTTCTCCAGTGACTCCACAGTTTCAAACGGTCTTGTAAAGAATCCTTTTTTTATATAAAACCTGGCTATCATCTTATCAGTATGTGCATTGGCGCCCTCAACATAAAAACACCCGGTAAAGATCCCACCCGGCTTAAGAACTCTGAAAGTCTCCTTGAAAGCAGCTTCCTTATCCGGGAATGCATGAAAACCGTTCAGCGAAACAACCGCATCAAATGTACTGTCTTCAAAAGGAAGATCACCCACGTCACCTTGCTTAAATATTATGTTTTTTATCCCCATTTCATCGGCTCTCTGAGAGGCAGACGCCATCATGTTTTCCGAATAATCAAGGCATGTAATGTCAGCGCTTTGAAGCGTTTTCCAAACCGGCATTGAAAGGACACCGGTGCCCACCGGAACCTCAAG
>AUXO015136341.1_pt1 | contig 11189 bp, 13 predicted proteins | sample 768731 | NCBI WGS metagenome assembly AUXO01 (sample SAMN02715735, study PRJNA202380) | gut metagenome | biome: sheep rumen | host: Ovis aries | place: New Zealand: Palmerston North | reverse complement strand
TTTTTATCTCCTTTTATCAAATTAAGGGTTTCCAAAGGGAAAAATTCCCTTGGCACACGGATAACTTTTTCAAAGTTGTCTAGTGTGTTAGTCAACTTTTGAAAAATTGTTGACTCAAGATAATTTTGCAGAGCAAAATTATCAAGCAAATCAAAGGAGCAAATTCTAATTTATGTATTAAGTATAAATTTGGATTGCGACTGAAGATGTAGCTTGAGGAAAGGAGATTATATGAGTTACGCAATTATTAGAAATGAGAAATATACTAAAGATGAAATGAATGCTCTTGCTCCCCATAATGAAAGATACAAAAAAGAATATTCAAATAAAAATATAGACTTGTCAAAGACAAGTCAGAACTATCACTTAAAAAGACCAATTGAAAACACATATTATAAAGAGTACAAACGATTAGTTCAGCAAAACAACCTATATGAAGGACAAATTCATAAAAATAGCATTTATGCTTGTGAAATGATACTAACATCTGATTCGACATTTTTCGACAAAATAGGACAAAATGAGACAAAAAGATACTTTCAAGAATGTTATGACTTTGTTTCTAACTACCACAATCTAGGAGAAGAAAATATAATATCTGCCGTAGTTCACTTAGATGAAGAAAGCCCTCATATGCACTTAGTATATATTCCAGTCATTAACTCTACTGACAGGGTAGGTAATCCTGTTAGGAAAGTTAACGCTCGAGACTTTTGGAAAGGTAAAGGCAGTTATAAAAAGTTACAAGATGATTTTTATAGATATATAACAAGTAAAGGCTTTGACTTAGATCGTGGTAAAGAAAATACTGAACGAGAACATCTAAATACAGATGATATGAAGAACTTAACTAACTTTTATGATACCAAAGCTCTAAAATTAGATTTAAGGCGATTAGATAATGAAAAGATAAGTTATACAGATGTTCAAGATTTTTTCAAATATGAGGATTTTACGAAGGATAATGTAGATAAAAAACTCATCTATCCTATGCTTAAATATAATGAGAAACTTCAAAAACAAAATAACGATTTATTAATTGAAATATCTAAGGTTAAAAATGCTAGAAAGTATTATTATGATTTAGAACAACAATTCTTAGCGCAAGAACAAGAATTAAAAGACATTGAAACAAAACTTCGAGGAAAAGATATTGAACTTAATGCTTGTTATGATGTTATAAAGGATTTACTTCAAAAAAACGAGAAAATGCAAAAGATTTTGAGTGAAAAATTAGAAATTAAATTTGATAAAGAAAAGAATAAGAATTAGTTTATTGTTTGCTAACTAACTAAAATAGCAATATTTAGTAATTAAAATGCAATTATTATAAAAGATAATTGCATTTTTTTGTTGTATTTATTGAGATTGATTAATTTTTGTGATATAAAATATAATGACTAGAAGATGTAAAATGTTAGTACGTTTTCAGGGTAATTAAGAGGTGTTTAATGGAAAAAGCAAAATATGATGAAAGAAATAAAGTTAATTATTTAGATGGAAAAAATTGGATTAAAAATGCTGTAAATTATTGGGAGGTCGATAATTTAAGCGATTTAGAAGATAGAATGAAAAAATTTACTTTTAAAGAAAGAACATCAGGTATAGTCTTTTCAAATTTAACAAACAAGAAAAATAAAATAAAAGAAATAGAATATGATACAACTATTGTTAAAATTGACTCTATAACCGATTTTAATGAGAATATATTGAATAGTATTATCAATTCTGGATACAACTCATATCATTGGATTGTTTTAGATAATGCAGTTAAAGATAACTATATGATTTCTAAGTATATCGTAGATAATTGCTTAAAAAATAATCTTGAATACAGAGGAAAAATTATTGTTAAAATTAAAAATAAGAGTCTAATAGCATTGTTATTTTTAAATAGAGTTGAAGAAAAGCAAATACAATATATTAAAGATATTAGTAAATATATAATTGATAATAATATAAAAGAAGAAGATTTTATAAATAGTAAATCTAAAATTGACAAAATAGGGCTAAAACATCCTGCACCATATAGTTATAATGATATAGAAAAAATATGCGATATCAATAATATTAATAATCAAGTAGTTTTAGATCCATTTTTAGGAATAGGTTCAACCATTATAGGTGTGTATAAAAACAATAATTATACAATAGGAATAGAATTAAATGGCGAATATGTTGAACTTATAGATAGTAGGTTTGAACTATTAAATCTTAACGAAGAACTTAAAAACAAATATAGTATCATTAATGGAGATTCTTTAGTTGAAGTTGATAAATTAAAGAAAAAGGTAGATTGTGTTATTACATCACCACCATATTTTAATATTTTAAAGAATAAGAATAAAGGTGTTAGACATGATAATAGCCAGTCAAGACAAGGCGTTGAGTTCTATAGTGAAGACACAGATGATTTGGGAAATATAGATGAATATGATTGTTATATTAGCAAAATGAAAGAGCTTTTCCAAAAAATAAAGAAAAAAATGAACAAAAATGGACAAGTTTTTATTGTTATAAGTGATTTCACAGTTAACAAGAAAGAAAAAGACGTTCATTCTGATTATTTAAACTTTATGAACGAGATTGGATACACATATACAGGTACTTCATATTTGGTTCAAAATCAAAAAGTGATTTATCCTTTTGGTTATCCATACAAAATAGTATTAAATCATATATATCAATATGTAATGTGTTTTGAGGTAAAAAAATGAAAAAAATTGATAAAGATACAAAGGCATATAAAAAAAGAAAAGACAAGGGTCAATTCTTTACACCTACAAATGTTGTAGATATCATAATAGACAATTTACCAATTAAAGCTGAAAACATTAGTATTTTAGAACCTTCTTGCGGAGATGGTGCTTTTGTTGAAAAACTATATAAAGGTAATGAGCTTACAGCAATTGACTCTGATAAAGAACAAGTAAATTATGTTAAAAATAAATATAAAGAAAATATAGATGTGATATATAGCGATTATCTATTATATAATACAACAAAAAAATTTGATTTAATAATAGGTAATCCTCCTTTTAATCTTCCAGCTAAAGCATACAAAGATACGACAGAAGGATTTGTTAGTAAATCAATAGACTTATTAAAGGATAATGGATACTTGGTATTCATTTTACCCAACACTATATTAAGAAACAAATTATATCAGCCAATTAGAGAAAAAATATTACGAGAAACAACAATTCTTAAATTGATTGACACAAGAGGTAATGATTTTATGGGAGCTGATATTGAAACTTTTGTGTTATTTTTAAAAAAGACTAAAACAACTAAACAAGCATATGATTTTATTTCTAATGGAAAAATTAGAAAAGTAAATCTAGAGATAAATAACAAATATACTATAAAATTTAATAATTCTACTTCATATAATAAACTAAAAGAAAAAATTGGAAAAACAACCATTGAAAGTAAATTTAATATATATAGGGGTCGTTCTAAGAAAAAAGATTCACTTAAAGGAAAAAATCTAAATTTTTATAACGATACATTAATATATAATTCTGCAGAAGATTATTGTATAGGATTACAAAATATTGCTTATAGATTAGTGGCAAATGTAATACAAGGAAATGACAATGACATATCAGATACAATAACTATACTAAGACCAAAAGAAAAAATGGATTATAATGAATTGAGATTTTATGCAAATTATTTGAATACATCAATTGCAAACTATTTAATTCACATTGATTCACTAAACAATTCGAAACTTACAATGCATATTGATGATTATTATATAAAAGATATTTGCTTACCTCAAAAGTCTTTAAATAATGATGATAAATTCTATTTAACTCTTGATGAAAATAGAAATACAAAATTTTTTGCTGAATACAGAGAAGAGCATTTTGAAAAGATGTTCTATATAAATAACAAAGTAGAAAGAGATATAAAGGAAATTTGGCAATTTCCAAAATTCAAAAAGAAGGAAATGATGTTTAATGGTTAAATATGTAAGAGAAGAAGATATGTATCCAGATATTATTAAAAATTTGGAATTTTATTTTCAACTGTATGGATTTGAATATGAAATTTTTGAGACATGGCATGAATTTGATTTTAAACTATTAGAAAAATATAAAAAAGAAATAGATATATTAGGATTTATTGGAAGGCCAGATATAATGGCTATCTATAAAGATGGAGAAAAAGAAAAAACATTAATCATAGAAGTTAAAAAAACAGATATTTCTTTATTAAATATTGCTCAAGCGAAAATGTATGGAGATATATTTAATACAGACAAGGTATTCCTAGTTGGTCCTTTTGACCTAAGAAATGCAATTAAAGATTATTATACATACAATACAAGTATTTTAAGATATGGCGATAATAGAGAAATAAAATATGTAAAATTAGAAGATCAAAAATTATTATTTCAAAAAGCATTTCCGGTTGGAGGTAATATGTTATGATAACGATTTCTGAAGATGAAGCATATTTATTAGGCTTATTATATGGAAAAGGGACTATAAATAGTGTAGAAAATGATAAAATAGTATTAAGATTTAGAGTGAAATTTAGAAGACCTACTGATTTAAGTGTAAGAAGTGATAATATTCATACAAGAAATGATAGCAGAGAATACTTAGAAAGTTTAAAATCTAAACTCTCTAATGATTTTTCAAATGTAATGGACTTGTTGCGAAGAACATGGAATATTAACTCTACTATAGATTTGCCAAATTCATATGATATTAACAGTTGGGATATGAAAGAAATAATTATCACTACAGAACAAATAGATAATAATCATACTAGATTAGCTTCACTATTTAATGTTGATATTATAGATGATTTTACATTAAATAAATATCCTTATCATTTGAAAATTGAAGACTCAAAAGTACTATCTTTATCTTTTATACAAGGATTTTGCGATGCTTGTTCATTAGTGCCTAATGAAGCATCAAGTAGTTATGGTGGTTCTGGAAAGTGTAGAATTCAATTAGAACCCTCTCAAGAGAGATGGGATATACCTGTTGGGGTATGTAGATTATTTCAAATAGGATTAAAAATCCCAGTTCAAAATATTAATTGGGGACATCCACAAACAAGAACAGCTTGGAAACACCAAAACCATCAATTTAGAGTTTATTTAGAAAATATTCCTCCTGAGATAGAACTTTATAGATTGGGATATAAAAGAGAAGAATATATTAATTTATATAGAAGAAGAAATGTAACATATGAAAAAGGAAAGCTTTGTCCACTTTCAAGAAGAGTTCAATGTGGAGAAACATTATATATAAATAGAACAATTAATGAAGATTTAAATAGTGATTTATTAGACCCTAGACTCAGAGGATTAAATATTCAAAATCCTGGAAAAAATGCGGTTATTATATGCAAATTACTAGGGTGTGAACAATGCAAAAACTATTTTGATGTAAAAGTTGTAGGTAATGAATTACGAGTTGCCGAAGACAACGAAATATATAAAACTACACAAAATGATTAAAAGAGGATCCACTCAATCGAGTGAACCCTCTTTTCTTTTATCTAGAAAAATCTAGAAATCAAGATTCATTATATGAGATTTGTCGACATTATTCGACAATAATCTTAGGATTGAATTATCTTTCCTATATAAACTAGACCTTACAACTTTAAGTGTGTATCTCACAAATTTATCATTTGTATGGAATTAGAAAGGTCGAATCTAATTCCACTAAGATTGTTTGAAGTTTTTCAGTTGTAGAAAAGCTTCAAAACTCTCAAAAAGACTAGAAGGAGTCATTAAAGAAATATCAGTTTCATAATTAAAAATATCTATGAACTTATCAAAATATCTAGATTGATTAATATTGCAGAACGCTTGAGATATTTCAGAGCGTATAGTAACAGGACACTTTTTAATTTTTTTACAATATAAATCAATACTTTGCATATAAGTAAGTTCTCTGTCTGACTCACAGAATGCAGTTAAAACTATGTTCTTGAAATGATGTGTACCACTTCTTGTATTTCTGAATCCAAGATTCATTAAGTGCAAATAGATAAGTTTATTTATTTCTGCTATCTCTTCATTCGAGGTCATTGGATAAGTATACTTATTCATCCTACAAGCTCCTTCCTTTCTTATAAGATTTAAAACTTCTCTAACAACCTTGACTATATTATAAAGAGATTGACATAATTTTACAAATCGATAAAATTATACAAAATAGAAACGAAAACAGCGAAATTATCGAAAAAAGAAACGAAAATTAAAACAAAAATATTGCCAAAACATGCTAAAAATGGTAAAATTTAATAAATTATACATTTTGGAAACGATTTGAAACAAAAAAAAAGAACCCCCTCTCGGGAAGTTCTCCTCGTCTTGCGAATTCACCGAGGAGTCACGCGTCAAAAAAGTCTAATTCGTAACGAAAGTTCTCTTTAGTGCCCTGTTACCATTTGTACTACCTCGACTTTCTGCCGAATTATGCGTATTCATCTAATTTCTAAGTTGTTATTACTCATCATGTAAAATTTAGATAAATCGGTAGATACAATGCGAGTCAGGCATTCAATTTCACGAATTATCTATTTATACAAGCAATTCGGCTTGCTCGATTTTACTGATTAAGTAATTTATCAAGCAATCTCAGTTGCTATGTATAAAGGTTTGCACCTAAAATTGTTGAGTGCCTAGTATAAATAAAATACTGACTTTATTATAACACAAGTTAACATAATATTCAAGAAATTTCTATATTTTTAAGGAGATGAATTTTTATGTATGATATAAAAAGTAATGTTTTTGGTAAAAAATTAAAAGAATTAAGATTAGAAAGTGGTAAATCGCTTTCAGAAATTGCTAAAGCTATTTATAAATCTAAACCTACCCTATATAAGTATGAAGAAGGTCTATTACAACCTAGTTTAGAAACTATGATGGAACTAGCTAATTTATTTGATGTAAATATAGATGCTTTCTTTGGAGAAAATGAACGAAGAACTTATAGAGATGTTAATCCTTTTAATACAGATAAGTTATATTTGTACTATAAGGGAAGAAAATCTATTATGATTTCAATAATTACAATTGAAAATGAAGGATATCAAAAATCAACATTTTACAATTGTGTTAAAAGCGATTCTATTAATGCTAAAATGTATGGAAAATATGAAGGAAAACTAATATATGAAAAAGGTATGGCTTATTTCACATATGAAAGTGAATTAAAAGATACTATTGAATGTGTTATGGTACAAGTTGAAGTTCCAACTGGAGATGAAGAAAAATACTATGGCTGGATTGCTAGTGATAAATTCGCTGAAAAAGTCGTAATTCTTCGTGAGTACATTGATGATCAACAAGAATTACGAAAACTAGTAAAAGACTTGGAGATTACTGAAGAAGAAAAAGAATCAATGAATAAACATGATTTTTGGGAAATAGATATATCTATGGAAAAAGATTTAAGAAACGAAATATAGCTTAAAAGTATAGAAATAATATGGTATAATATTATTGGTAAATTGAAAGGAATGATTAAAGATGAAGTCAATGATTGAAAAGAAAGACCCTAATTTAGCAGAAAAAGTGAAAGTGGTTAAAGAAAGCTCTACTGTATCTAAAAGTGCTTTGGAAACAAATGCAAAAAACACAAAAGAATACTATGACACTCTTCAAGAAATAATTAAATCAAATAATGAAACTTCAAAAGAATATATAGAATTCGCTAAAGCAGAAATGGAAGCATATAATATTGCACTAAGTAAATCTACATCAGAAGAAGAAAAAAAGAAAATATATGAAGAGATGAAATCATTACACGAAGATGTTAATGAAAGAGCTGAAAAAGAATTAAAAGAAAATTCAGACATAAAAGAAAAAGCTACTAGGGAAGCACAAGATAATAAAGCATTTAACTGGAATACTTTAAAAGCTTTTGGGGCAGGAGCGTTAATTGCTCTAGGATTTGCTATTGGGATTAAAGAAGCACCAAATGTCATAAATAAATTGATTGATAAAAAATAAACGGAGGTAATGAAATGGGAATTTTCAGAAGTATTTATTTAAAGTTATCTAGCGAAGAAAAACTAAGCAAAAAGGCTGATAAAATGTTTAAAAAATTGAATAAGGTTGGTTTCTATGAAAGTGATTCTAATAAGCATATGGGACTAGCTAATAAATATAATGATTATATAAATGCTATTGGTGGTAAAAGTGCACATAGATTACCTAAGAGAGAACATGGATGGTATATTTCAAAAGATGATTAATTAAGTAAATAATTATAGTTTTATTAATTGAAAAACATGAATAAAATAAGGGACAGATTTTATCTGCCCCTTTATTATTGTAATGTAATGTTCCTCGAAGATACCACATTTTCATGAGTAGTGTAAGATTATGCTTTGAGTTCCATTTAGATTTTATCCTTCATCGCAAATTCTATGATTTGCTTAGGTCTAATGTATACATCTCTGCATAAACGAAATCCACATTAATAAAGGACAATGTCCATTTAGTATCTACATTATAATTATATCATTTGTGTCAATATGAACGTGAATAATCACGTTCTTTTTTTGTGCAATTTTAAAAAGTTACACCAAGTTACACGAAGATACTCATAATTAATTATTTCTGCACAAATGCAATCAAAAAGCAAATTGAATTGCACCAAATCACAATTTTGCCATTTTCCCCTCTATAATTTAGTCAAGTTCGAACTACTGGATATGACGATATCTAAGTTTTAAAAGGAGTGATTAAGAAAATGGATAGAAACGAAAAAGACAAAGACTTAAATTTTATCTACAAAGAACAAACTAACGATGAAAAGTTTTTAGACAAAGTGATTCGTGCAGAAACAAAAGGAACTATTAGTGAAGAACAAGAGTCATCAGATGATTCAACTAGTAAAAAGAAGATTACTAGAGATGAAATTATTAAGTCTGCTATGGAACAAGCTAAAAGTAGTAAACGAGATGATGAAAAGCAAGAAACAAAGTATTCAGATGTTGCAAAAGTAATACCTTGGTTTTCTGAGTATAAGAAACAACCTATCTCAATTACTAGAGAAAGAATTAGAACATATCTTAAATACTTTAAAGACTTACCTCAACTAATTAAGTTGAGAGAAGAAAAACTAATGAATGGCGAAGTTAAACCTGAAAGTAAAACAATTGAGCCTAATAAGTTAGAAAATTTAGAGTTCTTAGATAAGTATGAGATTGATAAGAAAAACTTTATGCAATCAGTAGATTACAAACTAAATGAGATGATTTTCTATTATTCAAATCTAAAGCTATCTTTACTGCATATGAAGAAATATATGTTTTTAGGATATCAGCTATTAACACTTAAATACGATTACAACTTTAGTACATCAGACCTAAAGAAAACTACTAATATCGAAAATGTTGAGTATATAGAAAATGTTTTAATTAACTATTTATACGAAAAATTGGTTGAGGAGAATAACAACGAATGCAAAGAGTAGATTTAGACAAAAATCAAATACTTACTCTATACAATGCAATTCCAGAAGAAAGTGATGAAGAAATGAAAAAATATGTGAATTTAAGAGATTTAAAAATAACATCTCGTGAAGATTTAGTTAAGGTTTGTCAAACCTTTAGAAATCCTAAATATGAAACTTTTAGAATCATCTATATGCGTGATGACAATATAGTTAATTATGAAACTATAACATCAAGACTTCCTAATAGTTGTGACATATTTCGAGTTAAAGCAAAGACTGAACGCCTTAAAAGAATAAAAGGTTATGAAGATATTGCTAAAAGAATGTATAGACTTGGTGCTAATGGTTATTACCTTCAACACAATCATCCCTCTGGAAATGCAAAAGCTAGTATTAATGATGTGTGGGTTACACAAGAAATAGATGAGAATGTTAAAGGATTTAAAGGACATGTAATTGTAGACCATGGAACTTATTCTTGGATAGGAAAAGACTTAGATAAAGGCAAATTAGTTGTAAATAACAATATAAGAATTGAGAATATTCTTGATTTAGAATCTCAAGTTCTAATTAAGGATGACCCTCTAATGCATAAAAAGATTAAGTCAAGAAATGACCTTGCAAGGATCATGTATGACATTAAACATTCAAATCATTATTCTTGTCTAGTTCTAACCTCTGCTATGCGAGATATTAGACTCTTTCAAGAAATCCCAAATACATTTATCAATATGAGTTATAGACAGATTGGTGGCTATATTAAAAATAGATGTGTTGATACTGGTTCAACTAGAGCTTTTTTAGCTACTACTGATAGACCATTTTTTGAAAGAGCTAAAGATTTAGTTAATTTAGGTTATTTAAGTGATTGTATTGCTTATACCATTACAAAGGATAAAGCAGATATAGTTGATGTTGCAGATAAAGAATTTGTAGACCAAAACATTTTCACATCGCTAGAATCTGGCGACAAATTGAGAAGAATAGAAAATTGGAATGAAGATAAATATTTTGAAAAAGCGAGGTAATTTATGAAAGATAAAATTGAAAAATTAAAGATTCTATTAAAAAGAGTTGGGAGAGAATCAGAATTTGCTGAAATTGAAAATACTTTAGAAGCAAAACAAAAACTAGTAAATGGATTAATTGAAGTTGTTCCATTAGAACAAGATGAAGACTTATTAATCGTATGTAATGAAGAAGGTAAATTATTAAGCCTTCCTCCTAACACCTTATTTGATTTTGACTATATAGCAGGAGATTACTTTATTGTTGGAGATGATTATGAAAATGGAGATTTCAAATCTATAACTGAAGAACAATTTAATAAGATTAAACCTTTTATAGATAGCAAGTCTTTTAAATATGAAGATAAAGCTATTGAAAGATTTGATATGCAAAGATTTAAACGAGAAATGATTTTCTTAACTGATGATTTATACGAAGAAAAACCAAAGAAAGAACCAAAAGCTAAAGAACTGGAGGAAAAATAATGAAAGAACCAAAAATAGATTTAAAGGAACTAAAAGAACTTGAAGAATTCTATAAAGCTATGGAAGAAGATTTACTTCAAGAATATACAGCAGAAGATTTAATGCTAATGGAAAAAGAATTCCTAGCAAATGAACAACAAGAGTTTATCAATAGTTCTAAAGATGATTATGACTTTGAAGAAAGAGAGGATTTATAGTTATGGGAGACCGTGCAGTAATTAGTAATAAAAATAAAAACCTAGGT
>AUXO013218738.1_pt1 | contig 11189 bp, 8 predicted proteins | sample 768731 | NCBI WGS metagenome assembly AUXO01 (sample SAMN02715735, study PRJNA202380) | gut metagenome | biome: sheep rumen | host: Ovis aries | place: New Zealand: Palmerston North | reverse complement strand
GCGTTTGCATTCATGATCTTCAACCTGCTCTGCGCACCGTGCTTTGCAGCAATCGGCGCAATCAAGCGTGAGATGAACAATGCAAAATGGACATGGGCAGCAATCGGATACATGACAGTCTGGGCATACGCACTGGCGCTGATCGCATATCAGGTCGGCGGCCTGTTTACAGGAACTGTTGCATTTAACTTTGGTACAATTGTAGGATTTGCACTGATCGTATGCATCATTTACCTGCTGTTCCGTAAAGGATACAAGCCGGAAGATGGCAGAAGAACGCTGACATCTGTTGATGCAGCCCGTGCATAATAATACTGGTTCAGGCTGCTGTGTTTAGCAGCCTGAACCTTAAATTCAGAAGGGAGAAACTGCATATGATGTCAATTTTCGGACCTGTGATTGCTGCGCTTATGGTAGCGGGACTCGTTGCGATTTGCGCAAGGGAAATCTGGAAAGGTCATAAAAGCGGGGGCTGTGCAGGATGCGGCGGAAGCTGTTCCGGTTGTTCGGGTTCCTGTTCCGGCTGCAGCAGTTGCTCCCATCACAGTGGTAAACAATGACAAATGGGATTATGAAGTAAAAACTTTCTTATACGGAGGTAATTCATGATCAGGACAACGATCGAAGTAGACGGTATGATGTGCGGCATGTGTGAAACACATATCAATGAGGCCGTCCGGAGAAACTTTAAGGTTAAGAAGGTGACATCCTCCCGCAGCAAAGGGGAAACAATGATCCTGTCTGAGGAACCGCTTGATACGGATGAACTGAAAAAAGTGATATCAGATACCGGATATACTGCCGGAGATGTACAAACTGAAGAATATAAGAAAAAAGGTCTCTTTCACTGAAAGAGGCCTTTTTGGTGGTGCGCATTTACTACTGCCGCGCCATGTCTCGCGAGCGGGACTTGAATGATGCCGGCGCTGTTCCTGAATATTATTGGTGCTGATCCGGGCGGTCCGGGCGGCGGGAAGACGGACAGTTTGTCCCGTCGCAGCCGGCACATCCGCAGCCGCATCCGCCCTGCTTTCTTTTGCGGATGGAGAATGTAAGGGCTGCGATCAGAATAACAGCCAGTAAGATGATCAGAAGGATATCCCAGATGTTCATATGATTTGTCTCCTGTTATTTCAGCGCTGCGGAATTGCATTCATAAGATGGACATCCGAAGCACAGAACCATTTTTTGAAATTCAGCCAAGCATCAAAAAGATGCCGCGTACTGCAAGCGCTGCGCACCATGCGACGATGCACTGCCAGATTACCATACCTGCCGCGTATTTCGAGCCAAGCTCGCGCCGTACAGATGCAATTGCTGCAACGCAGGGCGTATAAAGAAGTGAAAAGACAAGCATGGAAGCCGCCGCGGCAGGTGCCAGAAAGGCACTTACGTTTTTGCCGAACAGGATTTCCATGGTTGCAACGACACTTTCCTTTGCAATAAATCCGCTGATCAGCGAGGTCGCAATTCGCCAGTCGCCCATTCCGAGCGGATGAAGAACCGGTGCGATGAAGCCTGCAATGACAGCAAGAATACTGTTTTCTGAGTTTTGCACCAGATTCAGATGCAGATCGAAACTCTGCAGGAACCATACGACAACTGTAGCAATTAAAATGATAGAAAATGCCCGCTGCAGAAAATCTTTGGCTTTCTCCCAGAGCAGCTGCAGTACATTGCGCAGCCCCGGCATGCGGTAATTTGGCAGCTCCATGACAAACGGTGCTGCCTCGCCCCGGAACAGGGTTCGCCGATAGAGAAATGCTGCCAGGATGCCCACTGCGATGCCGAGCAGATACAGACCGACCATGATCAGACCGCTTTGCTCAGGGAAAAATGCATGTACAAAAAAGCCGTAAATCGGAAGCTTGGCTGTACAGCTCATAAACGGCGTCAGCAGGATGGTCATCCTGCGGTCCCGCTCACTCGGAAGGGTGCGGGTTGCCATGACGGCAGGAACCGTACAGCCAAATCCGATCAGAAGCGGTACAATGCTTCTTCCTGACAGACCGATTTTCCGCAGAATTTTATCCATGAAAAATGCAACACGCGCGATATAACCGCTGTCCTCCAGAAGTGAGAGGAACAGGAAGAGTGTCACAATAATCGGAAGGAAACTCAGCACGCTTCCGACGCCGGCAAAAATCCCCTTGATAATTAATCCGTGAATCGCCGCGTTGACGCCTGCTGTCGTCAGGGCAGTATCGGCAAGCCCTGCCAGACTGTCGATTCCGCTCTCGAGAAGGCCCTGGAGCCATGCGCCGATTACATTGAAGGTCAGCCAGAAGATTAGCGCCATGATGCCGATAAATACCGGGATGGCTGTATATTTGCCGGTCAGAATCCGGTCAATCCGCTCGCTGCGGATGCGCTCTTTGCTCTCTACCGGCTTTTGAACCGTCTGGTCGCACACCCTTTGAATGAAAGAAAAACGCATGTCGGCGATTGCGGCACTGCGGTCCAGACCGCGCTCATTTTCCATTTGGAGTATAATATGCTCCAGCATGCTGCTTTCGTTTTGGTCCAGTTCCAGTTGTTTCAGAACAAGGGTGTCACCTTCGATCACTTTTGCTGCGGCAAAGCGGACGGGAAGTCCTGCGCGGACTGCATGATCTTCAATCAGGTGGATGATCGCGTGTATACAGCGGTGCACTGCGCCGTCGTGATCATTTTCATCACAAAAGTCCTGACGGAGCGGTTTCTCCTGAAAATGTGCGACATGAATTGCATGCTCTACCAGTTCTTCAATACCGGAATTCTTTGCGGCAGAAATCGGAATCACGGGTACGCCGAGCAGTTCTTCCATGAGGTTGATATCAATTGTGCCGCCGTTGGCTGCAACTTCATCCATCATATTCAATGCCACTACCGTTGGAATGCCGGTTTCCAGCAGCTGCATCGTCAGGTAAAGATTTCGCTCGATGTTCATAGCATCGACGATGTTTATAATAGCATGCGGCTTTTCATTGATGACAAAGCTTCGTGAAACCAGTTCTTCGCTTGTATACGGTGACATGGAATAAATCCCGGGAAGGTCGGTGATTCTTGTGTAGGGATGTCCCTTGATCACGCCATCTTTGCGGCTGACTGTGACGCCCGGAAAGTTTCCGACGTGCTGATTGGCGCCGGTAAGCGCATTGAACAGAGTTGTTTTTCCGCTGTTCTGGTTTCCGACGAGTGCGAATGTCAGTGTGGTGATATCAGGAAGCGGATGTTCACTTGCTTTTTCGTGAAAACGTCCGCGCTCGCCCAGTCCGGGATGTTCTTTTTTGAATATAGAAGATATATGCGGCAGATCAAAATGCAGATCATCAGGATCACGATTTTGCTTCCTGTTTTCTGTGGAAAGCGGCGTAACGGCAATCCGGTCCGCGTCTGCAAGACGCAGAGTCAGCTGATATCCGTGTACGACCAGTTCCATGGGATCGCCCATCGGCGCATATTTTTCCACCATTACTTCTGTTCCCGGTATCATGCCCATATCCAGAAAGTGCTGGCGCAGAGCGCCTTCTCCGCCCACCTCAGTGATGATGGCGCTATGACCGGGTTTCAGATCTTTCAGAGTCATTTTTGTTATGTCCTTATTTGGAGTTGGTTTGGGTTGTTCCGAGAAATTAGTATAAGTTAACCAATGGGAGATGTCAAGTACGTGCGACTAACCGGCACTAAAGTGCGCAATTATATCACGATAATGCGCACGCAGCGCAATAATAAGTGATTGCCGGTCTGCCTGGGTTTAGCGATTGCATGGATCCGGAAAATCCATTATGATTAAAGAAAAACAGGAAGATGCAGCATTCCTTAAATTAAAACAAGGAGGAAGAATATGAATAACCAAAAAAGTATGAGAGCCGGCAGAAAAGGACTGGCAGCTTTTATTATGATGACGATGCTGGTTCTGTCATTTCTGCTTGCCGCATGCGGCGGAAAAAAAGCGGGCGGCGAAGGCGCAAAAGAAGAGAGCGTTGCGGGTACTTATGTCGGTAACTTTGATATGACAGAATTACTGAATAAGGAAATGGAGGCGTCAGGCATCACACTCAAAAGTTCTGTGAATACCGACTTTACGCTTTCCTTGCAGGAAGATGAGAAATTTGTGTTTGATATTGACGCGAAGACGCTGGTATCCTCGCTGACAGAGGCCATACAGAATGAAATGGACAGTATCATCGCAGGGCTGATGGGCACAGAGGTTACGGATGAAACGCGCGACAGCATTGCGCAGACAGCTGGTTATAATACTTATGATGAATTTAAGGAAGATATTACGAAGCAGCTGACAGAATCGATGAATGAAGATACGCTGAAGGATCTTACAGATTCCTGCCACATTGAAGGAACCTACACGGTAAAAGACAAAGATCTGAGCCTGAGCGCAGAAGACACAGAATCTTTCTCTGTACAGGTTGGTAAAATCCAGGATGACGGATCTATTCTGCTCGGTATGGATGCAAATGGTGATCATGTCGAGATTACATTTGTAAAACAGTAAGCTGACAATTCACAAAGTTTTCACAAATTATTAGCACTCGACACTTGACGCTGCTAATAAAAGGTGGTATAACATAGTCATCGGAAATGATTAAAACAAATTTACATAGAAGGAGGCATGACTTATGTTATTACCAGATGTTTTTGGAAAAGGCTTTTTTGATGATTTTATGGATGATCCGTGGGATCGCTTTTTCAGAGCAGTGCCGGCAGGCACCGCCGCAGCAGAACAGCCTGCAGCACGCAGCATGCGTACCGATATAAAAGAAGCTGAAAATGCCTACGAGATCGAGATGGATCTGCCGGGATTCAAAAAAGAAGATGTTTCAGCAGAGCTGCATGACGGTTACCTGACTGTAACGGCAACCAGAAATGAGAACAACGATGAGAAGGATGAGAAAGGAAACTACATCCGCAGAGAACGTTACAGCGGATCCTACAAGAGAAGCTTCTTCGTTGGCAAGGATATGCAGCAGGAGGATATCCACGCTAAGTTTGAGGACGGCGTCCTGAAACTTGAGGTTCCGAAGGATGTCCCGAAGAAGGTTGAAGAGAAGAAAATGATTTCGATTGAAGGCTGATCAAAAACAGCACATTGTGCATGAACATGTAAGAGGCTGCCCATATGCCGGCAGCCTCTTCTGTTGTTTTTGTGTTATGATAGGGTAAGTGTGAAAACAGCAGTGCAGTTGTGAGCAAACCAGACGGAAGGGTAAAAACAATGAATCGAACAATGCCGGAAGAATTTGCAGTAAAAGAGAGCGGCATCCGGATCCTGGAGGGCGTGCATGTCCATGTGCCGACGCCTTTTGCTAAAAACAATCTGTTTTATGTCCGAATGGTGTCGCACTATCGGTGTGATACGACGTATCAGGTGACGCGCAGCGGTCTGGATTCATTTTTGCTGTTTTATATCCGGTCCGGGAAGCTTGCTTTTGCTTATGACGGGGAAATATTTGATGCAGGCCCCGGCGATGTGGTTTTGCTCGACTGCAAGAAGAAACATCATTACAGGGCTGTCAGTGAAACCGAGTTTTACTGGTTTCATTTTCACGGGATGGCCTCGCAGGCATACTATGACCGCCTTCAGGCAGGAAACGGGATTCATTTTACCGGGTGCCCACATATGGAGGATCAGTTTGTGCGGCTTCATGATCTGATGAAAAACAGACCGGACGATGAAGGACAGATTTCTGTACTGGTTCACAGGATGCTTTCGATGCTGGATGTCCCGGAAAAGCAGGAGGCCGTACTTTCGGAGCCGGTCCGGGCGGCGGCAGCTTATATGAAAAAAAACTACGGGGAAAAAATCGACATGGATCAACTGTCGGAGACAGCCTCGGTGAGTAAATCGCAATTGACGCGTCTGTTTAACCGGGAACTCGGAATGACGCCATATTACTATCTGACGCGTATACGGATGAATGAGTCTATGCGCCTGCTGCTCACAACGACAAAGAGTGTCGAGGAGATCGCAGGTGACTGTGCATTTTATTCGGCGGCGAATTTTATCAGGTGTTTTCGTCAGTATACAGACCTGACGCCGGGAAAATTCAGACAGCTGGTAAATGGAATGGATGCAATCGGAACATGATGCGTGTATTTGCATGTTTTTGGGTGATATTTGCCAGTGCCGGATAAGGTTTTATGCGTTATGATGGATGCATCAATAAAGAAGAAATATCTTATAACAAAACAGAAATCCCAAAGGAGGCAGACAGATGACATCCAAAGAACGTGTAATGACAGCATTTGCGCATAAGGAACCCGATAAAGTGCCTGTTGATTTCGGCGGTATGTGTACATCCATGGTAAACTGCCAGGTTGTAGCGCAGCTGCGCGATTATTACGGACTGGAAAAGAGACTGCCAAAGGTCAATGATATGTGCACAATGACAGCCTATGTGGAACCGGATCTCGGCGAAGCCATGGGCGTTGATGTGCAGCAGCTTTATAATTTTGGCGATACCTACGGACATAAAAATGTCGAATGGAAGGAGTGGGAGTACAGAGGCACACCGATCCTGATTCCTTCCAATGCCGTGATCAAAGATGACGGAGAAGGTGGTACATATGTTTACCCGCAGGGGGATGACAGTGTGGCGCCGAGCGGACATTTCCCGGCAGATGGCTATTATTTTGATAATCTGGAGCGGCCGGATGAAGATTTTGATGAGGATGATCCGGATCCGAGCGGAAACACAGAAGATTATATGCCGGTTTCGGATGAGCAGATCGCATATCATCACAAAGTCATGGAAGAGGTCAAACCGCTGAACCGTGCGATCCAGGTGGGACCGTGCTACTCCTGCCTCGGAGATGCAAATAATATCCCGGGACCGAATATCAAGCATCCGCGCGGAATCCGAAGCATCGCCGACTGGTATATGGCACCGCTGCTTTATCCGGAAATGGTAGAAGAGGTATATGAGCGCGGAACAGACATCGCGATCCAGAACTTCCAGAGGTACTGGGATGAATTCGGTTCTGATATCGATATTGTTTATATCTGTGGGACGGATTTCGGCTCTCAGAACAGCCTGATGATGTCGCCTGATACATTTGAAGAATTATATCTGCCTTATTATAAGAAGATGAATGACTGGATCCACACACATACGACGTGGAAGACACTGAAGCACTCCTGCGGCGCAATCTTTGATCTGCTTCCGCTTCTGATTGAAAGTGGTTTTGACGCGATCAATCCGGTTCAGTGCTCTGCAACCGGTATGGATCCGCAAAAGCTTAAAGATACGTATGGAAAAGATATTCTGTTCTGGGGCGGCGGAATCGATACCCAGCAGGTACTCCCGTTCGGAACACCGGAGCAGGTGCGTGAGCAGGTGCTGGAGCGTCTTGAGATCTTCTCAAAGGATGGCGGCTATATCTTCAACACCATTCATAACATTCAGGCAAACACTCCGATCGAAAATATCGCTGCAATGGTAGAGGCAGTGAAGGAATTCAACGGGGACAAATAAAAAACGACGGGACCTAAATTATAAAAAGACGTGCAGGCTGCACATTCCATGGAATGGCAAACCTGCACGTTTTTTTATTGTTCGATTGCTGCAGTTTCGATGACGAATTTGGTTGTGGCGGACATACCGTCGGCCGCGCCGGTGAAGCTTGTGTAGGATGCTTCGTCCGACAGGACTGCCTTTACGCGGCTGATCAGATCGTTCAGATCTCCTTCTGTAAGATCCGCGAGCTTCTGAATGCCCTGTTCGTCAAGTTTTGCGAGCCCTGTGTGCAGCTGATCAGCGCCGTCATGCAGTTTCCCGATGCCGTCTTTGACAGAAGCGCTTCCGGTGCTGAGTTCTGCTGTTCCGGATTTCAACCTGACAGATCCCAGATCGAGTGCGGCAGCCCCTGTCTTCAGCTTCTTTCCGGAGGATGTCAGCTGTTTTGCTCCGCTTTTCAGTTTCTTATCATTTTCAGTCAGTTTTTTCACCCCGCTCTGCAGTTTGGAAATGCCTTTAGACGAAGCAGAGTTCAGGGTTTTTGCGCCTTCGTCGAGTTTCTGGATTCCCGGCACAAGCTGTTTGTCAACGGCACTCTTTAAGGAAGAAGTGCCATTTGCGAGCTGGTTTACGCTGGTTTGAAGTGTTCCGAGCTTTTTGACAGGATCCGCGGAAATAATGTTATTCAGCGTGCTTTTAAGCTCCGGAAGCTGTGCTTTCAGTGCCTGATAGGAAGAACTGCTGATCACATTTCCGAGTTTTGAACTGATCCCCTGCGCCTTTGTAATGAGCTGATCCAGTCCGCCGGTCAGCTGTGCGACAGTAGAAGGATCGAAATCAGGTGCGTTTACTTTCTTGTTTATGCCGTCCCGAATATTTGCAATCGCTTCACCGGCAGCCTTTTCCGCTGCGGCACCGGCGGCAGATCCGACTGCATTGTAGGCAGCCTGATAGGTTCCCTGCGCCTGCTGAATCTGTCCGTTTGCGGCACTGATCTGCGCGTTTGCGGCACTGATCTGCGCGTTTGCATCATTGATCTGTTTCTGAATTTTTGCTGATTCATCCGCGGGTAATCCGCCAAGATCCACATTGACAGACGGGACAGGTGAAATTTCTGAAAGCGTCAGGCTCTGCGGCAGTTTCGACTGTATTTCGCCGGTGACTGCGCTGCCAACCTGTCCGCCGATGCCGGCCCCTTCTACTGCGGAAACAACCTGCTGTGCGCCATCTTTCGCGCCGTTAAAGGATTTTTCCTGGATTGCTGCACCGGCCTGTACGATACCGTCCTTTAATGTTTTTATCTGAGTGATCAGACCGTCAACTTCTCCTTTTGTTTTCTCCAGTCCGTCAAATTCGCTGATCACCTGGTTGAGATCTACGCCGGCAGCATCCAGAGATCCCTGTCCTGCCTGCACCAGTTTGCTGATTTTATCTACATCAATCGAGCCGGCTGCCTTCTGCAGCTGCTGCATACCGCTGTTTAGTGCATTGATTCCTTTGATCAGATCGCTGCTGCTGTCTGTGCCGGAATTAAGGGTATCCAGTCCTTTTTTCAGTTCGCGGATTCCTTTCTGCAGATCTGTAAGAGAATCAATTCCATCCGCGACCTGTTCTACTCCGCCGACATAGGAAGTGACGCCGGATGCAAGTGAGTCGACGCCGTCAACATACTTGTTGATGCCGTCCTTCAGCGTGCCGGAACCCTCTGCCAGTTCTCCGACGCCGTCTTTGAGCGCGTTGATGCCGCCATCCAGCTTCCCGTAGCCTTCCTGCAGTTCTGTCGTACCGTCAAACAGTTCACCGGAGCCATCCACCAGCTTTGTGCCGGCCTCTTTGATCTTGTCCATTGCCTCGTTGATTCCGTCCACCGAGAGGAAATCACTTGTGGTGAGATCACCGAACAGATCGGACAGAGCAAACGTATAGGTGGAGCCAAGGGAGAAGTCTGTCACATCTGCTTCAATTTCAAATGTGTCGGAAATGTTCAGATCTTCGATACCGTCACGCAGTTTTTGCTTCACTTCGGCAGTATCAAAATCCAGTGTTTCATCCTCGTCAGATGTATCCTTTTTATCGGTTTCTTCTGTGAGTTTGTCTTCCAGATCCCTCAGTTTCAGACTGTCTTTGAGTCCGGGCATTCCATAACCGATTACAACATCTCCGCTTCCGGTATTGACAATCCTTCCGTTGTCTATCGTGACATTTGAGAATGTATCAGGCGGAAGGATGATGCCGGTCATCATCAGAAACGGGGATTTTATGTGCTCCGATGCACCGTCGACGGAAACGGTTACATCTGCGTCATTTTCATACTGCACCTGAATCTTCACATGACCGCTTTTTCCGGCCAGCTGGTCCGGCGATAGTTTCTTTCCGTCAAGAAGAAATGTGAGATGCACTTTTACAGGCGATGCCTGATCGGTCTTGCCCTGATAGTAGATGTCCTGACCCGCGGCATCCCACATAAGCGTTCCATTTTCGTCGGTGAAGGTCTCGTCTCCTTTGACGTTTATGATATCGTGCAGACTGGAGGCGTCTTTAACAGAACCGGATGCACCGTCCAGAATCAGGTGACTTGATACAGTTGTATCTGTCTCGTTGCCGGCAGCGTCAGCCATGATATAGACGGTATCCTCTTTGGAAACGGAAGAGGCATCTGCCTGAACAGTAACAGCGGCAGGCATTGCAGAAGCAACGGAGACGGAAAGGCCAAGCGCGATAGCGCGTGCAGTGCTTGTTTTTTTCATGACTTCTTATCCTCCTGGTGAGTTTTTTTGTTTAGGCATTATAAGTGTTTGGTATATGTATTTGTCGGAGTTTGCCGAAGCCGTTTTTTCGGCAAATCACGATTTACTTATTTTTTCCCGGCGGCCGAGGAACTTCCAGGATGTCCGGCAGATCAGCCCGTCGAAGATCATAAACATACCCGGCAGTATAAAGATAACCGTGAACATGCTGATGATTGCGCCGCGGGCGAGCATCGTACAGATGGACTGAATAATATCAATCTGCGAGTAGACAGCGACGCCGAACGTTGCTGCGAAGAAAGAGCAGCCGCTTGTTATGATCGAGGCAGTACAGGCGCGGTGCGCGATTTGAACAGCCTCTTTCTTAGCGTGTCCGTTCTGCCGCTCTTTTTGATAGCGGCTGGTCATCAGAATCGCGTAATCTACGGTAGATCCCAGCTGTACGGTTCCCAGAATGATGCTCGTGACAAACGATATTTTTGTACCTGTATAGTATGGGATTGCCATATTTACCAGGATTGCAAATTCGATCGTCAGTTCCAGAATGAACGGAAGAGACAGCGAGCGAAATACAATTGCGATGATTACAAATATAATTAAAATCGAAGCTGCATTTACGTTTCGGAAATCAATATCCGCAATATCTACCAGATCGTGTGTCAGCGGCGCTTCGCCGATGACCATTGCAGAGGGATCATATTTGTCAACGATCTTATTTATTGCATCGATCTGTGCATTTACCTCGTCGGATCCCGTGTAGTACTCCGTACTTGCGAACGCAAGCTCATATCTGCCGCTCTGCAGCATATTGCGGACATCTTTCGGAATCATTGCATCCGGAATCGAGGGGTCAATCAGAGAATTCAAACCGATGCACCAGGTGACGCCGTCCAGCGCGTCGATTTCCTCGAACATCTGCTTTTTTTCCTTTGCGGGAATGCTGCTGTCCATGAGAATCATGTGCATGGTGCTGCTGTCGAAATCATCC
>AUXO016264324.1_pt1 | contig 11190 bp, 9 predicted proteins | sample 768731 | NCBI WGS metagenome assembly AUXO01 (sample SAMN02715735, study PRJNA202380) | gut metagenome | biome: sheep rumen | host: Ovis aries | place: New Zealand: Palmerston North | reverse complement strand
CATTAAAAGCAAGCGAACAAATAGTTGTTATTTATGCAACAAATATTGGTGTATTTGACGATGTTCCTTTAAATAATGTTCATAAATTGCAAGACGAACTTGTTAAACAAGCAAATGTATCACTTAAACACATTCTTGATGAAATAGATAACGGTGCAAAACTTAACGAAAAATTTAAAGAAGAAATTGCAAAACTTGCAAATGATATTGTTAAAACTTTTAACTCAGGTATTTAAGGATTTACAATGCAAACACTTGAAGGTTTAAAAAGAAGGATTAAAACTACTACTTCGTTGAAAGATATAGTAAGTAGTATGAAAACTCTTTCTGCTGTGAGTGTGGGACAATATGAAAAATCCACTAAGGCATTGAAACAATATGCTGATAGTATTGAACTTGCATTGCTTGCCCTTCTTCGTGGGCGTAATATTCCAAAAAATATAAAGCAACAATACAAAGAACAAATTATTGCTATAATTTTTGGTTCTGATCAGGGATTAGTAGGACGATTTAATAAATCTATTGCCAGTTTTGCGATTTCTTCTTTGCAACAAAATAATATTGATTTAAATGATGTTACATTTATTGTTGGTGGAAAAAGTTTATCGTCAAAAATTCTTTCTATGGGATACGATATTGATACTTTGTTCACTATGCCAAGTTCAGTCAAAGCGATGATTACTGTTGCTAAAAAGATTGTATTCAAACTTAGTGAAATTCAATCATTACAACAAAACGGAGATAAAGATTTTTCTTTTTCAAATAGACAACTTAAAATATATCTATTTTATAATAGTAAGGACGAACATTCTGTAATAAAACAAAATATGCTTCAAATTTTACCTGTTGATGAAAATTTTTTGAAAAAACTTAGTCAAAGAAAGTGGCCAACCAAAAATATTCCTATATATGCTCCACGAAGCAGAAGAACCCTTTTTTCTTTGTTTATGCGACAACTATTATTTGTGAATATATACAAGGCTATTGCCCAAAGTTTGGCATCAGAACATTTTACAAGAATGATTTCCATGCAAAATGCTGAAAAAAATATTGATGAACACTTGGAACAAATGAATCTTGAATATCAACAAAGACGGCAAACAGAAATTACTAATGAACTGCTTGATGTTGTAATTGGTGCCGAAGTTTTAAATAGTAAAAAGAAATAATAAATTTCATTGAATATCACTTTTATTTGTGATACAATTTTTTTGATTTAACAATAAAATTAAGAGGTGTATTATGGTTGCAAAAAATACTAAGAAAAAGACTGTGAAAACAGACAAAAAAGTTACATCAAAACCTGTTGTAAAAAAGGCAAATAACAAAAAATCTAAAGTTACTTTCGTTATTGTAACGATTGCACTTTTGCTTGCTTTGATATTTGGAATTATTTCTTTCTTCCCATGTTATAAACGAGAAAAATTTGCGATAATTGCAAAAGATGGAAGCGAAAAAGTTGTGTTTAAACTGGAAATAGCTGATACAGACGAAGAAAGATTGAACGGCCTTATGGGACGTGAAACACTTGCAGAAAATACTGGTATGTTATTTGATTTTGAAACACCAGATTATTATTCAATGTGGATGAAAAATACTCTTATTCCTCTTGATATGATATTTTTCAATGAAAATGGTAAGGTAATAAAAACTGCAACAGACAGAAAACCTATGACCGAAGATTTAATCAATCCTTGTTCTATTGATTTTGAAAATGCTTTGAAATCAAAGAAAAACAAAACTATTGATATTGATGAATTTTTTGAAAAATGTGAAACAAAATACCTTAAACCAAAGAATTTAGTTCGTTATGTTATAGAACTTCCTGCTGGAACAATTAAGGCATCAAAAATTCGTGTTGGCGATATTTTGTTGAAGAAATAAAAATTTACTGTTATTATAACTGCTATATGTAACAATATAGCAGTTTTTTTATTTGAGGATACAGATATGAAAAAAACATCAAAAAGACAATACCAGGTTGGTGAAGTTTTAAAAAGAACTCTTTCTAATATGTTTAGAGAAGGATTATTCGAGGAAAAAATTTCTGATTTATTTTCTATTACAGAAGTAAGTCCAAGTCCAGGATACCAAACTGCGTGGGTGTTTGTATCTGCTATGGATTCTAGTAAAAACGAAGAAATTGTGGAAAAATTGAATGAAATTTCTGGCGAAATAAGGTTTATGCTTGCAAAAAAAATTGATATGCGTTCAACCCCTGCACTTATATTCAAGTTTGATAATTCTCTTGATTATGCAAACAGAATCGAGGAGATTTTAAATTCTCCTGATGTAAAAAAAGATTTGGAAAAATCTGATAACTAATATTTTTTATCTATAACTGATGATGCTTTTATCTTTTCAAAATATTTATTTGAAAAGGCATCAAGTTTATTTTGAAGAATTGAAAATCTTATTTCTTCCTTTTCTTCGTTTGAAAATTCAGGTGTGAACTGGGATTTATCACAAATAAAAAATGCAGTATTATTATCATTGATTTGTATAAATGGGGTTAGCTTTAATACTTGGGTATGAGATAAAATATTATGTAATTTTTTATCCATTTGTTTGTCTGTAAGGGTAAACTTTAAACCACTTCCTGCTTTTCCATTTTGTTTCGCAAATTTTATAAAATCATCACAAGTTGAAATATTTTTCATTTTTTCTGACAATGATTTGATTTGTGATTTTTCTGCAATAATCGATGAAATTTCATACTGAAATTGTTTTTCATTTTTCATATTTTCAATCAATAAATCAAGTTCGCTATCTGTTACTTTTACATAAGAACGAAGAACAGAATACATAAATTTCATCCAAATAACATCTGCCTCTATTTGTTTATTCACGATACTTGGTTCTATATCAAGTTTTTTTACAAGTTTATCATATCCACCATCAGGAAGATTCAAATATTTTTCCATACGCTTTTTGGCTTCATCCAATTCAATAGGAGTAATATGAATACCGAATCGAGATGCTTCGGCAACTTTTATTTTATCATCTATCATTTCATCAAGAACTTTGTTTTCTATTTCACTATCAGACATAGTGTATTTATTTAGTTTCAAAAGTTCATGTGAAAGTTTTGCACGTTGTTCAACATCGTATGATGTTATAATATCGCCATTAACTATGGCACGAATTGCAACTTCTGATGCAAATAAATTTATTGGAAAAAGCAAAAATAAAAATAAATATAATACTTTTTTCAACATATTTTCCCCCTTTAATTACTGTCTGAACTTACACCAAAACTTGAGGAAATAGAACCCAATGTTTTAAATGCAAGTGTAAAGTAAATTGATTTATCACCAACATAATCTTTATCCCTTGTATAATCGTTCACAAGATTTATGTTAAATTTAAAGCAATCATTTTCATATTCAAGACCTGATAAAAACTTGATACTTCTATGCTGATCAAGATCATATCTGTTTCCAACAAAAACTTTCCAATTTCTTGTAAGTTGAGATGAAACATAAGCATAAACTTCATCAGACTTAACAGAATCACCGTCTTCAATAAACATATTTCTTAAGTAAACATAACTTAAAGTAAGGTTAAGTGCTTTTGGTCCAATATACAAGTTGACATCATTCCTATTTGCACGAAAATCATCATGAGAAAGACGTGTTTTATATTGTAAACGGAAAAAATTTGATGGTGTATAACTGATACTTGATACTATATCAGATGCACCTTTATCATTTTTAAGACCACTGTTTGCAATATATAAATCATCGGGAACATCAATATTGTAATTTTGCCCTATAAAGAATGCAAGTTGTTGATTATTGTTATAATTCTGGATAAAGTTTATTCCATAATTTACTCTTACACCACTTTCAAACAAGTCATAACCTGAAAATCTATCTGTGCTAAATAAATTTTCGGTTTCAAGTTCAAGATAACTACTATCCATATTAGGGATAGAAGAATCAGATGATTGTTTTGGTGAAGCAATAAGTTGTATAGTTGGTTCCAAAATTTCAGTTCTGTTAGAATATGATCGATATAATGGATATTTCCACATTAAATCAGCACTTATATTTGCACGACCAGTAGAACCAGAATAATAACCACTTGCTTCTTGATTATCTTCTACATCATCAAGAACAAATAAATCACCCCTACCCTCTATACCAAAATTAAATAAATGACCTCCACTTGTTTTAAATGGTTGAGAATAACGAAGAATTGATGAAGTTCTGAAATTTGTTTCATCTCGTTTAGTAGATTTATTATTATAGTCAAGTATTATATGTGATGTGTTTAAGTTAAAATCCCAAAATCCGCCATATTCATTTGGTTCACTTACCCTTTTGTAATTTATTATAGGCATAACCTTTGGAGTATAAGTGTAATTGCTACGCAATGCTTGATAAAAATACATATCCGCAGTCAAATAACTTCTGTTCAATGAACCTTCTAATTCTATATTTGATGAAAGCCATGGGTCAGTATTGAAATCGTATGTTCTTAGATAGTTATAATCAGAAACTCTTTCAATATGGATTGTTCCACGCCATATATCGTTTATTTCAAAATAATTATTTGTGTTGATAAACCATCTTTTATCTTCGTTATTAGCAGAATCTTTTTCCTTAAAACTTCCACTTGTAACACTTGTAAAATAATCCTGATTAGTCCTATATTCACCAAACCAAATAGTTCCCTTGTCCGTTGTGAACATTGGACTGATAGTCATATCATTATAATCATTAAGTTTTATAAAAAATGGAATTTGAAAAACATTTCCAAGTTTTGTTGATGTTCCAAATTTTGGAATTAAAAGCCCAGTTTTATTCTTTATATTTGGAGTATAATTTTGAAGAATCGGCAAATAAAAGACAGGAAAATTCCACATATAAAGCAAAGCATTGGTATAAAACAAACTTCCTGTTTCACGATTATGTGTAACCGAACCTGCCCCAATTTTCCATGTAGGAGAATTAGAACAATCATTTAATCCTTCTTTACAAGCAGTGTATTCAACATCTTCCAAAATAATTTTTGTTGGATTGGTCATATTTGCAGATTCAGCTTTTGCATAAGAATTTTTACCAAACTTAACATTTATTTCACCAAGAGAAGCCTTGTCTGTTTCGGTGTTGATAACAAGTTTTTGTGTATCCATAACCGAATCTTTGTTTGAAATATCAATACGGCCATCAGCAGTAATTTCCTTTGTCTTAACATCATATTCCATTTGTTTAGTCAAAAGTTTATTACTTTTATAATCAATTTTAACATCACCAACGGTTGTAAATTTTCCAGTATTTTTATCATACACTATTTCATCAGTTTCAAATAATGTAGCATCACTATTCGTTGCAGAAAAAACATCCGAACATGTAAACATAAAAAAGATAAAGATAAAATATTTTAAATAATTTTTCATTTTTTGATTTTTAACCTTTTTATGTTTAACAAGTTATCTGAGTAAAGAAATTTCAACATAATAATAATTGCTGTAATTGTAACAAAATAAACCAGCGGATATAAATTTGTGTGTATTCTTAACATATTAAAAATAGAAATATAAAGCATTTGAAATGCAACCATACTTGACACTGCAAAAATCATATTTTTGCTATTGCTTCGTTTATTAAGAGGAGATTTGAATATCGCAAGAAGTGCAATTAAAGCAAAAACTAAATTATAAAGTGGTTGTATTAACCTTTTATGAAATTCAACTAAATATTTTGGAAAAGTAGTATCATTTGCATGCCCAAGTTCCTTTGCATGAAGAAGTTCAAAAAGACTTAATTCCCCAGGTTTTTTATACCTAACTGAATTTTTTGCAACAACACCTAAATCTGCAGTATATTTTTCAAATGTTCCAAAAGTGTATTTTTCCTTTGCCTTTTCTTGGATACTTCCATTTACCAAAGCAAGTGAAATATTATTGTTTGTTGTAGAAACAATTCCTTGCTCTGCAAGTATAGTTTTTACCCTATTTTTTTGTCTTTGATCATTGATAAAAATATCAGAAAGAATATTATCTTTTGAACTACGAACATAAATTGTTAATCCATTTGTAATTTGATTAAATTCTCCCTCTTGTATCAAAAGTGCAGAGATATCATTTTGTGAATCAAAAAGGAATGTTCGATACTTTGTTGCATAAATAGGAGAAATATATAACGTTATAAAAAAACATAATAATGTAATTACAACAGATAAAAATAATGTTGGTTTTGATAAATCGCGGGCTGACATACCTACGGCTTCCATAATGACAAGTTCCTTATCCGAAGCAAGACGATTATACACAAAAAGAATCACTGCAAATAAACCAATAGGCAAAATAATTACAAGCAAATCAGGTAAAAGAAGACTTGTCATTTTTAAAAATGACCAAAAACCAATATTGTTATTTACCAAATAAGAAAGAAGTCTGATTATTTGAGAAAACCAAGCAATACCCAACAATATTGATGATACAATAAACAAGCCAAACAAAACTTGTTTCGCGATATATTTATCTATTATTTTTATTTCTTTTACTTTTTGGCTCATAATGGCTGATTTTACTATAATATTTTTATTTTTAAAGTCTTTTTTTAGGAATAATTAAATATCCGTATCAAAAAACATAAAAATATTATTATAATTTCAATTCTTTTATTAAAATTTCAGCCTCATCAAGCCATTTTTTAATAGAAATATCAATACCTTGTTTCCAAAACTTTGCATCCGTTGGATTAAGTCCGAATGGTTTCATCAAACTTACAGCATCTTTTGTAGAACCACTTTCAAGCATTTCTATGTAAAGTTTTTCAAACTTTTTTGCATCTTTACCTTTTACTGCAAACAAACTTTGTGTAAAAAGTTCACCAAATGAATATGCATAAACATAAAATGGACGCATAAAGTGACCTACATAAGACCAAAGATTTTCCATATTGTCATATTTGAAAATTTCACCATCGCGGCCATACATATCTTTTGATACTTTCATCCAAGCATCGTTAAAATCTTGGTTTGTAAGTTTACCTTGTTTCCTTTTTTCATGAATAATTTGTTCGAAAAATGAAAAACTGATTTGACGATTAACCGAATTTATCCAATCATTTGCCTTTGATAAAAGAAGTGCTAATTTTTCCTTTTTATCAGTAATGTGATTAAGCATATATTCAAAAGTTAACATTTCTCCAAAAATACTTGCAGTTTCGGCATAAGCCATAGGTGCTTGGGTTTGTAAAGTTCCTTGCTTTTTTCCAGCAAGTAAACCATGAACAGAATGACCTAATTCATGTGCCAAAGTCATTACATCACGAGTTGTTCCCATATAATTTAAAAAAGTCCAGGTATAAACTTTTCCACCTTGGGCAACCATAGTATAATTATATGCACCACTTGTTTTTCCCTTATATACTGGTGCATCAACACGGTGATTTTTGAATGAATCACGAATTAAATTTGCAAGTGTTGGAGAAAACTTTTCATACGCAGAAATAACTGTTTTCACACAATCATCCCATGAATAGTAAGCCTTGCTTTCAAATGGAAGTGGGGCATTTCTATCAGCCCAATTCAAAACTTTTTTATGAAGTAATTTTCTTAAAATATTATAATATCTTTTACCCTGTTCTGCACCATATTTTGCAACAGAAGTGTGAAGAGCATCAACCGTTTTTGCGTCAAGATTATTAGATATATTTCGCGAATCCATTATAGATTTAAAACCGCGTTCACTATCCATCAGATTTTTTTCACCAATAACCAAATTTAACGCTCTTGCACGCAAATTTGCATATCCTGATGTTTCCAAAACTTTATTTAATTCATCAAGTGCTTTTTTACGCAATTTTGCACTGTGTGAGGTATTGCTTATATTTATAATTTCAGAAAGATTATATTTCTTTCTTCCTATATGAAACTCCAACTTTGTTTCAATTTCATCCATCATATCGTCCCATTCACCAGATAAGAATGGTGAAACTTTTGTAAGTATTGTTTCAACACTTTCCGAAAGTTGGTATTTTGCATTTTTACGAATCTTATCAAGATAAGGTTTATGATGTTTAAGAAGTTTTGATGTCTTAAGTTGTGCATCATAATCTTTTTTATCTAATGCCCCCAATTCGATATCAAAAAATGTAAGATTTGCAAGGGCAATACTTAATTTTTCTTGGGCAATAGATGTTTGTTTTTTTATTTCTTGATTTTCGGCATCACGGCTACTCATCAAATAAAAATATGCAAACATTGTAGTAGTAATTTCATCTATTGTAATTATATCTTTTAGGGCATCTTCTAATTTTGAATTCAATTTACCTTTGTATTTTTTTGGAAAATCAAAGCAAAGTTTTTCGACATTTGCGACATCTATTGTGATTTTTTTATCATTTATTGATTTGTAAAGCGGGCTTAAATCCCAACGACAATTTATTAAATTTTCATCTTTTTTCATTCTGTAATCTCCTTAATTTATCTTAATTTGAGTATAATACCGAATCAATAAAATTTCCATACTAAAATTAGATTTATTTTTTCCTTTATTTTCTATCTTCTACACTGTAGAATAAACGAGTAGAATAAAAAAATAGGAATATTTATGACTAGTTATCTTGATGATATTAAAAACGAAAAGTTTGAAGTAAGACTTGCTAAAACAGAGGCCGAAGTTGTTGCTGCACAAAAATTAAGATATAAAATTTTCTTTGAAGAAGATGGTGCAAAACCATCCGAAGAAGTAGAAAAAGAAAAACGCGATTTTGATGAATTTGACCTTTACTGTGATCACCTTATTGCTATAGATAAAAATGCTGGTAATGATCCAGAAGATTATGTAATTGGAACATACCGACTTATGCGAAAAGTTGGGGCAAAAGGTGTTGGAAAATGGTATTCACAGGCTGAATTTGATGTTGAAAAATTTAATGATTATGATGGTGAAGTATTGGAGCTTGGCCGTGCCTGTGTGCATAAGGATTTTAGATCAAAAGTTGTTATGCAAATGCTTTGGAATGGATTGGCTGCATATATGTTTGATTTTGATATAAAACTAATGTTTGGTTGTGGAAGTTTTTTGGGAACTGATGTAAACAGTGCAAAGGAGGCATTATCTTATCTTTACTATAATCACACTGCTGATGGTAAATTGGAAATAAATGCAAGGACAGAGAATGCTGTGCCTTACCCTCTTGTTCCAAAAGAAGAAATTGATGAGCGAAAGGCATTTATCTCTCTTCCTACTATGATAAAAGGATACCTTCGTGTTGGATGTAAGGTAAGTAAAAGTATTTTTGTTGATTATTCATTCAATACATTTGATGTATGTATAATTTTTGAAACAAAGAATTTAAAACAAAGTTATCTTGAACATTACGAAAAGAAAATCAAAGGATAATTTCAATATTCAAAAGGAATTTATGCTTGATTATGGATTCCGGATCAAGTCCTAAATGACGGACTGAAGGTATCGTGGCGGAATGACAAACCGAATACAATAACAAAAAAAATCCCCACCGAATAAACGATGGGGATTATCCTTAAAAAAAGGAAATTTTTATTTATCATCTCTTCTAGTATAGGTATAATCTTTTGCACTAAGCCAGCATAAACCCATTACACTATTACATTCTGAACCAGTGTTAAAATAATCACTTACAGCTACTTGTCCAGGTATATGCTGTTTTGAAGAATCCCACCCTGAATAACAACTAGACATAGAATAACTAGTTCCGTTTGGGCTGGTTGATAAAATAATACCTGATCCATGGACTGTATGACCACCATCACCCCATTCATATTTTCCAGAACCATCTTTTAATTGATAGTAAGTAATAGTAGAACCATAATTTCCTTTACTGTCTTTACAATCACTTGAAGAATAATAATAAGCATAAAGTCTTAATTTACACATATTACCACTTCTATAATAATTTTCTTCACATACACAATTATCTATAGATGTTGAACCAGCAGGACTGTTTGAATGTGCTGGACAAGGAGCACATTCATCACCTTGCTTATAATAATTTGCACTACAATTCCAATCGGGGCCAGTTTCAGATACCCATGTCGCACTATATGGTTTAACATATTGTGCACAATAAGAACCTCCATTTGCCTTACCATTTTCATCAGTAGTTTTACAATATGTATGTCCAGTACATATAGGAGTTTTCTCTTCAAGATTTTTATATACGACAACAGGTCCCACTGGATTTGCAACTGATGATGTAGAACCTTCTTTTGAACAATATGATGTTTTTTCAACACCACTGATACCACATTTTCCATACGGTGTGCCAAATTTATCTTCGTGACATACAGTGCAAGTTGCAGCACCAGCTATAGAATATTTACCAACAGGACATATAATAGGATTTACAGAACCTGATGGACAATAGTAACCAGCACTGCATGCGTTACAACTTGCTTGTCCTACTGTTTTGTTAAATGTTCCGGCAGGACATGCAACACAACTTGTTCCATTATCGTATGTTCCGGCAGGGCATTTTTCGCAACCTGTTTTTGTTGCATTTGGCTTACTTCCAGCAGCACAAGTTTTACACTCTACAGCACCGGATGTATCACTATATTTTCCGGCAGGACATGCAACACAACTTGTTCCATTATCGTATGTTCCTACAGGACATTTGTCGCAACCTGTTTTTGTTGCATTTGGATTACTTCCAGCAGCACAAGTTTTACACTCTACAGCACCAGATGCATCACTATATTTTCCTGCAGGACATGCAACACAACTTGCTCCATTATCGTATGTTCCGGCTGGGCATGCCTCACATATATATGTTTCAGCAATTGCAGGTGTTGGAAGACCTAAAATAATTAAATTTAAAGAAGATGTTAATAATGTTTTTGTTCTTAATTTCATTTATTTTTCCTTTCCTTTTATTCATATTTTCCAGATGTTGTCACAGCATATGCCCTATATCCAGCAGGACATTTTTTACCTGATACTATTATTTTTGTTTTTTCTGGAACTGATTTGTATCCTTTTGCACATACAGCCTCGCATTTGCGAGATAATTGTATATATTGCATTTTTGCTTTTGAATTTGTATTTTGATGACAAAGACAATTTTGTTTGCTAACTGCACTTACAGTATCAGAATATTTACCTTCTACCTCAGTGCCACAGGTCGCAGCTTTTGGATCTGGCACACAATATTTTGCAAGTGCGTTTGTTATTTGCTCGGTTGTTGCAGA
>AUXO016666714.1_pt1 | contig 11191 bp, 9 predicted proteins | sample 768731 | NCBI WGS metagenome assembly AUXO01 (sample SAMN02715735, study PRJNA202380) | gut metagenome | biome: sheep rumen | host: Ovis aries | place: New Zealand: Palmerston North | reverse complement strand
CAAGAGAGATCCCATCTAGAGAAATTGCTGAAAAAAGAGCTGCGATAGGACGAGTATACACGCCTGAATGGGCTGCAAGAATGCCATGGTATCAGGTGCTTGCGGTTTATTCATCGATGAGTAAACGGGGGCTTTTTGAGCGAATAGATTCTATGAACACAAAAAATACTTCGGCCAAAGCAGTATTTCCATCTGGGAAAAAAGCAAGAAAAGCCCCTAAGCGGCATCTTATTGATGACGGCATTCAGATAAGCATGTTCGATATAGATTATGAACGACAGAAAAGTTTTTAACATTATATTCGACTGGGTTGACGGGAAGCTTAAAGCTACCGTCATCCAGATCGGATCTACTAATATACTCATGAATAGCCTGAGCGCCGATCAGGCTAATGAACTTCTTGCAAAACTTGTTAAGACTATAGGAGGAGAAAATGAATAAGGAGATCATCACAAAAGCAGCAAGCATGGCAGCATTAAGACTTAAGGCTCATGCACCAGAAATTGCTCTTGCCGCCGGCATTATATCTGTTACTGCAGGAACAGTTCTTGCGTGCAAGGCTTCTATGAAGCTTGAAAAGACAGTAGATGCTATGAAGGAGAAGAAGGACGCTCTTGAGGCTAAGAAGGAAGCCCTTTCGATAGAAGAGTATCCTAAAAAGGAAAGAGGAAAGGACAGCTTTATATTCTATAAGGACTGCGTAAAGCATGTCGTTAAGCTTTATGGTGTTCCTGCTGCGATGTACGTTGGAGGAATTGGGCTTATTATATCCTCTCATGCAGTAATTAAGGGAAGAAATGCTGCTCTTATCTCTGCTTACAACTCTCTTGATGCTGCTACAAAGGCTTATAGAGAGAGGGTAAAAGAAGCTATAGGAGAAGAAGCAGAAGAAAAGATATTTCATCCTATGGAAGATGCAGAAACTGTTGAAACTTCTGAGGACGGAAAGGAAAAGAAAAAGAAGGTTAAGGCCTTTAGCAAAGAAGATGAATATTCTCCTTATGCAAGGTTTTTCGATGAGTTCAACCCAAACTGGGAAAGAGACCCTCAGAATAACCTTACAAAGCTTAAGGCCGTTCAGGAGATAGCAACCAATAAGCTCCATAGCCGTGGATATTTGTTCCTTAATGAAGTGTACGATGCACTTGGCTTTCCAAAGACTAAAGAAGGACAGCTTATTGGCTGGATAGAATCAAAGACGCCATACGTTGATTTTGGAATTTACGATGGCTTTAGAAAAGCCCAAAGAGACTTTGTAAACGGCCTTGAACCTTCTATTCTTCTCGACTTTAACGTTTCCGGTGTAATAATAGACGACTTTGAAAGAGCAGCAGACTCCAAGCTCTAAGGAGGAACTATGATTAAAAACATACTTATATTTACAGCAGGAGTAGGAGCTGGCTTTGGCCTTTCCTACTTCTTCTTTAAAGAGAATTTTAAAGCTGAATCAGAGAAAAAAGCTCAAGAAGAAATCAGCAAAATGCTAGAGGCCGTAAGAAAAAGAGAAGAAGCTGCTGACATGAGGGTAGCAGAGGCAGATGAGAAGCTAAAAAAGGCTAAAGAAGAGAGTCTTGAAATAAAGCTTCCGGAAGTTCCTGGTTTTAGTAAAGATAGAGACGAAAAGAAGCAAATAGCAAAGCAGATAATAAACTACTCTGGATATTCTTTAGGTGAGATTGCAAAAGAAACCGCAAAGGAAACTGAGCAGCCAGATGAAAATGATGATGTTGAGGACGCCGGATCCTATCCAAAAGAGGGCCTTGCCGAGAAGCCTTACATTATATCTGATGAAGAGTACCGAAACACATGTCCTTACCATTCTAAAGAAAGCCTTTTCTACTATCCAGATAGGGGAATCGTATGCGATGAAGAAGATATTCCGCTTGATCCTCTTGAAACCGGCCTTCTTGGAAACTTTGGCGATACTTGGGATGATGCTTCTTTTGGCAAAGACGGAAGGATATTTATCAGGAATGAACGAGCTGCAGCAGATTTCGAACTTATAGAGGTAGAGGAGGAAAATGACTAGCTATTTTTACTGGCTGGTCTCAATTATTGAAGACGGGGAGCATAAGACATCGGATTATATTCGGCTTCTCCTATTTCTTTTTCGCACAGAGTTTTACGCTGTGATGAGTAGAGATGAAAATAGGATAGAAGACGGCCTTGACCTTAGAGAAAGGTACATCTATATGGAAAGGCTTAACATATATTCTGACGAACTTGATGCTCCACCGTATTGCTCAGTCCTTGAAATGCTTGTTGCACTAGCTATAAGATGCGAAAACGAGATAATGTATGACCCAGACTATGAGGATAGGACTTCTAAGTGGTTTTGGATCATGCTAGACAATATCGGTTTGTCGGATTTTAAGGACGGAAACTTTGATGAAAATGAAGCAAATTATATTATCTCAAAGTGGCTTGAAAGGGACTATAAAAGGTCTGGAGTGGGCAGCATTTTTTACACAAACAATCCCAAAATCAACATGCAAAAAACCGAAATCTGGTATCAAATGAACTACTTTATTGATGAATTTTTAACGTAAAATGAGGCAAAAAGAATCAAATTTTATTTGTCAATTTATTTGTCAATTTTGGCCATTTGTCAGTTTTGTTTTCGAAAAATGAGGTCGAGCAAAAAGTATTTTCGAAAATTTGTCAAAAAAACTGACAAATTTGTCAGTTTTAAAACCAAAACTGACAAGTAATTTTCGTTGAAATTTCAAGGGTTTGCGGGTTTATTTGTCAATTTGTCAGTTTTTTTCCTTTCTTTATAGTAAAAAGTTAATTATATAAAAAGAATAGGAGAAAACTGGTTTTTGACAAATTTTATATTTTGCTGACAGAAAGGAGGGTTTTTATGGAATGCTAGATTTCGTTCGTATCGGTTTAGAAGCTAAGAAAAAAGTCATAGGAGTCTACCCCAAATTTTATATTTGCAAGTCGAAAGATTTGATGGTAAGAGGAGGGGACTTTTATGCGATTTGGGATGACAAGAAAAAGCTTTGGTCTACGGATGAACAAGAAGCTTTAAGACTCATCGATGAAAGTGTCAAAGAAGCTTTCGAGGCTAAGAAGGATGACTTTGACAATCCAGTTGAATTTATGTCAATAATAGATTCTTCTAATGGACTCATCGATAAGTGGCACAAGTTTGTTCAAAAGCAGATGCGAGATAACTATAAACCTTTAGATAGGACTATTATATTTTCAGACGACGAAACTGATAGGCAGTCTTATGCCAGCAGAAAGCTTTCCTACCCACTTAAGGAAGGCTCTACTGAAAACTGGGATAAGCTCATGTCAGTATTATATTCTCCAGAAGAAAGAAGAAAGATCGAATGGGCTATAGGAGCAATCGTTACAGGGGATTCTAAGACAGTACAAAAGTTTCTTGTAATGTATGGAGATACCGGAACAGGCAAATCAACTGTGATGAATATTATTCAGGGAATGTTTCCTGGATATTATTCAACGTTTAATTCTAAAGCCCTTGGATCTAATGGATCATTTCCTTTGGAATCTTTAAAAGACAATCCTTTGATTGGAATCCAGCACGATGGTGACCTTTCAAGGATCGAGGATAACACGATACTAAATTCTGTGGTATCGCATGAACTTCTTACAGTTAACGAAAAGTATAGGCCAATATATTCTACGAAGTTTGATACCTTTCTTATCATGGGAACAAATAGGCCTGTGAAAATCACAGATTCTAAGAGCGGCATTTTAAGAAGGCTTATAAATGTGTCACCAACAGGCGATAAGCTTTCTCCTTCCGTTTATAGAACGACCATGAAGAAGATCGAATTCGAATATGGTGCTATTGCGTATCATTGTAAGAAGGTTTACGAAGAAGATCCAGAATACTACAAAGATTATATTCCAACAGAAATGATTGGAGAATCAAACGACTTTTACAATTTTGTGTTTGATTCTTATGACAGCTTTGCAGCAGCAGACTATGTGACTCTTAAACAGGCATGGGAGATGTATAAGGTCTACTGTGATGAGGCAAAGGTTTTGTACCCTTACTCGATGAGAGTTTTTAAGAATGAACTTAAAGTATATTTTAAGGACTACGAAGAAAGACTATTTATTGATGGCACTCCGTTTAGAAAAGTGTATACAGGCTTTAAAAAAGAAAAGTTTGAATACCAGTCTGGAACAAGCGCCAAAAATGAAGACAGCAAGGATTATATTTTTTTAAAAAAGCAGAAGTCGAAATTTGATGAACTTGCTAAAGACTATAAAGCCCAGTATGCAACTAGTGATGAGAAACCAATTGCTAAATGGGAGAGCGTCGAAACTGTGCTGTCGGATATAGATACATCAAAGCTTCACTATGTAAGGGTTCCTAAAAATCATATTGTCATTGACTTTGACATAAAAGATGAGAATGGAGAAAAGTCATTTGAAAAGAATTTAGAAGCGGCAAGTAAATTTCCATTGACTTATGCAGAAACATCCAAGAGCGGAAAAGGGATTCATCTGCATTATATTTACGATGGCGATGTAACTAAACTTCAAAGGCTATATGCGAAAGACATAGAGATTAAGGTATTTCAAGGTAAGAGCTCTTTAAGAAGAAAGCTTACCAAATGCAATGACCAGCCAATAAGAACAATAAGCTCTGGTCTTCCGCTTAAGGAGGAAACAAACGTGATAAACAAAGAAGTTGTTGAAAATGAAAAGCATCTTCGAAGTCTTATCAAGAAAAATCTTAAAAAGGAGATACACCCAGACACTTCATCAAGTGTGAATTATATTTACAAATTGCTTGATGATGCTTACAGCTCAGGGCTTAAGTATGATGTGACAGATATGCGTCCATCGATAATAAGCTTTGCGGCAAGAAGCACCAACCAGTCAGATAGGTGTCTTAAGCTTGTGGCCAAGATGCAGTTTAAGTCTGACGATCCTTCTCCTGGAAATGAGAATTATATTCATGATAAGCTTTGCTTTTACGATGTGGAAGTATTTAAGAATCTATTTGTTGTAGTTTACAAGTTTGAAGGAGAAGATCCAGTTAAACTTATCAACCCAACTTCTCAGCAGATAGAAGACCTTCTTAAATACAAGCTTGTTGGTTTTAACTGCAGAAGATACGACAATCATATTCTTTACGCTAGGCTTATTGGTTACACAAATGAGCAGCTTTATGAGCTTAGCCAAAGAATAATAAACGGCTCAAAGAATACTTTCTTTGGAGAAGCATACAATCTTTCTTATACCGATGTGTATGACTTTTGTTCTACAAAGCAGTCTCTTAAGAAGTGGGAAATTGAGCTTGATATTCATCACCAAGAACTTGGGCTTCCTTGGGATCAGCCAGTTGATGAAAGTCTTTGGGAAACAGTTGCTGATTACTGTGTAAATGACGTTGTCGCAACCGAGGCAGTATTTAACGCAAGGCATGAAGACTTTGTGGCAAGAGAAATTCTTGCGGCTATTACGGGTCTTACTGTAAATGACACGACAAATACATGCACAACAAAGCTAATTGTTGGATCTGATAAGAATCCTCAAAGTAAATTCATCTATACCGACCTTTCCAAAACCTTTCCTGGTTATATTTATGACCATGGTGTTTCTACTTATATGGGTGAAGAAGTTGGTGAAGGCGGCTATGTGTATTCAGAGCCTGGCATGTATTCCAATGTAGCTCTTCTTGATATTGCATCAATGCATCCATCAAGTGCTATAGCTTTAAATGTGTTTGGGCCTTACACTCAAAACTTTGAAGAACTTGTAAGAGCCAGAATTTATATTAAGCATGGAGAGTATGAAAAAGCTGGAGAACTGTTTGGCGGAAAGCTTAAATCATATTTGGAAGATAAAGACCAAGCAAAAGCCCTTGCATATGCTCTTAAGATAGCAATTAATTCAGTTTATGGCCTTACTGCTGCAAAGTTTGAGAATAAACTTAGAGACCCAAGAAACATCGATAACATCGTTGCTAAAAGAGGGGCTCTCTTTATGGTAAATCTTAAGCACGAAGTGCAAGAAAGAGGTTTTACTGTTGCACACATTAAAACCGATTCTATTAAGATTCCAGATGCTACACCTGAAATTATATCCTTTGTTATGGAATACGGTAATAAGTATGGCTATAACTTTGAGCATGAAGCAACATATGAGAAGATGTGCCTTGTAAATGATGCAGTTTACATTGCTAAGTATCAAACAGCTGAAAAAGCTGAAGAGCAGTATCATTATATTCCAGATGACTGCAAAAAGCATGGAGGAGAATGGACTGCTACTGGAACTCAGTTCCAGGTACCTTACGTCTTTAAGAGTCTTTTCAGTAAAGAACAGATTGAATTCAGAGACCTTTGTGAAACAAAGACAGTTACCTCTGCATTATATTTGGACATGAACGAGGGGCTTAAGGAAAATGAGCACGATTATGTGTTTATTGGAAAGGCTGGCTCGTTCTGCCCGATAAAGAAAGGAAAAGGCGGAGGAATACTTCTTAGAGAAAAAGACGGTAAGTACAATGCAGCAACTGGCTCTAAGGGATACAGATGGCTTGAAGCTGAAACGGTAAGAAAAGAGCATAAAGAAGCAGACATCGATAGAGGTTACTATGAAAATCTTTGCGATGAGGCTATAGCATCAATTTCTGAATATGGCGATTTCGAATGGTTCGCAGAAAGATAGAAAGGTGAAGAGATGGAAAAGGATAGCAAGATTTTAAAGATTGAGGGAGCAAGAATTATATTTAGAAACTTCTCCGGTAAAAAGACAGATTTCAATAGAGAAGGCGATAGGAATTTCTGCCTTGTACTTGATGAGAAGACAGCCAGTACACTTAGAAAAGATGGATGGAACGTAAAGGAACTTCGGCCAAGAGATCCGGAAGACGACAAGACTTATTATATTCAGGTTGCTGTTAAGTATTCTAACAGGCCGCCTAAAATTTACCTTGTCGCAGGTAAGAAGCCGACACTTCTTGATGAAGCTAATATCAGCGTACTTGATACTGCAGAAATTAAGAATGTCGACATCACAATTAATCCTTATCATTGGGAAGCTCAGGGAAAGAGTGGCATTAAAGCTTACGCTAACACTATGTATGTCACTATTGAAGATGACCCGTTTAGAGAAAAGTACGAAGAGCTCGAAAATGACGAGGATGACTATCCGTTTTAAGGAATTATATTATGGCTGTTGAGCTTAGAGACTATCAAATAGATGCTCTTAAAAAGCTTAGAAACGGGTCAATTTTAAACGGAGGAGTTGGATCTGGTAAAAGTATCACTTCGATTGCTTATTACTTTTGTAATGTGTGTAAAGGCGATCCAAGGAAGAATTATATTCCGATGAAAAAGCCTATAGACCTTTACATTATCACAACAGCAAGAAAAAGAGATGACTTTGAATGGGAGGGGGAACTTGCTAAGTTTCTCCTCTCTCCAAATCCTGAAAATTCATACTATAAAGACTCAGTAAAGGTTGTAATCGATTCATGGCAGAACATTAAAAAGTATCGTAAAGTCTACGGTGCTTTTTTTATATTTGATGAACAAAGAGTAGTCGGAAAAGGTGCATGGGTTAAATCGTTTCTTGAAATAACAAAAAAGAATAAATGGATACTTCTTTCTGCAACTCCTGGCGATAAGTGGGAAGATTATATTCCGGTTTTCATAGCCAATGGCTATTACAAGAACAGAACTGAGTTTTTAAGAAGGCATGCTGTTTATAGCTATTACACTAAATTTCCAAAGATAGTTCGGTATATGGAAGAAGGAAGGCTTATCAGGCTTAGAAATGAGATTCTTGTAAAAATGGACTATCATACTCCGGCTCATCCAAATGACACAGTAATCCATGTAAGTTATGATCGAATTATATATCGAGATGTGTATAAGAATAGGGTGAATCCAGAAACAGGAAAACCGTTTAAAAACATCAGTCAGCTTATAGCCTATTTGCGAAAGATTGTAAACTCTGATCAAACAAGATCTGAAGAGCTACTTAAGCTTTTGAATGAGCATCCTAAAGCTATTATATTTTACAACTATGACTTTGAGCTTGAGATACTAAGGCACCTTCCGTACCAAACCGGAACAATTAAAGCTGAGTACAATGGGCATAAGCATGAGCCAGTTCCTAAAGGAGATAGGTGGGTTTACTTTGTCCAATACACTTCTGGATCAGAGGCTTGGAACTGTATAGAAACCGACACAATTATATTCTATTCAGACAACTATTCGTATAGAACTATGATACAGGCAGCCGGAAGAATAGATAGAGCAAATACTCCATTCAAGGAGCTTTACTATTATCATTTCAGATCAGCATCTACGATTGATTTGGGCATAGCTAAAGCATTAAAGGAAAAACGGACCTTTAATGAAACTAAATGGCTCAATGAGCCTCGCAAAAAAAACATGCCCTCTAATGAGGAGATAGAATATCGTTTTTAAATGACATGTTCTATCTCTTTTTAATTTGGAGGATACAAAAAAATGGGTAAACTAGAACGCGATTTTCAAGCAAAGCTAATCGAAGAATTAGAAAAGCGATTCAAAGGCTGCATCGTAATGAAGAACGACCCAAATTATATTCAGGGTATTCCGGACCTTACGGTGCTTTACAAAGACAAATGGGCATTCCTTGAATGCAAGAAATCTTCTAATGCGGCAAAACAGGCAAACCAGCCGTATTATATTTCTTATGCCGATAAGAATTCGTTTGGAAGGTTCATTTACCCAGAAAACAAGGAGGAGGTACTAAATGAACTTCAACACGCATTCGAATCTTAGAGGATTGCACGCTCCTTTTAGTGCTAGTGGTTATCACTGGATAAACTACGACGAAAAGAAGTTTATTGAAGTTTATAAAAATCTTCAGGCTAAAGAAGAGGGGACAGAGCTTCATGACATAGCAAGAAAGCTGATTGAACATAGGATTAAGCTTCCGAATAACAAGAAGACTTTTAACTCTTATGTCAATGATGCTATCGGCTTTAGAATGGTCCCCGAACAAATATTATATTTTTCGGACAATTTCTTCGGAACAGCCGATGCAATATCGTTCGACGAAAAGAAGCATTTTTTAAGAATCCATGATTTAAAGACCGGAAGAACACCGGCATCTATGAATCAGCTTTTTATCTATGCTTCTTTATTTTGCCTCGAGTATGGGATTAAACCTTCTCAAATCGATGCAGAACTAAGAATCTATCAAAATGACGACATCCTTGTGTGCAATCCAGCCGTTGAGGATATCGAACCAATAATGGAAAAAATTATATTGTTCGACGATTTGATTAATAAGGCAAATGGTGAGTATTAATGTTTGACGAATTATATCACTATGGAACTCCAAGGCACTCAGGACGTTATCCATGGGGCTCAGGTGAAAATCCGTATCAACACGAGGATGATTTCTATACTTCTGTCAGGAACATGGAAAAGCAAGGAATGACAGAAAAAGAGATAGCAACCGCAATGGGAATAACAATAAGAGAGCTCAGAGCAAAGAAGTCGTATTCAAAAGATACACTTCTAGCTGCTGAGTATTCTTATATTTGCGATCTAAAAGCTCAAGGCTACAGCAATGTTGCTATTGGTGAAAAGATTGGTAAATCCGAAAGCTATGTAAGAAATCGTTTGAAAGATGATGTCGAATCTAGAGCTCTTATAACTCAAAACACAGCTGAAGTTTTAAAAGCGTGCTTTGATAAGTCAGATTATATTGACATAGGACCTGGAACTGAAAGCATTTTAGGAATTAGCGATACCAAACTTAAGACCGCTGTTCAAAAGCTTGTAGATGAAGAAGGTTATGAAGTTCATCAGATACAGGTTGAGCAGGCTGCGGTTCCAGGAAAGTATACAACAATAGCAGTTCTTACTCCTCCTGGCCATGATGACAAAGATGTATATAGAAACCGTGACCAGATTCAGCCTGTTGTTGGATTCTATTCTGAAGATGGCGGTAAATCATATTTAGGAATAGAGCCGCCTCAGAGTGTTGATTCTAGTAGAATAATGATTCGGTATGCTGATGACGGTGGAACTGCTAAAGATGGCGTTATAGAACTTCGAAGAAATGTAGAAGATCTTTCTCTTGGTAATGCTAACTATGCCCAGGTAAGAATTGCAGTAGATGGCACCCATTATCTTAAAGGTATGGCCATCTATTCTGATGATATGCCAGATGGCGTTGACATTATATTTAACACTAACAAGCATTCTGATGTTCCAGCACTTGGCCCAAAAGGAAATACTGTTCTTAAACCGTTAAAGAGCGATCCAGACAATCCGTTTGGTGCTTCTTTAAAAATGGAAGATGGGCAAATCATAGGCCAGAAACATTATATTGGTGCTGATGGTGAGGAGCATCTTTCTGCAATCAATATTGTAAGAGAAGAAGGAGATTGGAATACTTGGAATAAGACTTTGTCTTCGCAGTTTCTTTCTAAGCAGCCTATGGCCCTTATCAAGCAGCAGCTTGATCTAACCTATAAAGACAAAGAAGACGAATACAAGGAAATTATATCTATCCCAAACAATGAGATTAGAGCTAAGCTTCTTGACGAGTTTGCCGAAGAATGCGATTCAGCAGCAACACATTTAAAAGCAGCTGGCCTTCCAAGGCAGTCTTCAAAAGTTATATTGCCGCTTACTACAGTAAGTGACGATGAGATCTATGCTCCAACTTATGAGAATGGAGAAAAGGTAGCTCTTGTAAGATACCCACATGGTGGGACTTTTGAAATTCCAGTCCTTACAGTTAACAATAACCTTAGTGAAGGTAATAGGATTATTCATAAAACAAGCATAGATGCTGTTGGTATAAGCCCTAAGGTTGCTGAGAGACTTTCTGGAGCAGACTTCGATGGTGATACTGTAACCGTTATTCCGATTAAGGGACAGAAAATTATATCCACTCCAGCTTTGGAAGGTCTTAAGGATTTCAATCCTAAAGAGCAGTACAAAAAAGTTGATGGAATGAAAGTTATGACAAAGAAAAATACCCAGACCGAAATGGGTAAAATTTCCAACCTCATAACTGATATGACCCTTAAAGGAGCAACCAAAGAAGAGCTTGTAAGAGCTGTAAAGCATTCAATGGTTGTAATCGATGCTGAAAAGCATGAGCTTAATTATAAACAGTCTGAAATTGATAACGGCATAAAAGAGCTTAAAGAAAAGTATCAAGGCGGTCCAAATAA
>AUXO015668765.1_pt1 | contig 11191 bp, 9 predicted proteins | sample 768731 | NCBI WGS metagenome assembly AUXO01 (sample SAMN02715735, study PRJNA202380) | gut metagenome | biome: sheep rumen | host: Ovis aries | place: New Zealand: Palmerston North | reverse complement strand
TACGAAGCAAACCACACAGAAGAGGCTTAATTTTTGCTAACCCTTTAAAACGTTTATCACTATGGGTAAAGTAAAAATTAAGAAAAGCGACGTCTGGATCGACATGACACCTATGTCGGACGTGATGACCTTGCTTCTGACTTTCTTCATGCTGACTTCTACATTCGTTAAGAATGAGCCAGTGAAGGTCATGACACCAGGGTCAATCTCCGAAATCAAGGTGCCAGAAAATGGCGTACTGACGATCGTGGTTAGTCCAGAGATGGATGCCAAAGGCAATCCTACTGGAGAAGGCCAGGTCTTCATGAGCATTGACAACACGGATCAGTTGGGTAGAACACTCGACGAAATGACGAGTACATTCTCTGTCAACCTGACTCCGAAACAAATTGAAACTTTCAAGACCGAGGCTATGTTCGGTGTACCTATCGATGAATTGTCGGCTTATCTGCAAATGAACAGCCAGAATCGTGCTAAGTACATCACGACGAAAGGTATTCCTCTTGATAGTATAGATGGTGGCATGAGCCAATTCCAGCAATGGGTGAACGCCGCTCGTACAGTTAACCAGGACATCAAGATTGCCCTGAAAGCTGATGCAAAGACTCCGTACAAGACCGTGAAGAAGGTCATGAACGAGTTGCAAGACATGGACGAGAGCCACTACTATATGATTTCTCAACTTGACGCAGGTAAGGCTGCTGGTGCTTACGACTATATTAGAAGTGTAACGGGAGGTAAGTAATTATGGCAAAGAAAAAAGAAAGCAAACAAAAGAAGATGACCGTCAGGGTCGACTTCACCCCGATGGTGGATATGCTCATGCTTCTCATCACGTTCTTCATGCTCTGTACCTCTTTGAGCAAGCCAAGTACCATGGAGCTGACCATGCCAAGTAATGATGAAAACCAAACGGAAGACCAGAAGCAAGAGGCTAAGGCTTCACAGACCGTGACCCTCTTCGTTGCTGCTGACGACAAGATTTACTACTTGGAGTATGACAATGACGGAACTGCCCACGAACTTAAGGAAACTACTTGGGGCGATGCGGGTATTCGTGACGTACTTCGTAACCACGTGATTGCAGACGGTACACGTCCTGTCAACCAAATCTTGTTGGCTGTTGAACGTTTGAAAAATGACCGTAAGGCCAATCCTCTCCAATACAATGACAGTACTTACCAGAAAGAATTGAACAAAATCAAGAAAGGTGAGCTCAAGGAAGGAAAGGTTAACACTCTGACTATCGTTATCAAGCCAACTGACAACGCAACGTTCAAGAACATGATTGATGCTCTCGACGAGATGCAGATTTTGAGCATTGGAACATACGTGATTGACAAGCTTACGCCAGACGATGTGAAACTCCTTGAGGAGAAAGGCGTGAAATTGTAATTAATTTAATAATCAAACAAGCTAAGAATAAATGGCAAAGATTGATTTGTATGATCCTAAATGGGTCGATATGGTATTCGCTGGAAAGAACCAGGAATACGGAGCATACCAACTTCGTAAGGGTACTTCCAAGCGTAACATCACGGCTCTCTTGATTCTGCTTATTACCGCTGGGCTCATTGGTGGTGTCCTCGCATACAAGGTGCACATGCAAAAATTGGATGAGGAGAGACAAGCCTACATGGAACAACTTGAGTTGTCAAAGCTCCAGGAGCAGGCTAAGAAAGAAAAGAAGGAAGAGCCGGTTATTAAGGCAAAGATTGAACCTAAGAAGGTTGTAGAACAAGTTCGTGAGACACAGAAGTTCACCGCACCTGAAATTAAAAAGGACGAACTCGTAAATGAGGAAAACATGGTGAAAGACCAGGCTGACCTCGACGAGAAGGTGGCTGTAGGTACCAAGGACCAGGAAGGTACTAAAGACCGTACCGACGTGGCTATCCGTAACGATATCGCCGTGAACACGAATGAGTCTGAAGAGAAGAAAGAAGTGGCAAACAAGGTATTCGACGTCGTAGAGCAGATGCCTTCATTCCCCGGTGGAAACGAGGCGTTGATGAAGTTCTTGTCTGAAAACGTGAAATACCCAGTTGTTGCACAAGAGAATGGTGTACAAGGTCGTGTCGTAGTGTCGTTCGTTGTCGAAAGAGACGGATCTATCACCGACGTGAAGGTTGTACGCTCAGTTGACCCATCTCTTGACAAGGAAGCTACCCGCGTGGTAAAAAGTATGCCTAACTGGATTCCTGGTAAGCAGAATGGTGCCGCAGTACGTGTGAAATACAATGTACCTGTATCCTTCAGATTACAATAATCATGAACACAAGACTATCTTTTAAAATAGTTGTACTCTTTTTATCATCCCTGTTCTTCTTCTCCTGCGGGAAGAAGGACAGGGGTGGTCGTACAGACACCAAGACTTCCGGCGAAATCTCGTTCTATGCTGACGAGAGTTTCAGTCCAATCATTGAGGAATTGAAAAAACAGTTTGAGTTTCAGTTTCCTCAAGCTAAACTTAATCCTATTTACACCAACGAGAACGAAGGATTCAAGCAGATTAAAGACCTCAAGACTTGTCTGTTCTTCACCTCTCGTGCCCTCAAACCTTCAGAGGTTGCTTACCTGAAAAGCAAAAGGCAACTTCCAGAGGTGTTCCCCATCGCCTATGATGGCTTGGCTTTGATTGTCAACTCCAGCAACAACGATACCTGCATCACCGTGAAAGATGTGAAGCGTATCCTGAGTGGTGAGGTGACCAATTGGAACCAAATCGTGAAAGGCTCCAAAAGGGGAGATATAGAAGTGGTGTTTGATAATAAAGAGTCGGCTACTCTGCATTATGTGGTTGATTCACTCCTTGATGGCAAGCCTATCAACAGCCCTAACATTGTGGCTTCTAAAACCAGCAAGGAAGTGGTCGATTATGTTGATCAAACACCTAACGCCATCGGTGTGATTGGGTCTAATTGGTTGAACGACCGACGCGACACCACCAACACCACCTTCAAGAAGAATATTCATGTAATGTCGATATCGATGACCGACCAGGCTATGCCGTACAACAGTTGGAAACCGTATCAGGCATACTTGCTTGACGGACGTTATCCGTTTGTAAGAACCATATACGCCATCTTGGTGGATCCGCAAAGGGCATTACCGTATAGCTTTGCCAACTACGTGACTAATCCCAAGGGGCAACTTATCGTCTTCAAGTCTGGCTTACTGCCATTCAGGGGAGACATCATTATCAAGGATGTAAAAGTTAAAAAATGATACCAACTTAAACTTTTTCGTTTTTCGTTAAGTCTTAGTGGTATAGAGAGTGATAAATTGGAATATTAACAATGTAAACAATTTAAATCTATGAAAAGGATGAAATATTTATTCGCAGGCATGTTTGCCTTGAGTGTGTCCTTGGGTGTCAATGCCCAAACAGTTGATTACAAAGAGGCTCTCAAGCCAATCACTACTGCTCTGGAATCTTCTTCCACCGATCCCAAGGAGTTGAAGAGTTTGGTGAAGTCTTACAAAAAGGAATTTAAGAAAAATCCCGCTGCTATCGTGGCTCTTGGATATAGTTATTTTGGAATCAAAGACTATACATCTGCTACTGAGTGCGCTGATTTGGCTCTGAAGATTAATAATAAGTTTGGAGATGCTTACGTGCTGAAAGGCGACATCTGCTCTATTCAGGATGATGGTGGTGGTGCTGCCACATGGTACCAGAATGCCATGACGCAAGATCCCAAGAACCCCAATGGCTATTTAGGATATGCTAACGTATATCGTAAACGTGACCCTCAAGGTGCTGAGGCTGCTATCAATCAACTTCGTCAGACTAATCCCGAATTCCCCGTTGACGCAGAGCTCGGTCATTTGATGTTCAATGCCGATAATATGGATAAGGCATTCGATTATTATTCTAAGTCAAATATGGACAAGCTCTCTGAGGGTCGTCTCGCTGAGTACGCCTTGGTTGCTGGTTCTGTAGATAAGAAAGACAAGGCTCTTGAAATTGCTAAGTTCGGATTGGGCAAATTCCCAACATCTAAGGCATTCCTCCGCTTGGCTATCATCAACTCTGTAGGTACAGAGAAGTATGACGAAGCTGTCAACTTTGCAAAGAAACTCATTGCTGAGGAAGGTGAAAACAACTCTGGTGACTTGATTTATTACGGACAGGCTCTAGCTGGTCTTGGACAGTACGACGAGGCTATCGCTAAGTTTAACAAGGCTATCGAGGTTGATTCCAAGAACATTATGCCTTACCAGCATATCTCTGAAACCTACGCCAAGATGGGCAACGAAGACAAGGCTATCGAGCACAGTAAGAAATATCTCGAACTCAATCCTAATGCCAAGATTTCTGAGTACACCAAGTTGGCTGGCATCTATATGGCAAAGATGAAGAAGGGTGAGAATCCAGAAGAAAACTATGCCAATGCCATGAGCGTTTATGATGGCGTTGCTGCTAAGTATCCTCAGTTGAAGTCATGGTCTATCTACTCAAAGGCTAATGAGACCTTCAAGGCAGAGATGGACGAACAGGCTCTTAACCTCTATAACGAGGTGGTAAATGAACTTGAGAACAAGGCTGATCGCGACCGCGACGAGACCAACTATCTTGCTACAGCTTATCGTAATGGTGGTTACATTCTCTGGAGCAGCAAGGGCGATACGGATGCAGCTCGTCCATACTTCGAGAAATTGCTGAAGATTGACCCAGAAAACAGTCTTGCTAAGAAGTATTTCGAGGCTGAGGCTGCTGCCAATGCCGAGGCTGCTGCTGCAGCAGAAGGTGAGGCTGCACCAGCAGAACAACAAGCAACAGAATAAAAACCATTTAAATAGATTTTTCTTTAAAGGGGATATGTCAAAAATGGCATATCCCCTTTTTGTCAAGTAAACTGACAATTTACCCCATAATATACGGGCGTTTTTTCAAACGAGTTGATACTCGCTCGAAAAAATGCCATTTTTTAATGATTTTACAAATGACTCTATATCAATGATTTACGATTTATGGTCCTTAGGATAGTATAGTAATATCTATGTATTTACCTCAAAAACACTACTTTTTGAGCTTTCAAAACATATCATGTTAGCACTCGTAACATATATAGTTACGCTCGTAACTCATATAGTTATGTGTCTAACATGTTATGTTACGATGAAAAACACAGTTTTTCGCCCATCTTTATCCATTTTTTCGTTTTTCCAATTCTATTTCGCAAGAAAATTCGAATGGTTTTTTGTCTTGAAATTTCGGCCTAATTTTTTAATTGTTAATTATCACCGTGTAGAAACGCCCTATGATAGTTATGATAGAATCCAAACTATATTCGTCCATAATTTATAAAAAATTGATATTAACTGACATACTTCTCAAATAAATTCATTAATTTTGTAACCATAGAACAATCTAACAAAAGAGATTATGCCCGAAATCTGCAAATTCTTTGGAATTATTATCAGCCTCTACTGGCGCGACCACAATCCGCCGCACATTCATTTCACTTATGGTGAATACGAATGTACCATCAGCGTACTCGACCGCGTGGTGAACGGCAAGGCTCCTTCGAAGGTTATCGCTAAGGTGAACGAGTGGATGGACTTGCATGAGGCCGAAATCCTCACACTCTGGGAGAAAGCTCAGAAGGGCGAGAAGCTGGGAAGAATAGAACCGTTAAAATAATTGGAGGACACAGACATGCTTAAAATTATCGATGTAGATTATGTGAAGGACTACGAGCTGCTGCTCACCTTCAGCGACGGTACTCGCAAGCTCTGCGACCTGAAGCCCTATTTGACAGGCGAGGTCTTCGGTGAGCTGCTCGACCGTGACAAGTTCATCCAGTATGGTCTCACGGGCTACACTATCGAATGGGCCAATGGTGCTGACCTCGCCCCCGAATTCCTTTACGATATTGGACGTGCTGCGTAGTTTTCACAAACAGATACAAAACGCAAGGCGAAAATACAAGACCAGTCTAATTGCTATACGAAAGTTGTCTATTCTTCATCATGATTAGGCAACTTTCAGTTTGGAGGAATAAAGATGAAAAAACGCCTACGGATGGTTTATAGGCTTGTAATATAAATTATTCCAATGCGTATATATTTTCAGACTTCATGAAGAGCATTTCATTCACTTTTTTCCCTCAAATATTTGTTACTATCTTAAATTAATAGTATATTTGCCTGATCATTCTAAACTACTTAATTATGAAAAAGATTGTTGTTTTCTTATCATTTTGGTTGCCATTGATGGCAACTGCAGGTCCTATAGACGTTCAATCGGCTAAGAGGAAAGCTGGGACTTTTTTGAAAGAAAAAGTCAGCTCTATCATCGACAAACCCATGAATCTTGCCTATAGGCAGCCTTTACCCGACAATGAAGAACAGACAGCCTTTTACGTCTTCAACTCGAGTGATGGTAAAGGCTATGTCATAGTAAGTGGTGATGACCGTACGGAGCAAGTGCTAGGTTATTCTCCCACAGGACACATCGACCCAGAGGTGATGCCCGATAACATGAAGTTCTACCTTGGTGAATTAGCCAAAGAAATGGCAAGTTTGCAAAGCGATGCCACTGGTAGCGTCAGGAAGATAAAAAGACGTGCCCCCGTCAAAAGGGCCGTTGCCCCCCTCATTACTACACATTGGGAGCAAAGAAGTCCTTTCAACAACATGGCTCCTTACGTGGTCAAAAGTAATGGCGACACTACGCGTTGCGTAACGGGTTGTGTGGCGACGGCTATGGCACAGGTGATGAACTTCTACAAATACCCTGATGCCACGATAGCCGACTTGCCTGGCTATACATCAAAGAGTAACCGCTTCAAAATAGACACGATACCCGCTGGCACGACAATAGACTGGAGCAACATGGTAGATACCTACGACAACAACTCCACCACCGAACAATGCGATGCCGTAGCCAAACTGATGTATCTGTGTGGCGTAAGCATGAAGATGGACTACGGGACGTCATCATCCGGAGCAGCGATAAATATATCTTCCAACACATCAACATTAAATGACGTCTTCATCGATTATTTCGGATACGACAGTCAGGTTCAATTTTGCCAAAAGAAAGATTACAACTCCTTGGCATGGTTCAATTTAATCTATGAGGAGTTGGCAGAGGGCTACCCAATATACGCCTTTAATGATGTACACGCTTATGTAATCGATGGTTATGACGGCGACAATATGTTCCATTACAACTGGGGATTGGGTTCTCTAACTGAAGGCTATTTCCTACTTTCTGCTGTCAATGAATACTATTCTGACGGCACCACAGGTACAGTCGCGAGTTATTCTTCCGGTCAGAATATCTTAACAAAATTGAGGAAACCAACAGGGGAAAGCCCGACGATTGAATCTACGGTCAAATTGGAATCATGCGTCAACGACAGTACGTTGAAAGTGCAGGTGACTCATCCTGCCAGACTAGCAGAGGAAAGTGCTTATGGCATCGGTTACATAAAAGAAGACTTAAGTGTAGTTCCCATCAATGTAAGCTATGAAGATTGGATATACCGTGAGAATGCAACTATTACTTCAACACAACCTTTCACAATCAGAGGTCTCTCAAAAGGTAACTATAGGGTTGTTGCCATCAAAAAAAATGAGGGTAGCAGTATATGGAAGGCAGGTGAAGACCCAGAAGTGAATTTTGCCAATGTAATCATCGATGATGATGGAACTATCACCACCACGATGCATGGCTATAGCACAGACATCAAGGTTGACACGATGATTTTTGTCAACGACCCCACCTTTGGCTCAAACAGTGTAAAGGCATACATCACCAAGACGACGGATGACGGAAAGACTTTCGACGGAGATATTACCCTATACTCTATCCAGAAGAAAGACTTAGGCAACGGTTGGACAAGCACCTCTTACCGTACAATTGACACCAAAACAATTATTTTGAAAAAAGGTGAGACTAAATGTTTAGATTACAACGTGTTTCTCAGCGGCAAATACTACGGAGCATCTGATGTTGACTCCCTTTTCACATTCAGGTTTGCTCATGGAAGTACCGCAGACAATAAGTTAGGCGACTTCAAGGTGTTGGTGAAAAAGTCACCAAAAATCAGCAAGTACCTCGCCATGACCATGAACCCCACCATAGAATCCTTCAACACAGAGGAAAAATACCATTACGGCAAGTCGTTCAAGATGAAAGTACAGGTCATCAACGAAAACGACAGCGATTATATAGGAGGTGTGAGAGCGAAGGTTACGATAGGTAACAAGTCAACAAGTAGTAGCAGAAACATCTACTTGCCAGCAGGCGGTCAGACAGAATTGGAATTTGACATGTCGCCCTCTTTCACCACCAGCAACTACAACGTCACCACCTGCAAGTTGGAATTGAGCAATTATTGCTCTGACGGTGTGCTATCATTCAACGAGATCGTGCGCTCCACTTTCGAGCCATTGATATTCACCCTCCGACCTGGCATCGAGGTATTTTACGACAACGGCACCTCGGAATGTTTCGAGGCACAACCCTCATTCAATACCCCCGAGAATGCCACCGCCATCGACATCAGAAAACAGAATGTGCTGACAAGCCTTACCCTCGCCAATCCCAACTGTCTTGTCTTCACCGATGACTATTCAGGCATTCCCTCTGGAGTGACCACCAACATTGTGAAATCAGGAAAGTCGGACAATATTACGCTCACTGATGGCTACAGTTTCGCCACACCAGAGAAATTTACAGCGACCAACATATCCTACACACGCACATTCACCAAGGGGTATCGTGCCGACGGCACTGGCTGGACAACCATCTGCCTGCCCTTTGATGTTGAGAGCGTCAAGGTGAAAAATGGCAGTACAGCGACCACCATCGACTGGTTCCACAGCAGCACTGACACAGGTAAGTCGTTCTGGGTGCGTGAGTTCTCTGCTGACGATGCACCGATGATGCGCTTCACCCCTGCCAGCAAGATGCTCGCCACACATCCATATATCATATCGTTCCCAGACGGCAATAGCGGCATAGGCAAGACACTCACAGGCAAGCCTGTGACATTCTACGGTTCTGAAACTGTCATCACCCCAACATTCCATAGCCAAATTCTCGGTTATACATACCGAATGGTAGGTAAGACTTCATCAGGTACCGTGAAAGTTGGCTTCGGCCATAACGATGGTGACACACTGTTTGTCAAGAAGTCACCACTGACGGTACAGCCATTCAGGGCATATTTCTATCCTGTGACCACGGGTGCCCAATCACGAGTCAGGCTCATCCTGACAGGTGAGAGCGAAGAGGTAGGTGATGACCCATTGGAGCAAGAGGAGGAAATGGAATTAGTTGACCTCGGCTTGAGCGTGAAATGGGCAAACAAGAACCTGGGTGCATTGACAGCCGAGAGGCCAGGACATTTTTTGTCATGGGCAGAACTGACCCCAAAAATCAATTATTACTCCAACAACTACAACGGTTACTCTTACCAGACTGGTTCCAACATCTCCTGCACCGAATACGATGCAGCCTACTCACAATCGGGGGGCAAATACCGTATGCCTACACGGGCAGAGATGCAAGAACTGATAGACCGATGTACCATTACCAACGAAATAGTCAACGGTGTTGACGGATTCAGGGTCACAGGACCAAACGGCAACAGCATCTTTATGCCGGCATCTGGTTATAAAAGATACAATGACTATCTTTTCTCATCCGACAACTCCCAAAACAACAGATGTGGCTTCTATTGGACATCAGAGCCTTACGGCTACAATGCATCTTCATACGCAAATAGTTTGGTTTTAGGGTCAGACGGCATACGCAAGATCAGCAATTCCTATCGCTATTATGGTCTTGCCATTCGCCCCGTGGAGAATCGAAGTACAGTTCTTGGCGACCTGAACCATGACGGATATGTAAATATCACCGACGTGGTATTGTTGGTGAACTATATTCTGGGTACGGATGAAGGAGTTGTAATAGAGTCTGAGGCTGACATAAATGGTGACACCAGTGTGAACATTACAGATGTTGTTGCTCTCACAAACATCATTTTGGGACAATAAGGCCTATCATCTCAACATATATAACAGAAAGCCATTCCTTAGCTCCATTTGGAGTTTAGGAATGGCTTTCGTTTAGCTAATGAAGAACTTTGGTTCTCACGACTATTCACTGTCAATTATTCATCATCTTTAAGTCTAAGCACTCCAAAAATATTTTTTCACTTTTTCCCTCAAACATTTGCTACTATCTTAAAATAATTGTAAATTTGCAACGGAGTAAATGTGGACATCCGCACACACTCCAATCTTTTTATTAATTTGAAGCGTTATGCTCTTTCTTGCAAGCTGAAAACCTGAGAAATTTTCAATCATTGCAGAAATGTTGACGGGGTTTGTGTGTACACACAAACAACTGAGATAAGAGAGGTAAAGACATAGCGGCTTCACGCTTTAGCGTGGAACTGCTGTATATTTCATCTTTCTTATTTCGGGTAATTCTCAGGACCCTCAGCTTGAAGATGTGGACTTACGGTTCCACGCTTCTTGCATGGTTAACCACGATGTCCACTTTCGGACAGACACTTCATGGCTATGGAAATTTAATATTAACAATAATACCATTGAGCTATGAGACAGAAACTATTGCTTACCCTATTCGCACTATGCATACCTTGGTGTGCATGGGCGGATGTCGAAATTAACGGCATCTATTACAACTTAGTACAAAAGGCGAAAATAGCCGAAGTGACGAACGGAGGAACGACAGGGAGATACAGTGGTGACATTGTTATTCCTGCAAGTGTGGAATATGAAGGAGTGACGTATTCAGTGACAAGTATTAATAGCAATGCATTCCGTGAATGTTATTATTTGAACTCTGTAATAATTCCGAACGGCGTTACAAGTATCGGCAACTATGCGTTTTGGTCTTGCTACAGTTTGACATCTATTGAAATTCCGAACAGTGTATTGAGCATTGGTGAATCTGCGTTCAATGGCTGTTCCAGTTTGGCGTCCGTGGAGATTTCAAATAACGTGACAAGCATAAGCAGTTTTGCATTTAGAGGTTGTTCCAGTTTGACATCTGTGGTGATTCCCAACAGCGTGACAAGCATTGGGAGAGATGCGTTCTGTCGTTGTATCTAAACGGGTATAAACAACCAGGAATAACTAATACTAACTATTTGTAAAACGCTCATTTTCAGTAACTTTTGATTTTTAACACTTGATG
>AUXO013805602.1_pt1 | contig 11191 bp, 7 predicted proteins | sample 768731 | NCBI WGS metagenome assembly AUXO01 (sample SAMN02715735, study PRJNA202380) | gut metagenome | biome: sheep rumen | host: Ovis aries | place: New Zealand: Palmerston North | reverse complement strand
GAAAAGAGAAGAAAGCTTACTGGTAAATGGATTGAAATAAAGGGTGCAAAGGAAAACAATTTAAAGAATGTTAATGTTAAAATCCCTTTAGGTGTTATTACACTTGTAACAGGTGTATCAGGTTCTGGTAAGTCTAGTCTTGTAAATGAATGCTTATATAAAAATGTTTATAAAAAGATATATAAGGCAAGAACCTTAATACCTGGTAAAATTGATTCAATTAAGGGCGTTGAAAATATCGAAAGAATTATTCATATTTCTCAACAGCCAATTGGTCGTACACCAAGATCAAATCCAGCAACATATACAAAAGTATTTGATGATATAAGAGAATTATTTGCAAAAACAACAGATGCGAAAGCAAAAGGATACACAAAAGCTCATTTCTCATTCAATGTAAAGGGTGGTAGATGTGAAGCATGCTGGGGAGATGGTGTTAAAAGAATTTCAATGCAATTCTTACCAGATGTTTATGTACCATGTGAGGTTTGTCATGGTACAAGATACCAATCTGAAACTTTAGAGATTAAATTTAAAGATAAGAGTATTTCAGATGTTTTAAATATGAGAGTTGAAGAAGCATTAGAATTCTTTAGTGCATTCCCAAAAATTAGAAATAAGCTACAAACTCTATTTGATGTAGGTTTAGGATATATTAAGCTTGGTCAATCATCAACTACATTATCTGGTGGTGAGGCACAGCGTATAAAGCTTGCGACAGAATTAAACGCAAAAATAACTCCACAAACTCTATATATTATGGATGAACCTACAACAGGATTACATACTGATGATATTAAAAAGCTTATGAATGTAATTAATAGAATAGCAGATCAAGGTGCAACAGTATTAATTATTGAGCATAACTTAGATGTTATTAAGCTTGCAGATTATATTATTGATATGGGACCTGATGGTGGAGAACGTGGTGGTAGGGTATTATTTAGCGGTAGACCTGAGGATTTAATTAAATGTGAGGAATCATATACTGCAAAATATTTAAAGCCATTACTTGAAAATAAATAGTTAATTAAGCGAGTTTAACTCGCTTTTTTCATATTAATTTGTATTATTAAAAATATTATTATATAATAATAAAGTATTTTGAAAGTGGTGATATTATGCCTCAAAAGGACATAAAGCCAAATGCAAAACAGAAAAGAAAGAAAAAAGAAAAGACACCTGAAGATATAATGCGTGAAAAAGAAAATATCAGAAAATCATTATTAGATTTAGACCCAAACATGTCAAAAGACATGCAAGATGATTTAGTAGAAATGCTTTATCAAGCATCAGCTAAAGGTAAGCCTAAAAGAAATATGAGATGGTATTTTAATGAATTACTAAAGGAAATGTTTTCTTTCTTTATAATTTATGTATCAACTACTGTAATATTCGGCTTTTTCTCATTGGATTTAATTATAGATAATATATTTATGCTATTTTTAGTATCCTTAGTTATTAGCACTACATTTTTCTTATATAAGCATATTTATTTTAAAATGCGTGGAAGAATAATGCTTTTTATTATAAAAAAGTTTATTGTATTAGCACTTATTATGACATTGTTTGCGTTAATTAATGCAACAGTATTTAAGGTGTTTAGTACAACAAGCTCGTGTGTTTTGTATTTAATTTTTGGATATGTTTTATCTGAAATTATAGAATATATAATATCTGATTATATTTAGGAGGTTAATATGGCAGAACAATTATATGTATCAGTCAATAAGTTTGCTAAGGATAATGGCTTAGAGCTTATTGCAGGTAAGGAAGGTATTGATGCAAAAATCACATCAGATCAAGTATCAAGACCAGGCTTAGAGTTTGCAGGATTCTTTGATTATTTTGAAAACACAAGAATCTGTTTGATTGGTTCTAAGGATGCATCATTTTTAGAAAGTGAACCAAAAGATGTTATAGAAAAGAATGTGGAAAAGATATTTTCTTTAAATCCTCCATGCTTAGTTTTTTCTATTAACGTTAAGATTAATCAGATATTTATTGATATGGCAGAAAAGTATCATATTGCAGTTTTCCGTTCAAGATTAAGAACAACTCAAACTTCATCAAAGCTATTCTCATATTTACAAGATAAGTTATCTGAAAGATTATCAGTTCATGGTACATTATTGGATATTAATGGTATGGGTACATTAATTATAGGTAAGAGTGGTATTGGTAAGTCTGAAACTGCCTTAGATTTAATTAAAAGAGGTCATCAGTTAATTGCAGATGATTTAGTTGAAATATTAGAAAAAGAACCAGGTAACCTTGTTGGTGAATCTCCTGAAATATTAAAGCGTTATATGGAGATTAGAGGTATCGGTATTGTTGATGTTGTTAAAATGTTTGGTGCTGGTGCTTATCGTAGTAAAAAGGCAATTAAGCTTGTTGTTGAATTACAAAAATGGGATGAAAGCAAATATTACGATAGATTAGGTCTAGATTCAGAAAAAGTTAAATATTTTAATACTGAAATCGCAAAAGTTACTATTCCAGTTCTTGCAGGACGTAGTGTTTCATTGTTAGTAGAGTCTGCCGCAATGAATGAAAAATTAAAGCTAATGGGTTATAATTCAGCCTTAGAATTTGTTAACAAGGTTAATGTTAAGGCTTCAAATAAGGAGTAGTATTATATGTTTTTACAAGAACTATTAAATTCTAATTTAGTAGTACCATCTACATTTAATATCGGTCCATTTACTATTGCGTTTTACGCATTATGTATTTTAACTGGTATTGTTGTTGGTATGTATTTAGTATTAAGAGAAGCAAAAAGAGTTGGAATATCATCAGATGATGTTTACTTTTTTGCAGTAATAACAATACCTGTTGCGATAGTATGTGCAAGAATTTGGTATGTATTATTTAATATATCAAGTTTCTCTAATTTTGGAGAGGTATTAGGATTTAAGAATGGAGAATTCACAGGATTATCTGGCCTTGCAATACAAGGTGGTATTATCGGTGCTGTTGCAACTTTAATTGGATTATCTAGATTTAAAGGTATTAGTATTTATAAGGTATTTGATATTACAATGCCTGGTATTTTAGTTGCACAAGCATTTGGTAGATGGGGTAATTTCTTCAACCATGAATTATATGGACCTGTAATTGCAGCAGATGCAATTAAATGGTTCCCATTCCTTGCTGATAATATGTGGATTGATGGTGCATATCATCATCCTGTATTCTTATATGAATCATCATTATGCTTACTTGGTGCAGGATTAATGATGGTTTTAAGAAGAAAGTTTAAGAAGCTAAGAAGAGGAGATATGATAGGCTTATACCTAATTTGGTATGGTCTTGTTAGATGCTTAACTGAATCATTAAGATTATATGGTGCAAAGGGTGATCCTTTAATGTTAGGACCTATCCCTGTATCTTTAGCTTTATCAGTATTGTTTATAATATCTGGTATAGCATTCTTAGTTGCAAAAAGATTCTTTGGTCCACAGGATTATTATATTGAAGATGTTAAAGCAACAAAAAAGAATCATTTTGATGCAGTTATATTTGATTTAGATGGTACATTACTTGATACAAAGGAATTAATTACTAAAACATTTGTTCATACATTTGAAAAATTCCGTCCAGGATATATTTTAAGTGACAGTGAGGTTGATTCATTCTTTGGACCAACATTAAAAGAAACTTTTTCTAGATATAGTGAAAGTGAAGAAGAAATAACTGAAATGATTGCATATTATAGAGAATATAATAAAGAGCATCATGATGAATATGCAAAGGTGTTCCCTGGTGCAAAGGAAACATTAAAGCAATTAAAGCAAAAGGGATATGATATTGCGATTGTATCATCAAAGAAAAGCGATATGGTATCTCATGGATTAGAATATTTTAAATTATTACAATATGTTGATGTCATTATTGGTGAAGAAGAAATAACTGAACCTAAACCATCACCAGAAGGTATTTTTAGTGCAATTGATCAATTAATTGATGCTAAAAATGAAGCAATAAAAGCATCTTTAGAAGCAGATTTAGATACTAATAATGAAGTTGAAGAGGATACTTCAAATGATGAAAATAATAAAGAGGAAGAAAATAGTGAATCTTCAAATGATGATAAATTAATCAAAAAAGAAGATTATCATGCAATATATGTTGGAGATACTCTAAATGATATAAAAGCCGCACATAACGCAAATATTAAGGCGTGTGGTGTATTATATATAAAAGATCCAAGTATAATGCTTGAAGCTAAGCCTGATTATGTAATTAATAAGCTTACTGAAATAATTAATATAGTTGGTGAATAATAATGAGCTTTAGTACAGATTTAAAGGATGATTTATTAAATGTTGATATAAAAGATGATAATGCAAATCGATTAGAAATCGAAGCAATGATTAGACTTGCAGGTGAAATATCAATTATCCCTTTGTCTTTACTAGTAAGCTTCAATTCTATTGGCGCAGTAAGAAGATTTATACAATTATTAAAAAAGTTTTATAAATTTGAATATGAATTAATAGAACGTGTTATTAAACGATTTGATTCTAAAAAGGTATATACAATAACAATAAAAGATGGTGTAAGAGAAATAATAGATGACTTATCTTTATTAAATAAGGAATCTAAATATAGAGTTGATTTAACACAGGAAATGAAAGAAGCATACTTACGTGGTGCATTCTTAGTAAGAGGTAGTGTTAATGATCCCTATTCTAAATCATCTCATTTAGAAATTTCTTCTACTAATGATAATGAAATATTATTTATTCAAAAGCTAATGAATGATTTTGAATTGGATGCAAGAATTTCTAAAAGAAAGCTTTATTATTTAGCATATATTAAAAAGGAACAAGCTATAGGTGATTTCTTATATCATATAGGTGCTCAAGAAAAGATGACATATTATGAGGATGCGTTAATTACAAAAGAAATTAAAGCAACCGCTAAAAGAACTATTAATTTAGATATTGCAAATCAAAATAAAACAAATAATGCAGCAAAAGAACAAATAAAATATTTGAATTATTTATACATGAATTATCCATTAGGAGAACTTGATAATAAGCTTTTAATGGTAATGAAAGTAAGACTTGAACATCAAGAAGATTCATTGCAAGAATTATTAGATATTATTCATGATGAATACGAACCAAATTTATCTAAATCAGGTTTGAATCATAGACTAAAAAGATTAAAAGAAATTGCGATTGAATTTATGGGAAATAATCAAGATTAACTAGTAAGGAGCGTCAAATGCTCCTTATTATTTTTCATTTGAAATAAACACAATAAATTTATTGTACAAATAGCGTTTTTATGGTAAAATAACAACGATATTTATTTAACAGGAGATGATTTTCTTGGCTAGAGTTGTAAGAAAAGTCGAAACTAAAGGCGGCCGTAAAAGAAGATTAAAGAGCAGCTTTGGATTCTTACGTAAAAAATTATTCTGGATAATTGTTGCAGCAGTATTACTTGTTGCAGCAGGAATTACAGCAGGAATAATAATATATAATAATTTAAATAAAACTAAGGAAGTTTATGTTGAAGATTATTTCGCACAAACTTATAAATCTAAAGATGGTGAAGATGTAACATTCACTAAGGCAAGTTATGCACAAGTAAAGTTACATACATACCAAGATGCAGAAATTGTAGTTGAACATATTTTCGTATTTGCTGCAGACTTATCAACATTTTATCCAAAGGAATTAATGGATGATACTGATGGCGATGGAGATTATGATGATGATTTAAAGGTTAAAACTCATGAAACAGTATTTAATTCATTAATCGAATTACAAGCTATTATTGATGCATATAATAAGAATGCAACTGATAAGAAAGCTGCATTATATATTGTAGATACTGGTAATACACAAGAAAATAAGACTGGCAACGGTCATAATAAAAATTTTGCTAATAACAACTCATTAATCTATTCTGACTCATCATTTGTTTATATTTCATCATCTGATGATGAAGATGAAGAGACTATTACAGGTCCTTTATTTAGTTATCATAATGCAAGTGAAGGCTTAATTAGAGCATTCTCAGGCTATAAGGGTGAAGAATATATTGAATATGATAAGGATAATTCAAGCAAGGTTGGTTTATCTTTATATGGAGTTAATGATTATAATGAATTAATAACACCTATTTCAAATTCAGCTAAGTATATTAATTTAGGATTCGAAAATGAAACTGAAAATGTAGTTGATGAAGATTATACATTTGAATTTGGTAATAATGGTGATTATGGCGAAGTATCATTAGAATATGGTGATCAAAGCTATAAGAATAATGGTATAACAATTACTGCATTAGCTGATGGTTCTTCATTTAAATCAAATGAAACAGGTCATGCTGTAACAGCTGGCATAGAAGTTAGATTTGTTGTAGTACGTGGTGCTAAGGTAGTTATTGAAACAGAAAATGGTAATTTCAAATATAACGCAACTAAGACAGGCGTTACAGGTTCTAAAAAAGTTGAATTAGAATTATCTGTTAAGACAACAATTGTATTAAATTTCACTGGCGAAGATACACTTAAATCTATAACTGTTACATACTAATAAAAGAATATAAGTTGTAAAAATATAGAGGTCCAGAAAGACCTCTATTTTTAATAAAATTAGGAGAATTAAAAATGGAATTAAATGAAAAAGTATTAAAGGAAATATCTTTAGAATTAAACGTAGGAGAAAAAGCTATTAAGCAAGTATTAGATTTACTTGCTGAAGATAAAACTGTTGCTTTTATCGCAAGATATCGTAAAGAAGCAACAGGAGGATTAGACGAAGAAGAAATTAGAAAGATTAACGATAGATATCAATACGAAGTAAATCTTTCTAAGAGAAAAGATGATGTATGCAGATTAATTGAAGAAAAGGGTATGTTAACACCTGAATTAAAAGAACAAATTATGTCTGCAACTAAATTAATTACTGTTGAAGATTTATATCGTCCTTATAAGGAAAAGAAGAAAACAAAGGCTACAGATGCAATTAATAATGGTCTATCACCATTAGCTGATTATATGCTTGAATTACATACTGATGGAAATAGAAATGAAATATTAGATAGCTATTTAAATGAGAATGTATTAACACATGAAGATGCAATTAAGGGTGCACAATATATTATTGCAGAACGTATTAGTGATGATGCAACTGTAAGAGAATATATTAGAACAAAAGGATTACAAAATGGTATTCTTTTCTGTAAGAAAAAGAAGAATGATAATGACCCTGAAGAAAAGTATCAATTATATTATGATTCAAATGAACAAGTATCTAAGATTAAACCTCATAGAGTACTTGCAATAAATCGTGCTGAAAATGAAGATGTTATTAATGTATCTATGGATTTAGATGATCAAAATAACGTTAATTATTTAGTATCTAAATATACTTTAGATAAAGATTCTTTATTTAGATTAGAAGTTGAACAGGCTTGTAAGCTAAGCTATGAAAAGTCAATTGAACCATCTGTTGAAAGAGAAATTAGAGGTATTTTAACTGATAATGCTGAAGAACAAGCAATTAAAATTTTTGCGTTAAACCTAAAAGCATTATTATTAGAAGCACCTATTAAAGGTAAAACTGTATTAGGTGTTGACCCTGCGTTTAGAACAGGATGCAAGCTTGCAGTTGTATCTCCATCATCAAATATGGAAGAAATTGGTGTTATTTATCCAACAGAAAGAGCAAAGGGTAAAGAAGTATCACTTGAAGATTTAGAACAAAGTGAAAAAACAGTTGTTTCTTTATGCAAGAAATATAATGTTGATATTATCGCAATAGGTAATGGTACTGCATCAAGAGAAACTGAAGCATTTATTGCTGATGTTATTAATAAGAATAACTTACCATGTAAGTATGTAATTGTATCAGAGGCTGGTGCATCAGTTTATAGTGCATCTGAACTTGCAATTGAAGAATTCCCTGATTTAACAGTTGAAAAGCGTAGTGCTATTTCTATCGCAAGACGTATTCAAGATCCGCTAGCTGAGCTTGTAAAAATTGATCCTAAATCTATTGGTGTTGGTCAATATCAGCATGATGTTACACCAAAGAAGTTATCTGAATCACTTGATAATGTTGTAGTTGATGCTGTAAATAGAGTAGGTGTTAACCTAAATACTGCATCAGTATCATTATTACAATATGTATCAGGACTTTCTAAGGCTATAGCTAAGAATATTGTAAAATATCGTGAAGTAAACAAGAGATTCTATACAAGAGAAGAATTAATGAAGGTTGCTAAAATGGGACCTAAAACATATGAACAATGTGTTGGTTTCTTAAGAATATTAGATGGTTCAAATCCATTTGACCAAACATCTATTCATCCAGAATCTTATGATAAGGCTCAAATGATTTTATCATCTATTAACGCAACACCAGATATGCTTGGTACAAAAGAATTAAAAGATAAGGTTTCGGCAATCAATAGAGAAGAAATGGAAAAGAATCTTAATATTGATTCATACACATTTAATGATATCTTAGATTCATTTGTTGCACCAACAAGAGATATTCGTGAATCTTATCCAGGTCCAAAGCTAAGAAGTGATATTATGCACTTTGAAGATATTAAGGTTGGAGATGAACTTGATGGTGTTGTAAGAAACGTTGTTGATTTTGGTTGCTTCGTTGATTGCTATGTTAAATATGATGGATTAGTACATATTTCTAATATGTCTAAGAAAAGAATTGAACATCCAACAGATTTAGTATCAGTTGGTGATAATGTTCATGTATGGGTTATTGGAATTGATTATGATAAGCATAAAATGGAGCTTTCTATGATTGATCCTAAGGTTAAGCCAGTTGTTCCTGAAAAAGAAGTAATAAACGAAAATATCAAAGAAATTTCTGACTTAAAGGTTGGAGATAAGGTATTTGGTATTGTTAAAAACATTACAAATTATGGAGCTTTTATAGACTTAGGCTTAAAGAAACAAGCATTACTTCATATGAAGGATATGGATTATTATAGTGTATATGATCCAAATAACTTTGTTAAGCTAAATGATAAGCTAGAAGTATATATTTTATCTATTGATAAAGAAAATGAAAAGATTGAATTATCATTAGTAGATCCTAAAAAAAGAATTAAGATTACTGATTTAAATGTTGGCGATAAGGTTTTAGGAAAAGTACATAATATTGCACCTTATGGCGCATTTATTGACCTTGGAGTATCTAAGGATGGATTTGTACATAATTCATGCTTAAATGTTGATAGAAAGGGTACTGCAGAAGAATTATTAAAGCCAAATCAAATGGTTGAATGCTATATTTTATCTATTGATAAGAAGAATGAAAAAATTGATTTATCACTTGTATTACCTTCTTTATTCAAAACAATTAATGATTTTAAAAAGGGTGAAGAAGTTGATGGTGTTATTTCAAATGTAACAAATTATGGTGCATTTGTAGACTTAGGAATTGATGAACAAGGATTAATATTTATAGAAAATTTATCTAAAGATAGAATTTTAGATATTAATAAATTCATTAAGATTGGTGATAAAGTACATTGCTATATCTTAGATGTTGATTATAAGAAAAAGAAAATTGATTTATCATTGATTAACCCTAAGGATGTAATAAGAATTGAAGACCTTAAGGTAGGAGATAAGATTTTAGGTCACGTAAGGCAAATTGAAGCTTATGGTGCATTCTTAGACTTAGGATATGGACTTGATGGATTACTTCATAAATCAAATATGTCTAAATTTGGTGTTGATGATCCTAATACTATTGTTAAATTAAATCAAGATATTGAATGCTATATAAAAGAAATAGATATCCAAAAGAAAAAGATTCAATTATCATTAGTAGACCCTAAAACAATAATAAGCTTTAATGATATTAAATCAGGAATGGAATTTGATGGTATTGTAAGAAGAATTCAACCTTTTGGTGCGTTCGTTGATTTAGGTATTAAGCATGATGGTTTAATTCATATCTCAAGAATGAGTAAAGAAAGAGTTTATGATCCTAATGATGTATTACATGTAGGTGATTTAGTACATGTATATGTAATTGGTGTTGATTATGATTCATATAAGCTAGAATTAAGCTTAATTCCAATTAATGAAGAAGAATAATATGAATTAATAGGGCAGTAATAAAACGCTAAAATTTTTAAAATTTGGTAGGGATAGTTTCGATTGTTCCTACCTTTTTGTTTTTTATAAATCATAGATTTATATTAAAAAAGTTTTTCAAAAAGGTATTGACACTCTTTATACCTCGTGATATGATGTATAGCGTAAAGTGAGGTATGTTATGGATGCACAATTAAAAAGAGGTGTCCTTGATGTATGTGTGCTTGCAGCTATAAGGAATGAAGATTCTTATGGGTATAAGATAATAAAGGACGTAAGTCCAGTGTTAAAATTATCAGAATCGACGCTTTACACTATTCTTAAAAGATTAGAGGAAGCAAAAATGCTTTTAGTAAAAAGTACTTTATATGAAGGACGAGTAAGGAAGTATTATCATATTACAGAAAAAGGAATTGAGAGGATCAATGAATTTAAAAATGAATGGAAGGAAATAATGGCCATTTATCAATTTATTGATAGGGGAGTATAAAATGACAAAAGAAGAATTTTTACAAGAATTAAGAAAAAGATTAAAAGGTTTACCTAGTAATGATTTAGAAGAGCGAATCTCATTTTATGATGAAGCTATAAATGATAGATTAGATGATGGGATGAGTGAAGATGAAGCTATTTCTGATTTAGGTGGAATTGATTTAGTTGTTGAACAAATTGCAAAAGATACTAATTTGACAACTTTAGTAAAACATAAAATAAATACATCAAATAGTAAAAGAGGTAAAATCCAAGCTTGGCAGATAGTATTAATAATATTATTATTCCCATTCTGGATTATATTAGCTTCATTATTATTTACATTATTTATTCTTGCGTTTGTATTAGTATTTATTTTAGTTATTGTTGCATATGCATTATGCATATCATTTATCGGAGGATCTTTAGTTGGATTCGTTGCGATGGCATTAAATACATTTAATGGTAATTTTAATGTTGCACATCTTGGTGTATCTGTTACATTGTTAGGTTTAGGATTTATATTTGTATTCGTAAGTTATTATGCGACAATCGTAACAATTAAGCTTATTAAAGCAATTATATTGGGAATTAAAAAGATGCTTATAGGAGGAAAGA
>AUXO012912702.1_pt1 | contig 11191 bp, 6 predicted proteins | sample 768731 | NCBI WGS metagenome assembly AUXO01 (sample SAMN02715735, study PRJNA202380) | gut metagenome | biome: sheep rumen | host: Ovis aries | place: New Zealand: Palmerston North | reverse complement strand
TGGAGGCGACTGGCGACGTCAACGATGACGGCAAGGTGGATGTCCTCGACCTCACCATCGCCATCAACAAACAGCTTGGCGAGGATCCCGCGGTGTTCAATGCCATCCATGCTGATATGGATTATAGTGGCGGATTCTCACTTCTGGACATCACCATGCTGATTAACAAAATCCTCACGCAGCCCAAAGAATAATAGTTGGTGACGAGATACCGTGATAGCGCTTGCGAAATGCTGTAAGAATGACATTTTGCAAGCGCTATCATGTTTTTCGTCATTATCTGATACCTACTCGCATGACATAAATCATCATATTTGAGTATTGTGCCAACAATGAAAATCCTTTAATTTTGCATCGCAATTCTGTGAATGACGATTTTAATGGAGAGTTTATTGCGATATATTCTGTTGATTTTGATTTGTCTCCCATGCAATATCAAAGCCCAGCACATCTATAAATGCAAGGTGGTTGATAGCAAGAATACTGAACCATTGCAAGGAGCCGTTGTCCAGTTGCTGGAAAACAAGGCCATGGGGACTGTCACTGACTCTGAAGGAAGATTTACCGTATCTGTCCCAGCCAATTTTGATGCAAGAGCAGTCATAACCTATATCGGTTATGATACGCTGATTGTATCGCTTTCCGACAACGCCATCTACAAGATGAGGTTCGACAATAAGTTGCTCAACGATGTCGTGGTCACAGCAACTGAATCAAAAGGGCTCGGAAGTAGTTCTAAAATAGAGAAACATGCCATGGAGCATCTGCAGCCATCGAGTTTCGCCGATGTGCTTGAACTGCTTCCCGGAGGAATGGCGCACGATCCCGCACTCAGCACTCCCAATATCATTTCCCTGCGTGAGGCTGGTATCTCCAGCAGCCAATACAATACATCGTCGCTTGGCACCCGCTTTGTCATCGATGGAGCACCACGGAGCACAAACGCCAACATGCAGTTCGTGGACGGAGCGTGGGATATCACCACCACTTACCGTGACTTCACCAATGCCGGGGTAGATATGCGCACCATCTCCACCGACGACATCAATGATATTGAGATTGTCAGGGGAATCCCTTCTGTGGAATATGGAGACCTTACCAGTGGTTTGGTCAAAATCAATCGTCGAAGGGGAGGAAACGATATCTCTGCACGTTTCAAAGCCGATATGGAGAGCAAGCTCTTTTACGTGGCGAAAGGTATCGAGTGGACTAAATCCCAGTCGTCGCTCAACCTGAGTGTGGATTATCTCGACAGTAAGGCTGATCCACGCAATCTATTGGAAACCTATAAGCGAGTCACCGTCTCTTCGCGCTACAACAAGCAATGGAATAGAAATTCACACCAATATCATTTTGGCGCTAATCTTGACTATTCAGGAAGTTTCGATGATGATGACATCGACCCTGAACTCAACTACGGAGGTGTCGATAAGTATAAATCTGACTATAGCCGATATGCCATCGACCTTTCATTGGATATGGACAACAAGAAGGAACGGTCACTCTTCAAGTCGTGGAACCTATTGTTCTCTACTGCCTACGAGCGCGATGTGACAGAGCGAACTCGACTGGTACAACTCGACAGGGAAACACCGGCAGCCACCTCCAAGACCGAAGGCGAGAACTGGGCCATGCTAATCACCCCTTACACTTACACCGCCACTCATAAAGTGGATGGAAAACCGCTCAACCTCTATGCCAAGGCAAATGCCGTCCTCTCTTTCCCTTTGAAGACAGTCAGCAACAAGACCAAAGTCGGCATCGACTGGCAGTTGGACAAGAACCTTGGCGACGGACAGATTTTCAATCCTGCCAATCCGCTTTATCCAGGCATTTCCGCCCGCCAACGCAAGTATTCTGACATTCCTTCAGAGCAGTCGCTATCTGAATACTTGGAAGAACGCCTCGGCATCCATTTCGGGCGGCATAAGTTCGACATCGAGGCTGGACTTAGGGCCACCACCATGCTTCATCTTGATGCTCGCTACGAGTTGAACGGAAAATGGTATCTCGACCCGCGTGTCAATCTTGGGTGGACATTCCCCGGTATCAGAATCAATGACCACGAACTGAGCGTGATGCTTGGTGGAGGATACGGCATGCACACCAAATTCCCCACCATTGACCAATTATACCCGGAACTCACCTACATCGACCTTGTGGAGATGAACTACTGGCACACGGTGAAAGACTACAGGGGAATCTACTTGCAGACATATATCGTTGACCCCACAAACTTCAGGCTCCATGCTGCAAGAAATAAGAAATGGGAGGTGCGGGCTGATGTGTCATACAGAGGAAACCGTTTGTCTGTCACCTATTTCCAAGAAGACATGAAATCGGGATTCAGAAGCATGGGCATCTATGGAGACTATCCTTACAAGAAATACGACACTTCATCCATTGACCACAATGCCATCACAAGCATTCCAGACCCTTCAACGCTTGAATATGAACTGATAGATGAGCTCAATGGCTACGCAACCACCCAGAATGGAAGCCGCACGCTCAAGAAGGGATGGGAATACACCTTCTCTTCCGCCCGTATCCCAGTCATCAACACCCGTCTGACCGTCACTGGCGCCTATTTCAAGACGCAGTATCAGAATTCCATGTCAGTGACTGAAATACCATCGCGTATGGTGGCTGGTGAACGTCTCCATTATGCCGGCATCTATAAGGATGATGATGGATATATCCGTGAGATGTGGAACACCAATTTCACTTTCGACACCGACATTCCCCGACTGAAACTCGGATTCTCGCTCTCAGCCCAGTGTATGTGGCAGACAGCCTCGCAAAGCATGCCCAAACAGAATGTCCCTGATCAATACATCGACCGATATGGGACGGTTCATGACTTTACTGAGGCTGATCTCGAGGACATCTACAAGCAATTCCTGGTGCGCAGCTACAACTCATCACTTTATGAACGCCAGACTGTGCCATTCTATATGAACCTGAACTTCAAGGCCACAAAGAAACTTCTTGGCGACCGACTCACTTTGGCGCTGTTTGTCAATAAATTGCTTGATATCCATCCGTCTTATGTACGCAACGACTACCGCATCAGGCGTTATGTCACGCCATATTTCGGACTTGAAGCCAATGTGAGGTTATAAATAATGGAGGTAAATCACATGAAGAGACTATTATATATCATCTTGGTTTTGACGTTGCTGGCTGCCGCATGGTCTTGCCATAAGGACTACGACGACTTCTTCACAGTCGCACAAGTGCAGTTAACCGCTGGCGATACCTGCACTGTGGAGAAAGTGCAGGGAACAGTCACTGTGACCAACCTCAGCAATGGGCAATCCTTCTCCTCATCCACCTTTGAGGGGAATTTCACCACTATTGAGGTGATGAGAGGCCCTTATTCCGTTGCAGTGGAGGGTACTATCAGTTTGCGCCATACTGATGGTAGTTCCACTATACATCAGTTCAGGGCATCGGAAAATTACTGCGAGTTTCTCCGTCACCCTTCAGTCGTCAAACTTTCAATATTGTTGATGTCATGAGAAGGATGATGAATTTGATGATTGCTGTGGTCATGGCTACCGCTATCCATGTCGCCGCAATGGCTCAGACTGATACTGCCAAGTTGAACGGCAATGATTCTTTGGATTCATCAAGCAGGGAGGCCTTCCTCTCTCGTACGATGGAACATGTTGATTTGTGGAAGCAGATTTCTTATGAGAGAAATGGCAACCCTGCTGTTCAATCTGATAGATATGCAACAGGATTGTCTCAGATTCAAGTCTATTGGCAGCGGACTGGTTTGGACAAGCCTATCGTTCTACAGGAAGGTTCTGGCAGAACGATTTATGGGGCAGAGGCATCCACCTTTATGCCCCTTGGCAAACGCAATACAATCTGGGGGGCTGCATCCTATCAGGCAGGCAAAAAGAACGATATCCGTTGGTGCGAGACATCCGATTATGCTTTGCTCTACCCTTATGTCCTGGCCGATACTTTAGGGGGTGAAATGCAAAACGAGCGCTACGCCTTCAATGGAGGATGCGCCACAAGACTTGGGCAGTTTGTGATTGGAGAGGAGCTGGATTTCAGGGCTGAGCATGAATACCGCTCCACCGACCCGCGTCCACGGGGCATCGTCACCGACATGACCCTGAGGCTTGGCGTTGCATACGTGCTTCCAGAATATACTGTAGGTGTCGCAGTTGGAGGGCGTTTCTATAAACAGACCAACGACGTGGATTTCTACAAAGAAAGTGGAGTGATAGCGGAATACCAGATGACGGGACTTGGCAGCGATTATAAACGATTCCGAGGTGCTAACCGGGATGCCTACTATAAATCCACAGGATGGATAGCGTCAGTCAATCTCATGCCTAAGGGCAAGCAGGGCTGTTTCGTGGATACGGAACTCTCTGACCTTCCTGTTCAGCGTATTCTCACGACGCTCAACTCCATGCCCATCTCTAAGCTCTATGTGACCAGAATGACCTCGAGGATGGGATGGAAGGATGAATCAGAAAGGATGGGTTGGAGGGCATTCGCAGGAGCTGATTTGCAATGGCGTCAGGGAGACGAACTGATTGCTGGTAGTTCCTCTTCTACGGAATATGACGAGATGGGTCATCTAACGATGTATAAGAACAGGTTGACAGACCTCTACCTTGGTTTTGCCATGAGAACAGGCCTGAAGAACAGGCTGACTGCTGAGTGCCAGCTGGGCTATCAAGACTATTGGTCGCGCTATGTCTATCCAGAGCGGAAATTCAGTTTTGACAAGATTTATGGTTCCCTTAGGTCACAACTTCTCATTCCGTTCGACAGATGGCTGATTGCCACATCGCTTTCTGCCTCTTACTTCAAGAATACAAATGACAAGACGGTGATGCCATACGGCTTGATGGACAGCAATAACCGATATATGGTTGACTATCTTACCGCTTCGTCTGCTGCCGATTTCGTGACCTGCGATTTGGGCTTCAGAGCAGACTACCAACCAAAGGGATGGGGCGGTTACGCCCTGTTCGGCAGACTTGACGCAGGGCTTGTCCATTCCACTTATTCCGACAATGCCGCTACAGTCCGCTTGGCATTAGGATTGACTTTCTGACCATATCAACAACTAATAATATCCAATATCCAAAACAAAGTAAAAGATGAACAAATTCAAGTTTTTTGCCACAATGCTGGCAATGAGTGCAATAGGCGCAAGCTTTGTTGCATGTGATGATGATGACGACAATGAGATTCCCATGGTGAACCATGTGGTCAAACTCACAGTGCCGATGGGACTTCAGGATGTCACTGTTGACGATGCTACCGTCACAATGACCAACAACGAGAACGGCAAGGAATACACCTCCAGCCAGTTCGTGCTTGTCAACGACGAGTATGTGGATACGGTGACTGTACCACAGGGTATCTATTCTGTCAACGTACGCGGTAAGGTGTCTTATATGCTTGACGGCACCAAAGTGAGCAACAATGTGAAATCCACTCAGGAGAACGTCCCTGTGAACTATAGCGCCACAATAGAGAGCAAGAGCGCGATGGCACTTGTCACCTACAATGCCAAAGAGGGCTTCGTGATTTCTGAAATCTTCTTTACTGGTACACTCACCCCTGAAGGAAAGCAGTACAGCGACGACCAGTACATCAAGATTGCCAATAACAGCGACTCCACACTTTATCTTGACGGATTGGCTATCGTGGAGTCAGAGTTCCTCACTACCGACAAGCAGGACTACACACCCGACCTCATGAACGAGGCGATGTCAATCGACGCCATCTATCTGTTCCCAGGTAGCGGTAAGGACTATCCACTTGAGGCAGGCAAGGAAATTCTGGTCGCAGTGAACGCCAAAGACCACAGGGAATTCAACGCCAACTCGTTTGACCTCTCCAAGGCCGACTTTGAGTTCTACGATGACGCAGAGAATCCCGACTTCCAGGACGAGCAGAATCCAAATGTGCCTGATCTGATGAACTGGTACGACTATTCCTATAGTTACTTTGGATTCCACAACCGCGGTTTCAAGGCATACGCACTTGCTAAGCCTGAATGCGACATGGAGACCTTTGTCAAGGACTATCTCTACACTGCTACCTATGTGTTCACTTTCGGTGAGTATTCGTTCGATATGGACACAGAGTGCTACAAACTGCCTAATTCATGGATTGTGGACGCTGTGAACCTTTCTGTTGAGGACAGTTACCAATGGAATGTGACCGCTTCATCCCTTGATGCAGGATGGGCTCACTGCGGTAGTGTTGACCATGACCAGAACCGCTATGGCAAATCAGTAATCCGCAAGAAGGACGGTGGTAAATGGATTGACACCAACAACTCTACAAACGACTTCGAGAGCGATGCACAGGCTTCACTTTTCAAATAGTATCATTTAATCACATTTCAGAAGCATGAGAAAACTTTTTTCCTCATTGCTGATACTTATCGCCACATTGGCATCCGCGCAGACTCTGCCGCAGGATGCCTCTGTGCGTAAAGGAACACTCAGCAATGGTTTGACATATTACATCCGACATAATCATCAGATGCCTGATGTGGCGGAATTCTACATCGCCCAGCGTGTGGGTTCCATTCTTGAAGAGCCGCGTCAGCGTGGTCTGGCCCATTTCCTGGAACACATGGCTTTCAATGGCACTGTGAACTTTCCCGGGGCTGAAAAAGGAGGGCTTCGGGAATGGTGCGAGTCGAAGGGTATCAAGTTCGGCACGAACCTCAATGCCTACACCAGCGTGGACCAGACGGTTTACAATATCTCTTCAGCGCCAGTCAACAAGGAAGGTGTTACAGATACGTGTCTGCTGATTCTTCACGACTGGAGCCACTTCTTGCTCTTGCAGGATGAGGAAATCGACAAGGAACGCGGTGTCATTCATGAGGAATGGCGTACACGGCGAGCTGGAATGGCCATGCAACGCATGATGGAAGATGCCACACCTATTGTCTATAAAGGTACGAAGTATGAGGACTGTCTGCCTATCGGGTCGATGGACATCGTCGATCATTTCCCTTATCAAGACTTGCGCGACTATTATCAGAAATGGTATCGTCCAGACCTGCAGGCCATTATCGTGGTTGGAGATATAGATGTGGATGAGATTGAACAGAAAATCAAGAAGGTTTTCAGCGATATCCCAGCACCTGTGAATCCCGCAGAGCGTATATACTACCCTGTGAACGACAACGACCGTATGATTGTCTATCAGCAGCAGGATGCCGAGCAGCCCATCACCCTCTTCACCCTCTATATGAAGCGTGACGCCACTCCACGCGAGCAACGCGACCAAGAGGAGTATTATGCAGATGGCTATAAGAGCGACATTATCCGTCAGGCTGTGAATGACCGTTTAAGTGTTCTCACCGACCAGTCCAATCCTCCATTCATCTCGGGGTCCATGCGCGATGGATCGTTCTATCTCTCCACCACAAAAGATGCCATCTCTGGTTTCTGTTCTTGCAAACAGGAGGATGTGCTTGGCAGTATTAAAGCCCTTGTCTCTACACTTGAACGTGTGCGCCAGCATGGCTTGACTCAGTCTGAGATCGACATCGCAAAGGCGGAGTTGCTCAGATGGGCAGAGAGTGATTACGCTGAACGCGACAAGAAACGCAACGGAACATACGTGCGTATGTGCTTGCAGAATTTTTTGGAAAACGAACCCATGCTTTCGGCAGAAGACGAACTCAATCTGGTCAGAAAACTGCATAAGACGGTCACACTCGCCGACATCAATGCCACAGTGAAAGAACTTATCACGGACAAGAATCAGGTGGTGACACTCTATGGCCCGGACAAGGACGGATTCAAGTTGCCTACCAATGAGGAGGTGGAGAAAGCCATATTGGAGGTTCAGGCACAGAAGTACAAAGCTCCTAAGAAAACGAAGATTCCAACAGCATTGATGAAGAAACTGCCAAAGAGTGGAACGATTGTCAGTGAGCAGGATGTTACTAATGGCTATCGGGAATTCGTGCTTTCCAATGGTATGCATGTATATGCTCGTAGCACGGATTTCGAGGCTGACAATATCTCGATGAGCATGTTCTCCTTGGGAGGTCAGAGCATCTATCCCGATGAGGATGTGCCATCAATGTCTTACCTTTCAGGGGTGATGAGAGCCTCTGGCGTGGACCGTTTCGATGATGCCACACTTGACAATATGCTTGCAGGCAAAACCGCTCGTGTCAATTCTTTCGTAGGTGATGAGACTGAGGGCATGAACGGAAATTGCTCCGTCAAGGATTTCGAGACGATGATGCAGCTTGTCTATCTCTATTTCACATCTCCCCGCCGCGATAATCAGGCATTTGAGAGTCTGATGAACCGCCAGCGCGATTTTCTGAAGAACAGGGATGCCAATCCCAACGTGTCGTACAACGACAGCATCACGGCTATTGTATATGGACATCATCCACGTATGAAACCCGTGAAAATAGAGGATCTGCCTCAAGTGAGTCTCGACCGAATCATGCAGATTTACAAGGAACGTTTCTCCGATGCCAGCGATTTCAATGTCATCTTCACGGGTAATATCGATTTCGAGGTGTTTAGGAAGATGATTTGCCGGTACTTGGCAAGCCTGCCAGCAAAGCATGTGAAGGAGAGCATTATTGACAGGCATACAGATATAAGGCCTGTGGATGAAGTGCATACTTTCCAAAAGCATCAGGCCACACCGTCGGCGTTGACGAATATCTATTTCACTGCCCCCATTGAATATACATCCCTCAACGACTTGAAACTCAGCGTACTTTGCCAAATTATGCGTATGGTATATACTGAGAAGGTGAGGGAGGAAAAAGGAGGTACTTACGGAGTGAGTGTGGAAGGATCGATGCAGAAGCATCCAAAGGATGAGGCTTTGCTCCACATCAACTTCCGTACAGATCCTGACAAATATGAGGAACTGATACCCATCATCTATAATCAGCTCGATTCTATGGCAATCAATGGCCCCAAACCAGAAGATATCGACAAGGTGAAAAAGTATGAGTTGAAAACCTACGGTCAGTATATCGTTCTCAATGATTACTGGGCTCAGGTGAAGTATGAGGAACTGATCAATGGGGTGGATCTCAACAAGGATTATCCACAGTTGATTGAGAGCCTCACTTGTGAGGATATTCGTCAGTTTGCCTCTCTCTTGCTTTCCTACAAACATCGCATTCAGGTGACGATGATACCCGATGATGAAACATCGGTTCATCCTTGATTGGAAATCAACGTCAATTCGTCGGATTCACGATGTTGCAAATGAAGAACTCGGGCAAAACAAGTTTTAGCGTTTTGTCCGAGTTTTTTTGATTAAAAGCGTGCAAGTCTCTTTTACATCAAGACTTATTCTCCTATTGCAATCTGGTATTGACCGGAGAATGAAGCGCCAGGGAGAAGGTGGTTCATGAGTGGTTTGTCGCGGAACTCACCGTCGAAGCCTCGGTGGTCGCCCACACCGTACCAGGGTTCGATGCAGACGAAAGGCGCGTTCTTCTTGTAGGGACTCCAGAAGGCGCAGACAGGTGTCTCGTAGAAGACCGTCACGACTGGATGTCCCTCCTTGTCGAGGATCTCAGCCTTTCCTGTCTGTGAGTTGTTGATCTGGATGGAATCCTTGCTCCACGTCTCGTCATTGAAGTTGATGACTCCGTCTTTGGTCGTTTCCACGACTTCCTCGGTCATGTCGTGCGTGCCGTCGATATAACTGGTGAAGCGGTAGATAGGAGCCAAGGCATCGAGACGGATCCGTCCTGTCTGTGTGTCGCCGTCCTTCATGTCGGGAATGTTGAAAGCAGGGTGTCCGCCTATCTGGAAATGGATCTCCTTTTTGTCGATATTATCTACCTGCCATTCCACGTAGAGTGAGTTGCCATCGAGCAGGTATGTGACGTTGAGGGCGAATTTATAGGGATAGACTTTGAGTGACTCGTCGTCCCAAAGGAGTTGGAAGGATATCTCATTGTCGAACTGATAGGTCAGTTCAAACTCGCGGTCGCGTGCGAAACCGTGGCGTGGCAGGTGGTACTCCTCGCCATCCACACGGTAGGTGTCGTTGTTCACACTGCATACGATGGGGAAGAGGATGGGAGAGTGGCGTGGCCAGAACTTGGGGTCTGCTTGCCATAAGTATTCTTTACCAGAGGCATCCTTGATGCTTTGCAGTTCTGCACCGATCTCTGAAATCAAGACGGTGAGGTAGTCGTTTTTCAGTTCGTACATAGCGTTGGATTTTTTTTATGAAGAGTGATTCTGTGATTTTATCCGATGATTTTATTTACCGTAGATGCTTGCGTGACAAGGAATTGGGTGGCTTGTGCATTGGTGGCGGGTTGGTAGCCCGACAAATGCTTTGACAGGCGGATTTGTTGCTGTGAGATGTTGAAACCACCTTCTTTCCTGATGCGTACGCTTTCGTTGATCAGGTAAGCCGAGATTTGAGGCTGGCTGTTGGCCAGCAATTCCGCAAGTTGGATGTAGAGTTTGGTTCGAAACTTCTCTTCTTTCTGTGTGATGATGGCTTTGGCGAGAAGAGGTATCTTGTTGGCTGGTTGTGTGGCCAGCTCAGCCAGTTCGCTGTAGAGATATGACTGGTGGTGGCGTTGGAGCAGTTTCTTGTAGATATCCACCGCTTTTTTCGTCTCACCAGTGATTTTGTAGATGAGCGCCATCAGACGTTGGTAGTTCATGTTGTTTTGACTGTGTCGCAGCGCCTCGTTGAGGAGTGGTGTGCATCGTAGTCCCAAATCGGGAGTGGGATTGGCTTCCAATTCGTGATAGACCTGGCTGACAATCCTTGCGGCAGTGGAGGGTAGGGGATGGCCATTGGCTTCACCCGCTTTCCAATCCTCGGCTGTCAGGCTTTCCAATCCTCCGTTTTCCATGAATTCCACCATGGAGAATTGTGGGGAAGCCTCACTCAGGTTGATGGCGTGTCGTAGAATGGCGCTGTGCCCCTTGCCATCAGCGTCGTCCATGTTGGGATATAGTCGCATGAGTGCCTGGAAAATCTTCAGTGCCTCATCCACCCTTTTTTGTTCCAGTCGCAGTTTGATCATGTCGCTGGCACACCAGAACATGGCAATGGTGGTGTAGTGGCCTTGATGAACTGCATACATGGGTCGTATGGCTTCATAAGCCTCTTCTGTCTTTCCCTGTTTGCGCAGTTCGAATATGTCTTTTACTTCCATGAT
>AUXO018685430.1_pt1 | contig 11192 bp, 10 predicted proteins | sample 768731 | NCBI WGS metagenome assembly AUXO01 (sample SAMN02715735, study PRJNA202380) | gut metagenome | biome: sheep rumen | host: Ovis aries | place: New Zealand: Palmerston North | reverse complement strand
CAGAAGCCCAAGCGCTTCTTCGGTGCTGCCCGTAACATTGAAGGCGGCGGTTCACTGACCATCATTGCTACGGCTCTTACAGACACTGGTTCTAAGATGGACGAGGTCATCTTCGAAGAGTTCAAGGGTACGGGTAACTCCGAACTGCAGCTCGACCGCATGCTGGCCAACAAGCGCATCTATCCTGCTGTCAACCTGGTATTGTCTTCTACTCGTCGCGACGACTTGCTGCAAGACCAGACCACGCTGAACCGCATGTGGATTATCCGCAAGTTCATTGCCGAGATGAATCCTATCGAGGCGATGAGCACCATCCGCGACCGACTGGTACAGACGCACTCCAACGAGGAGTTCCTGTTGTCCATGAATGGATAATATCGAAATGTCGAGAGCATGGAACAACTCCTGAAATATTTCCCCACTCTGAGCGTTGAGCAGCAGCGACAATTCGCTGCGCTCGACGCTTTATACCGTGACTGGAATGCGAAAATCAACGTCATCTCCCGCAAGGACATTGACAACCTGTACGAGCACCACGTGCTTCACTCGCTGGCCATTGCCAAGATGATTCATTTCCGTCCCGGCACTCGCATTCTCGACTTCGGCACTGGCGGTGGTTTCCCAGGCGTTCCCCTCGCTATTCTCTTCCCAGAATGTGAGTTTAAACTCATCGACGGCACAGGCAAGAAAATCCGTGTAGCACAGGAGGTTTGTAACGCTATCGGACTGAAGAACTGTCACCCCGAGCATTTGCGCGGTGAAGATGAGAAAGGCCGTTACGACTTCATCGTCAGCCGTGCCGTAATGCCCCTACCCGACCTCGTCAAGATTGTCCGCAAGAACATTGCCAAGGAAAACCGCAACGCCCTGCCCAACGGCATCCTCTGCCTCAAGGGCGGCAACTTAGAAGGCGAGCTCCAGCCCTTCCGTAAGATTGTGGAAAGTCAGGAGCTCAGCACATGGTTCTCTGAAGAGTGGTTCAAGGAGAAGCACGTTATCTATTTACCACTATAATTTCATTATTCTTCACCGCAGATAGGGATTATATTGCAACTCATCGGCGATGGTACTCTGTGGACCATGGCCTGAAAGCACGACGGTTTCCTTGGGTAGCTTGGATATGACATTCTTCAAGCTATTATCCATTTCTGCCCACGAGCCTTCGGTAAAGTCGGTACGGCCAATGCTCATGCGGAAGAGGGTATCACCTGTAAAGGCTGTATGTTCCTCCTCACAATAGAACAGGCACGAGCCGTGTGTGTGGCCAGGAGTTTGCAGCACTTGCAAAGTATGATTGCCGAAGGTAATCGTGTCACCGTCCTTCAGCAATCTGCCTACCTGCGGACGTTCCTCGGAGATGGTCATGCCGAAGAGGGTCTTGGCCTGTTCAGGCAAGTGTTCTAACAACTCTTTATCTTCCTCGCATATTTCCACCTTCAGACCATACTGATGATAAAGACGGACAGCCCCAAAGTTATGGTCTAAGTGAGCATGCGTCGCCAGTAGGTGAATGGGCTTCAACTGGTTGCTGTCAATATAGTGCTGGAGAGCTTCGTGTTCCTCTTCGTAATAGGCGCCACAGTCAATGATGACACACTCCTTGGTCTCGTCGCTCACTACGTAGCAGTTCTCCTGCAAGGGATTGCACTCTATGCTTTGAATATTAAACATGACTCCTCGTATTTCTTACATCTTACATCTAACATCTTACATCTTTATCGTATATCCGTAGGCAGGAATGTCGATGTTGCGACCCTTCACATCCAGGCTGACAGGCTGAGCGCCCTTGTTCAGCGCCACGACAACCTCCTGACCCAAATAAGTGCGTGAAAACACCAGCACATTATCATCGACATAGAGCTGGCGGTAGTCGCCATAGAGCAACGGCATGCTGCTACGACGCAGATGAGTGAGGTATTTTGTCTGTCCCAAGAGCCACCGTTCGTTGGCGGTAAGCCCACTGAAGCGCATCATACGACGATTGTCAGGGTCGTTAGCGCCACACTGTCCGTACTCGTCGCCCTGATAGATGCAGGGAACGCCAGGAATCGTCATGTTCAGCACTTCTAAGAGTAATGCCTTCTGGAAAGCAATACGCTCACGAGTAGAGTCAGCATTGGCGGTTACTCCTATCTGCCGATGCCAGCCAGCAGCCTTGCCGTCCTCGTCCCAGCTGACAGCACCGCCAGCCAGCGAGATGAAACGTGTCTTGTCGTGGTTGCCGGAGATGTTGCCCATGGTGTGATGAGCACCATAAGATGTCAGCGACTCGTCGATGGTCTTGGCAATACTTTTCATCGACTCACCGTCTTTGCCCAACACGTCAATAGCAGTATGATAGACGTTGAAGTCGAACTGTGCGTTCAGCATACCCGTCTTCACGTAGGAGCCGATAAGCTCGTTGTCGCCGTAGGTCTCACCAATCATCCAAAGCGAACGGTCGGGATAACGGGTCTTCATCTTATGAGTGAACATGCGCCAATAGTTCAAGGGAATATGCTTGCAGGCATCGTGACGATAGCCGTCGAAGTCGTAGTTGTCTATCCAGTAGAGGGCGGTATCCGTCATGGCCTCGCAGACCTCGTTACGCTCCAGGTCGAGGGTTGGAATGTGCTTGTCGAACCATGTCGTCAGTCGAGCCTCATCCCAGAGTTCGAAGTTGCGGCGTCCGTCGGGCAGGATGCTGTCCGTAATCCAGTCGGGGTGTGCCTTCAGCGTCGGGGAATTGATGTGCATGTGGTTAGCCACATAGTCGAGAATGACATTGATGCCGTGCTCATGTGCCGTGGCAAGCAGTTCCTTCAACTCTGCATCAGTACCCATGCGGTCGTCAATCTTCGTATTGTAGATAGGCCAATAGCCATGATAACCGGAGAACTTGGTCTTGGGATTGTCATACTGTCCCCAGGCATCCTTCGGATTCTGCGTAATAGGCGATATCCACAGCGTGTTGATGCCTAAGCTGTCGAAGAAACCTTCTTGTATCTTTGCCGTAATGCCCTTCAGGTCGCCTCCCTTGTAATCGACTCGCGCATCGACATCGGGAATGTTCAGCGGAGCATCATTGGCGGTATTGCCGTTATTGAAGCGATCGACTAACACGCTGTACAATATCTGTGCATTGGCATCGTGGCGTGTCAACTCCTCGGCATTGGTTACAGGCACTCCATCTTCTAACGGAATCAGCAGGTCGTTCAGCAGTACGGAGTCGTTGCAGGCAAAGACACGCAAATAGCTGCGGCCTTCCTTTTTAGGCAGACTCGACAAATCCAAATCGAAGGTACCGTCCTGTTGTTCTTTTACAGCGTCTTCAGACAATAGTCTGTTCTGAACGAAACAACGGAAGACAAGCGGCTTCAGACCCTCATCGACTTTCAGCGAAAGCGCGTTATCCTTGATGCCAGTAGTGGTCAGCGCCTGTCTTACGGGTAACTGCGGGAGAATGGGGATTGCCACCTCACCACAGCCTTCGCCAATGCTCAGCACGCCGAGTTTGCCGGCAGCACCATACAGCGTTGCCACCTCGTCTTTAACGACCAGGCTGTCGTAGCCCTCGGTCACGCGTACTTCGCCGATGTTCTGTAAATCGAGCGATGGCAGATAATCCGTCAAAAACACTTCCGTCGTGTCGCCAGTCTCGTGAATAGGCAGTATGGGCTCACCCATTGCCACACGTTTCATTTCTGCATTTCCGCAACAGCCACTCAACAGGGCTGTTAGGAACAGGCACATTGCGATATTCTTCATAGTTTAGCTTGTATAATTTTAGGGTTAGTATTTTACTTTCACTTTCTTCTCTTTACTCTCGTTGCTTAGGCGGTCTAAGGCAGTCACCACATAGACGTATTGACTCTTGGGTGCTGCCTGCGGCAGTTCGTAATGGGTCTGCGAAGTGACGGTAACAATCTTTGAAACATCGTCAAGATTCACGCGCTCGCCTTTCTCAAAGCGATACACCACATAACGCTCGGCAATGTCGTCCCAGTCCTTCGCCTTCGGCTCTGTCCAGAAAAGCACCTTCTGTCCATCCACGTCGAGTGCCTTCAGCTTGCGCACCTTCTTCGGAGCCTTGTTGTCCATCTGTGGCATCAAAGGCTGCAAGGCAGGATAGCGCCAATAGACGGTGCGGAGTGTTGTTCCATAGTTGCCAACATTATCGACGGCAGCCTTGGCATACCAGAGCACCGTACCTTTCACGTTCTCCATCTGACTATGCAGCGCCATCTTGGCAGACAGCTGGTGGATGTTCGGATTGCGTAAGTCGGTAGCCTTGACGGTTCGTTCTACGTCCTCTCCTATATATAAAGGTACGCGCGAGCAATGCTTGTTCCACCAATGTATCAGCTCGTCATAGTCGGCAGCTTTATGACCTATCTCCCAATATAACTGTGGCACACAATAGTCTATCCATCCCTCGTTGACCCATAGCAGCACATCGGCATACAGGTCGTCGTAATTCTGCAAACCATTGGTACGGCTACCGTTAGAATCATTCTTCAGATTGCGGTAAATGCCAAAAGGCGACACACCGAACTTCACCCAAGGTTTCGTCTCGTGAATGGTCTCTGACAACTGGTGAATGAACTCGTTTACATTTTGGCGACGCCAGTCACCGATACTTTGTGAGTGGTTAGAACGAGTCTGGTAATAAGCCTGGTCAGGAATGGCAACTCCTGGAGTGGGATAAGGATAGAAGTAGTCGTCAATGTGCAGACCATCAACATCGTAACGCTCGACGATGTCTTTCACCACGCGGCAGATGTAGTCGCGATTTTCCTTCAGCGCAGGGTTCAGCAGTGTCAGTCCATCGTAGTCGAAACACCATTCAGGATGCTGGCTGACCACATGATTGTATGCCGAAGTGTGGGGCGTCTTGGTCTTGGCCCGATACGGGTTAATCCAGGCATGCAGCTCCATACCACGACGATGACACTCAGCCGTCATCCATGCCAACGGATCCCAATAGGGCTGTGGAGCACGTCCCTGCTCGCCCGTCAGATAGTAGCTCCAAGGCTCTATCCTACTCTCATACAAGGCATCGCATTCAGGGCGCACCTGAAAGATGATGGCATTACAGCCATCCTTCTGCAACTCATCCAACTGATAGCGCAGCGTCTCCTGCATCCTCGCAGTACCTATGCCCTTAAACTGTCCGTTGACGCTTTGAATCCAAGCACCGCGAAACTCTCGCTTCTGCTGCGCCCCTGCGGGACTCATGAATAATGAACAGTGAATAACGAATAATATCCATAGGATTATCCAACGCTTCCATCTTATCTCCATCAATCTTTCCATTGCTTTATTAATTATTAATTATTCATTGTTCATTAGAAAATCATTGATTTTCGCCGTCCAATCCTCGCCATTCTCAGGCAACAGCGTCATCATGCCCAACTGACTGGCAGTAGCTACGTTGCGAGCTCCGTCATCCACAAACAGACACTCTGAAGCGAAGGTCTTTTCGTTGTGTAGTACGGCACGGAATATCTGCTCAGAAGGTTTCATCAACTTCAACTGATAACTCAGATAGCAATGGTCGAAATAATACGATACGGGATGTCCCTCGCCATCGAATGCTCCACTTTCTGCCCACTCCATCATGTAGGGATTGGTATTCGAGAGCAACAGCACCCGATAACCTTCCTGCCTCAGGCGTTTCAAGAACTCCAGATTACGCTTCGGCACTTCCAGGGCATAACCTTGCCAGGCATAGGCACATTCTTCATGTGTCACCTCATGTCCTACCAACTTGCTGAACTCACGGCGAAAGTCCTCTGCCGTAATCAGTCCGTGCTCCAAGTCGCCGAAGATGCCGCTCTGCGTATAGCTGTCCAGACGCTCTTCAGCATCTGCCAGTCCCAAAGCCTTAAAGCGGTTAACAGCCTGCTGAGGGTCCAGTGTGATAATCACGCCCCCAAGGTCGAATATTATCGTTTTAATCTGACTCATTCCATTGTCAATTGTCAATTCTCAATTACCTACTACTTGTAGGTTTTCATGGCGCGGTCCATTTCCCGACGGTCTTCTTTCTCCTTCAATGTCTGGCGCTTGTCGAATTCCTTCTTACCCTTGCAAAGAGCGATATCCATTTTTGCACGTCCCTTGTCATCGATAAACACCAGCAGGGGAACAATGGTATAACCCGTCTGCTTGGTGGCTGCCGCCAGACGGCTGATTTCCCTGCGCGTCAGCAACAGCTTGCGGTCGCGCTTCATGTCGTGATTATTATAGGAACCATAGAAGTAAGGCGAGATATTCATGCCTTTCACCCACATCTCACCATTGATGATAGTGCAGTAGGTATCTACTAGCGAGGCCTTACCCATACGGATACTCTTAATCTCCGTACCCGTCAGCACAATACCTGCCGTAAACTCCTCGATGAAGAAATATTCAAACGAGGCCTTTCTGTTCTTTATCTGTACAGGACTCTTCTTGCGGAGTTCTTCTTGTTGCTTATTCATTTCTCTACTTTTGCAAACTTCTCAATATGCTCGTCAATATAGTGCGCTACTTGCTCCGTCCACTCCTCTTCACGCTCTACGAACTCGTCATCCAAATCGTCAAATTCCGGGAACTGTTCGAACAGCGCCATAAATTCATCGTCCGTGCAGTCGCGCTCTATCTGCTCGTGATACTTCACATACAACGAATGGGCGTCATAGATTAGTCTTGACAGTTCCTTCATACCCCACAGCTTCACGGCTTTGGCAAAGGGGTTCTTGAAGATGAAGGGGCCATAGCCGTTGTGTATCAGTTGCACAAAACCGCCATCCATCACTTCCTGATGCAGCGTGTCCCACGCCAATAGCGTTATCTGATCACTGTTCAGTTCCGACAGTGTGTCAGCCGTCAACTCTCCACCAATGGCCTCCTTGATGGCTACGACAAAAGCTCCGACGAAGGCATCCATGCCTTCTGTGGCTGCTTTTTGAAGGGTAGCGTCTTGTATTGTTACTTGTTTCATGCTGCAAAGATACGAATATTTTGTGAATTAAGCATCATGTAGGAAGAATTATGCGTCATAATATCTGATATTTCTTCTTTCTTTCCCGTTTGGCTTTCTGCGGTACTCCCGAAGGTCCATGTGTAACGGAATGTTTGGTCTTGATGCCTCGATACGAATTCCAACGGTCGTGGATACGGCGCACATAATCGACGGTTTCCGAACCACGCATATAGCCATTCTTTACCACGGGGTCGTTATAATACTGCGGTTGCTGAAGTCCCAATACGAAAGGTTCCACGTCGTGCCAACGCTGCGGATTGCGACCGTAGCGACGCGCCAATGCCATTGCATCACGGATGTGGAAACCGCCGCCATTGTAAGCTGCCAATACAAACTTGATGCGCTCCGAACGGTCACGGACATCGGCAAACGACTGGTCCAGTTCGGCAATATAGCGCACGGCAGCAGCAATATTCTGCTCCGGATTATAAATCTCGCTGCGCGGCAATCCCAAATGATCGGCAGTCGAGGGCATAATCTGCATCAGACCACAGGCTCCTGCCCACGACCGGGCTTGCGGATCAAAGCACGACTCCTGATAGCACTGGGCTGCCAGCAGTCGCCAGTCCCAACGGATGCGGGAGGCATGATGCTGGAAGGAAGCATCGTAGTGCGAGATAACGCCTCCCGCCTGATTCAGCATAGGAGCATAGACACGACGCTGAACGATGGGAGCCGTCAGCAGTCGTTGCTGTTGCTGCTGAGCCTCAGCGAGCATCGAAGGCCGATACCAGTCACGAAATGCCTTCTGCAGGTTTTTCTTCGCCTCACCAAAGCGCCACCCTGCTCCTTCTTTTGTCAATGGATAACATATCACATCAGCAGCGTCTTCTTCCAGCCTGCTGAGCATTTCCGCCGTATCGCGGCACACCTCCATGCGCAGACTCACACCCAGTTTGTCAGCAAAGCGCTGTGCCAACAGATACTGCGTTCCCAGATGACGTCCCCGATAGTCGTAATAGGTTTCAGGGCCTGTCAGCGTCAGGGCTATCAGCTCTCCATGAAGCTGAATATCAGCCAAGTCGAAGTCGTTGTCCTCTGGAATGGTGTCTGAGATTTCTCCCCATGGAGCCACCACGGGTTCTTGTCGTTTCTGTCCGCAAGAAGCCAACAGAAAGAGACAGAAAAAAAGAATAATTATACCGTTTCTTGTCAATTTCATTCGAATTTAGGTGCAAAAGTAATCATTTTCTTGCAAATATCAAGGGAAATGTGTAATTTTGCACCTCTAAAAGGTAAAAAAGTTAAAGTATAGATATTAAGATGTTAAGAATTGCAGTACAATCAAAGGGTCGTCTCTTTGACGACACGATGAATCTGCTGGCAGAAGCAGATATAAAGGTTAGTTCAGGACGACGCACATTATTGGTCCAGTCGGGCAACTTCCCATTGGAAGTGCTCTATCTACGCGATGACGACATTCCTCAAAGTGTAGCCTCTGGTGTGGCAGACATCGGTGTCGTTGGTGAAAACGAATTCGTAGAGCGTGGCGAAGACGCTGAAATCGTTTCCCGTCTCGGTTTCTCGAAGTGCCGTCTGTCGCTGGCCATTCCCAAAGAAATAGACTATCAGGGCGTAGCGTGGTTCAATGGCAAGAAGATTGCCACCTCCTACCCGCACATCCTCAAGCAGTTCCTTGACGACAAAGGAATCAAAGCCGAGATACACGTCATCACAGGTAGCGTTGAGATCAGCCCGGGCATCGGACTGGCTGACGGCATCTTCGATATTGTCAGCAGTGGTTCCACGCTGGTCAGCAACAACCTGCGCGAGGTGGAAGTGGTGATGCAGAGTGAAGCTTTGCTCATCGGCAACAAAAACATGTCGCAGGAGAAGCGCGCCACACTGGAGGAGATGCTGTTCCGCTTCAAGGCCGTCAAGGACGCTGAAGACAAGAAATATGTCCGCATGAATGCTCCCAAGGCTCGCCTGCAGGAGATTATCAACGTACTCCCTGGTCTGAAGAGTCCTACCATCATCCCGTTGGCCGACGAGGAGTGGTGCTCCGTTCATACGGTGCTCGACCAGAAACGCTTCTGGGAAATCATCGGCAAACTGAAGGAGATGGGAGCTCAGGGCATTCTCGTCACCCCCATCGAGAAAATGATTATTTAACAGTGTTCGGCGGTTCACCCGCTATAAAGTGTTCGGCGGTTCACCCGCCGAAACCCCATCGCAACAATGAAGATATACAGATACCCACAGCGCGAAGCATGGAGTGAGATTGTGGATCGCCCACGACTGGATCTCACTCAGCTGAATACCACCGTCAAAGAGGTGCTCGCTGACGTGAAGGCCCGCGGCGACCAAGCCGTCAAGGAGTACGAGCTAAAGTTCGACAAGGCTGACCTGCAGTCTCTCGCCGTCACCGAAGAGGAGATGGACGAGGCTGAGAAGCTGGTGAGCAACGAACTGCGCGATGCCATTACTTTGGCACACCACAACATCAAGGTGTTCCACACCGCACAGCGATTTGTCGGACAAAAGATAGAGACACAAGAAGGTGTCACCTGTTGGCAGAAGAGTGTTGCCATCGAACGCGTGGGACTCTATATTCCTGGAGGTACTGCCCCGCTCTTCTCAACCGTACTGATGCTGGCTACTCCTGCCAAGATTGCCGGCTGCAGAGAAATCGTGCTCTGCACACCGCCAAACAGCGAGGGACGCGTGAACCCTGCCATTCTCGTGGCTGCGCGCATCGCTGGCGTCAGCAAGATTTACAAGATAGGTGGCGTACAGGCTATCGGTGCCATGGCTTACGGAACGGAAACAGTACCCAAGGTTTACAAGATTTTCGGTCCTGGCAACCAGTACGTCATGGCTGCCAAGCAACAAGTCAGCATCGACGAGGTGGCCATCGACATGCCTGCAGGTCCCTCGGAAGTCTGTGTACTGGCTGACGACACCGCCAATGCTGAGTTCATCGCTGCCGACCTGTTGTCACAGGCTGAGCACGGTCGCGACTCGCAGGTGCTCTTCATCACCACCTCCGAGCAGAAGCTCGTAGAGGTGCAGGCGGAGGTGGAACGCCAACTGGCACTCCTGCCCCGCCGCGATATTGCACAGGCAGCGTTAGACAACAGCCGCTACGTGCTCGTCAGTTCTGCTGACGAGATGATGGCGCTGTCGAATGCCTACGCTCCTGAGCACCTTATCATTCAGACACGCAACTACGAAGAATTGGCAGAACAGGTAATCAATGCCGGCAGTGTCTTCTTAGGAACCTATGCCTGCGAAAGTGCCGGCGACTATGCCAGCGGCACTAACCACACGCTGCCCACTCACGGCTACGCCACTGCCTATAACGGCGTGAACCTCGATTCCTATTGCCGTAAGATTACCTTCCAGCACCTTACCGAGGACGGTATTCGCCACATTGGCCGGGCCGTGGAACTGATGGCAGAAGCCGAGCAGCTCGATGCCCATAAGAATGCGATGAGCGTGAGAATGAAGAACATTAAACTTTGAACGATATGATGAGTTTAGAACAACTGGTTCGTAAGAACATCTGGTCGCTGGCACCTTACTCGTCAGCCCGTGACGAATACTCTGGCAAGGAGGCACACATCTTCCTCGATGCCAACGAGAACCCGTACAACGAACCTTATAACCGCTATCCCGATCCTTTACAGCGAGAGCTGAAAGCCCAGTTGTCGAAGGTAAAGGGCGTTCCCGTGGAAAACATCTTCCTGGGCAATGGCAGCGATGAGGCCATCGACCTTGCCTATCGCATCTTCTGCGAGCCAGGCCGTGATAACGTGGTTAGCATAGCCCCCACCTACGGCATGTACAAGGTCTGTGCCGACATCAACGATGTCGAGTGTCGTCAAGTTCTGCTCGACGAGCACTACCAGTTCCATGCCGCTGACCTGCTTGCTGCCTGCGACAGCCACACCAAGATTATCTGGCTCTGCTCGCCCAACAATCCTACAGGCAATTCGCTGAACAGGGACGAGATGTTGAAAGTCGTGGAAGGTTTCGACGGCATCGTAGTCGTCGATGAAGCCTACATCGACTTCGCCCAACAGCTATCGCTACGTCAGGAACTGCCCGCACACCCCAACCTCATCATCCTGCAAACCATGTCGAAGGCATGGGGCTCAGCAGCTATCCGATTGGGTATGGCATTTGCATCGAAAGACATTATTAATATATATAATAAGGTGAAATATCCTTATAACGT
>AUXO012045113.1_pt1 | contig 11192 bp, 17 predicted proteins | sample 768731 | NCBI WGS metagenome assembly AUXO01 (sample SAMN02715735, study PRJNA202380) | gut metagenome | biome: sheep rumen | host: Ovis aries | place: New Zealand: Palmerston North | reverse complement strand
AAAAGCTTGGCATGCAACGCTTCCACTTCCGGCGAACGTTCCTTGACGCAAGCCAGGTCGTTTAGAAGCTTCTCGTTAGGGTCGCACATATACTTGGGATGGTTACGCATGTAGTCGCTGTAATCGAGAATAGCTTCTATGATTTCTTTTGAAAATTCCATCTAGCAACCGCCTTTGCCAAATAGCAACATGATTACAATTAAAATTAATATTATAGGAAGACATCCTTGATCTCCGATCTTGTATGGGTCACTCGGCATCGTTCCTTTCTGGATTTCATCGGCATGGCGAGCTCGGTAAGCGTCTTCAATCGAGTCGTACGGCTGTCCATCACGCTCATGAAACCACTTCTCAACATATTTGTTTTGAACTGGGTCGAACACGTCTCTAACGTAATAAGGGGCATCTCGCCACTCTGGTATCTGTTTAGCCATACCTTCAAATATAGCAAATATTGACACCGTGTCAACCAAATGCTATATTGAAGGCATGATAGACGACGAACAAGAATACAAGGCTCTCCAGAAACTCTGCCGAAACGAGTTCTACCAGTTCACCACGCCGGTTCCGGAAGACATCAAGAAGAAGTGGAGCAAGGCTCCAGACGTCTTCATGTGTCCGCACTGGGTATTCAGCGAGGAATACGCCCTCAGCAAGAAAGATTTCGGTATGTACTGGCATACTCCAGGGGTAATGGACGGCGGAATCAGCTTCGAAGCTAATATTGGCACTGGAAATACTCTGTATACCAAAACCATCCGAGACGGCATTGTCGAGCTTGGGATTATCGACCATCAGGAAATAGATCTTGAACGTGGTCGAAACCGCATGATATCGATCCAAGTGAGCGCGGACGTCCTCTACGACGTACACTCCGACGGCGGTACCGGAAAAATCAGCATTTCCTACTTCGACGACCCGGCGTACATCTTGTGGACCGTCCAGTACTTCGACTACATCGCCAACGAGGAAAAGTTCGTGGTAGTACGTGCCAGGACAAGGAACGAGGCTAAGGTCATCGCATGGGCGAACTCATGCTACAAGCACAAGGACCTCAACCCGGAAAAATTCAATGCGTACAAGTATACCGAACCGAACGTGTTGACCGTTGACACGGAACGGATCACTAAGCCGGTAATGGAACACTATCTGACGATCTGCAAGATGTACGACGAGAAGGAAGGCATCGAAGACGATGACTAACTAGAAACGTCCGCGATCGAGCGGGTTTTTCGTTTTCTCTGTCATTGGTTGATTGTCTCGATCCCGCTCGTCCACCGGATAAAAATACGGGTCGTCCGTCGGCACGTTCGGACTGCCAAACAGGAACTTCAGCAAGCCGATTAAAGCTATGATGGCGACCACGAATAGAGCACCGACAGCAGCCATGCCTACCGTTTCCGCCATGAAACTGCCGTTGTTGGCGTTCTGCGCGGCGTAAACCACCGCCAATGTAGCGTTCTCGCCCATAAATCCTCCTAGAAGTCTAGATGACGGTCGTCATCTACAAATCTTCCTTTTTGATGTACAGTTTAGAGAGCCGGTGAAGCTTGAACTCAGGTCGCATTGCAAAAGTTCTATCATTGTACATATAATTCTTGTACTTTTCTTTAAACGGTTCGAACGGAACCTTGAGCACTGCTTCAAATTCGGCACGGACATGGTTATGATCCCACGATATTTCACGGAGCTCGTAAGGGAACACAACAATATCAATACATTTTTTCAGTTTGTCTGGCAAGATGTCTTGACCAAGCTTGAGAATATCGTCCAGTGTTACGTCCTCGTCAGAACGGCGAGTGGACACGTCGTAATGCAGCTTGATACGGCCATACGGAGACACGCCGTCGATATGGGTGGACGCGTATTCGAGAACCTCGGACAGAACCACATTAGCAACCGACAACGAGTGTCTGGTACTTGACGGATGGAGCATTTCGCACGTGTCCGGGTCGAACACGGCACCGCTGTCCACGGCAATGTTCCACTTGACTTCCATCGTTCCACGGTCGAACGCCAGTTTCTCGACATTGTGGTACTGACCCTGTTTCAACGCAGACTCGACATCCTGGATGGTATGGGTCAATTCGTTCCTGGCATACTCGTTCAGACGGTCCCAGATGCCGAACGACTCGGACACGGTAAAGATTTCCGGAAATGCGACGATTACATAGCCGGCAAAGGTTTCTGCCGTTGCCTTGCAGTTAGTATAGTAGCGACGTTCATCGGTAGCTTGTGGCATCATGTCGGTCGTGCCGATACGGTGCAACAGTTTGCAATAGTCACTTACACGCTGGGTATCATACCCATCTTCCTTGATGCCGAATGTGGGCTTGCGCTCACCCAACAGGTAATTATCGTCCAGATAAAGTTTACCGCAAATCATTTCCCAGAATTCTACGAGGATTGTAGGGAACCTGTAACGGTGGCAAGAGCGACCGACCAAAATGTTGGCGGTTGACATAGAATAACGTCCCCACGTGCTTCTATACTTGCCTTCGTCATCGGAATATTGCTTTGGCGAGGTATCAACTTTCATGAGTGTAACGCCGTCATAATTGATACACGCGTCAAGACCGTTGAACTCGACCGAGAACTCGCGACCAGTCCACTCCTTGAGCACGTCGGCTACCCGCTGAGCAAACGGGAACTTCTTGACCGTCAATGAAAGCTCATGCAGTGCCTTAAGCTTTGCGATTCGGTCTTCGTACGTGTCGTCCGGGCCGTCTAGCGTCTTACGCAATGCGTTCACGCGTCCCTCGTCGAAACGTTCTGGTTCATGAATCGTCTTGATTTCCTCTTCGATGTACTTATGGGCTTCGGCAAGACGAGTCTTGTATCTGTCCATGATAAGCCCGTTACGGTTCTTTTCTGCCTCAAAGTACCGGTTTCTGATAAAATCAAACTTCTTTGATGCTAGCTTTAAATGGGCTTCCGCCTTCTCGAGTGGACCGGTGAAGCTGTCGTATACTGCCTGGAGACGTGCCGATAGATCAATATTCGCCATGTTACTGTACCTCTACCGCAAATATAACATTTCTATCAGCTTTTGTCAACACGATTTAATTTGGCATCTTTATATCTAGACAAGTCGGCGACTATCTTGTCCACGTCGGACATTGACACCTCGCCTAAAGTGACGCCACGATACTTGTTCCAAATAGTCATGACCACCCAGAAAACGTCCTTGGAATATACAGTCCTTTCGCGAAGGTCCTGATAGTATTCGTTACCTACTGTAACCCGGTCTTCAAAAAGACGGTCGGTATACAGAACTTGCTTAAGCTTACGCTTGAACAGCCAACGGTTCCTTGTATAGTAGAATGGGTCAACGTTGTTGCATCTGTGCCATATATACGCTCTAGATGTGCCGTCCGGCTTGACCACCAGCATCGCGACGGTTCGGTTATACGCGGTACACTCGACTATAAGGGTATTGATGTCGTTTTGAGACGGCTTGGTCTCGATTTTGCAATCGGCACCAATGAGGTCACGGCATATCTGGCTAAAATTGTTGATTGTCAGCTTGAACATGTACGAAATATAGCAACTGTTTGCATAAATGCAAGCAAAAGCTATATAGCTTTCAGAACTCGTTTGTACTATATTTCGAGAAAAAGGACTGATTATGAAAGAATTTACCGGGGAAAAGCTTGTTCGCGGTGCAAAGGCTGTCGCCGCGTTGAAGGGTTACTTCCATTACAACAAGGAGCTGTATGACGGACTCTTTGCTGGAATGACGCTTACCAAGTACGTGAAGAACGACGACAGCTCGTCAGACCTTGTCTACGAGGGCGATGTGGACGGAGAGCACTTGACGCTTACCGTCCACATGAACAAGAAGCTCCGCATCGCATGGTACGACTCGAAGTTCGACAACGGAAAGCATCTGCGTATCGAAGCCAAGGACGGCGAATCCGGCTCGTGCGGTTATTACGAGAGCGAGGAATGGAGGGAATTTCCGTACTATTGGAACGTAGAGTGCATCGAGATGGAAATGGGTCTGTGGATCCACTCCGTCAACAAGGACTTCAAGGACTGCCCCATACGTCTGCGTGACTGGCGTCGACTCAACCCGGAACAGTATTCCATATTCGACGCCGCAGCAAAGAAGGCTATCGAGACCGAATCCATAAAGACGCTCCGCTACGACCCCATCATCAAGCACTTTACCAAGGAATCTTGGGACACGTGCAACGTGTCCGCCCTTGTCGGCATCGAGGGTAATGGCAAACCGTTCATCGGCATCTGGATCCACTATACTCCAAGCGACACCAAGGACGACTTTTCGAGGCGAGTCATTTACAACGGCGAAGCGGAATCCATAGAGCAGTATTGCCGGTACGACAAGTTCTGGGGCAAGAAGTTCTACAACGTCGCCGACATACCAAAGTTCTTCGAGGAAGCCCAGTCACGCGTGGACGCGGAGCAGGACAAGATTGCAAAGGAACACGGCATCGAATGGCGTGGCATAGAGTTCGACGGTCACGGTCCGGTGAAAGACCGGTCTGCCCAAAAGAAGTTCGAGGCCGAAATCATCCCGAAGATTCTCGACACTATCAAGGAGTCCACGTTCGACTTTGAAAAGTTCTTTACGCCAGAAGAAATTGTAAAGACGTTCACCGAGGACAGCGTTTGCAACCCCCTTGGAGCCCGTTACGAGAAGACGATGACCTTCCAGAAAAAGAAGGGAAAGAAGTACGTCCCGTTTGAAGCCAAGATCGTCTGTAGACCCCACATGAACTTCCATATCTACGGATACGATAAGTTCGTATTGGAAGGCGATACCAGCGAGAAATACGACGTAGGCGTGGACTTCGAGTTTCCGTTCATGTACCGCACCATTGACGGCAAGTACTTGACGTTCGACGAGGCTATGGAGCACTCCGACGGCGGTCCGATTGACATCCACTGGAGACCGGTCAGTACCACGTTCAGTCATCTCGTGGACGAGAGACGAGACCGAGACGATTACGACGATGACGAAATCGCCAAGAAAATCAACTGCGAGTATAAAGGTCCGTACGGCGAACCGTTCGAGAAATGGTGCGACGAGCACTATCCGGACTTCTTCAACCGCGACGGCAACTACGTCCTCGGCATCTTGAACAACTATCAAGCTCAGTTCGAGAAGTACATGGCATACGTCAAGGAAAAGGAATCATGCAGTACATCGGCATAACGGAAACGTCAGACCCGTGCTTCGTCCCGGACTGGGAGACGAAGCTTCTCAACGCCAACATCATCATATCGAAGGAACTGTCGGTAGAGATGCAAGCGAAGCTCGTAGCCGTCCAGGACCGGGTAATCTTTCATCATACGGTGACCGGTCAAGGCGGTACTGTACTTGAACCAGGTGTTGCATTACCAGAATACGAGTTCCACAAGTTCGAGTCGCTTATCGAGCAAGGATTCCCCATTTCCCACTACGTCCTGAGAATCGACCCCATCATACTGTTCAGCAAGGAATGCCAGGACAACGTGATATCCGTTCTCGACATGTGGAGCGGTTACTTGAAGGAACGGTCCGAGAAGATCCGTTGCCGTATATCGGTCATAGACCTCTATCCGCACGTTCTGGAGCGTATCGACGCCGACGGTCGTATCAAACCGCTCTGGCGTACTTTCAAGGCTCCGCCGGCTGTATTCCGCCGGATAGAGTCAATCTTGGAGAAGTACACTGACACCTTCGACTTTGAATGCTGTGCAGAACAAGATTTCGACGTGCCATTCATACATCAATGCGGATGTGCCAGCCGTAAGGACATCCAGATACTCGGGCAAGATACGCTCGAGTTCGAGAACCCCAGCCATCCACAACGGAAAGGGTGCATGTGCCTCGCAAAGAAGCAGATTCTAGCATGCAAGCCCGGACGTTGCGACCATAAATGCCTATATTGCTTCTGGAAATAGAGAGGACTATATGCAAGACCCGATATTTGAAGTAATCACCGGAACCGCTGTAACTGCCGAGCTCGCCAATGTCGACAAGATAAAGGACGAAATCGAGCAGAACCAGGTAAAGAAGGAAGAACTCAAGCGTCAGATTGCAAAGATCGACAACACCATAGAAAAGCTTTCCGACAAGAAAGCGATGTGGACACTTGGTTTCGTACGTGTTCTAGCAGAGCAGCTTGCAGTACTCAATGGTCAGTGGGTTTGTATAAACCAAAGCGGTTACCACATGTACGGCAAGGTCAAGTCTGTCATGTGCGGCGGAAAGCCGGGTAAGCCGGAACTTACATTCTACTTCTTCTTGCTGGTATACCAAGACAGCTACAAGAGGTTCCATGATTTCCGCGAAGGTCGCCATGACCAGACTTTAGTGCTTCCGCACGACCTATTGAAGTTGCAGAACGCTATCCGTCTGGCTAACGACGAGGAACGGTTCGCCGTTTCCGAATACTGCGAAAAGAACTAGTCTCGGCTCTCGAAGTGGTTCAAGACGTGCTGGAGCGAGTCCAACTTTCGTTGCTTGCTTCGCTCGTCTTTTTTGTGTTTGGTCATGACTTTAATCGAGTCCTTATACCAGTCGATACGCTTTTCGAGGCATTCCTCGGTCTTATCCATGCACCTCGGCTTGTGTGACATAAGCCATCTCGCTTGGTTTTCATTAGATAACCTCTCGCAAACCAACGGGATGAAAATAATGGCTAAAACAACGCACGTTATGCCACAATTAAAGTCTACCTCGGTATGACATTTAAACATCAAATAAAACGCCAACCCAAGTAATGCTAGAATAAATCCAATTAAAATGTATGCGATCAGTGTATATTCAATAAGCATATTTCTCCTAGTCTGGAACAAAGTATGTGACGTCATCCACGTAGTAATAGCAGTTCTTGAAGTAGGTTCTGAGCTCGTCATCGGTGTACAGACCACGGTCGATATCCTTGAACCCGTGAAACTCCTGGTGCTCGGTGAACTGACCGCATGACCATTTCGTACCCTCGTCCGACCCGTTCTTGATTACTTTCAGTATCGTATCAACGACTTGATCCGGGGTAAGCTTGGTTTCCCACCAGCCACGGTTACTGCGCCACTTGTTTAGGTATTCGCACGTGGACTCTAGCTTGAAAAACTGTTCTCCTCGCGACCAGTGCTCGGACATGTCCAGACCGATTGCGTGGCGAACATAGTCTTTCAAAGTAGCGGTTGTGCAATACCGATTGCCCTCTTCGAACATGCCGTCTCCGCCGTGCCTATAGCTGAGATCGGCTTCCAACTCGAGTATGTGCGGATTACGGTTGGCGATGGCATCCGCCCTTTTCCTGACACGTTCCTCCTCGCGACCTTTCTTCATAAATTCCTTGTACTCGGCGACACCCCCGTCGCCGAGCCTTTCCTTTATGAATGCCTCGGTGAGCTGTTTGTCGGTCATACAGAGTCCAAGTCGTTGATTACCTTCTGCAACACAGACTTCTTGACACAGACGATGTCTTCAGCGGTAGTAGCAAAGATGTGGACTCGCTTACCGTCAACGTCGACGTCGCACTTTACTCCGAGCAGACCTTCGCTATTTACCCTCATGTGGGATATCATGTCCTTCGCGGCAGCTCTGTAGATGGCGTCGGTAGGAATATCCTTGATTGTAGTCTGATTCGGTACCATGTCCGGTTCGGCCTTGACGGCGAAATCATCAATCTTCGGCTTAATCGGATGTGTCTTGCCGTATTCCTCCATCGCTTTGTAAATGTCATCCAGCTTGGCATAACGGTCGACATTTGTAGGTTTCCCGTCCTCTATGACGGCGGCGATACCAGCCATGAAAAAGTTACACTTATGCTTGAAGTTGTAAATATCGGCAGCCTCAATCGGGTTTCTTGCCCGGATGATTTCTATCCCTTCCACAGTGACTTCTGGGCATTCCATGAGTCCGCCGACCTCTTGACCGACGGCATACAGCTTTGGCTTCAGCATGCGGAAATCGGCATACAGCTTGTGCACGCCCATCACGTATTCCTTGTTCTTTTTGCTATACTTCGGGTCAGCTGGTTCCGTGTTACAACCGTGGACTGCATCCATTACGGAGATGGCGTACGGATAAGGTTCATACTGGTACGGACGATACGGCTCGTGAACCTCACCAACTACATAGGTTCGCGACTGAGAACACTTATTTGCCGCCTCCATTGGGGAATCCGCTTCGACGATGTTGACATAGCAACCCTCCAGAATGTTGTCCCACTCAATTCCACATACATTCGATACGATAAGATACTTTTTCATGATGACCTCTTTTAGAGGAAATATAGCAGCTTGATATTTAAATCGCAATGACATATATTTTAGCCATGCTAGAAGTACGACACAAACAATCTATATGGACAGACCTCTTTTACGGTCCGATTTTCAAGTATCTCCCTGAACTAGGTCAGCTCCAGCAAGAAAAGGATGTTCTGTGGATAAAGCTAATGACTTGCAAAAACCTTCACGAAGCCGACTACTTGCAAAACCGGATATTCCACGTCGATAGCCAGATTAACCTAATAAACTTGCAAGCCAAGTCTGACCAGAATGATATCGACATATTTATATGGCAGTGGGGACCGTTTATATTGTTTGTTATATTGGCTGGCATTCCAGCAGTGTGCTACTTCATTAGCGAAATGTGGAGGTTATTATGAAAACACAGACTCTCGAACAGTTCATCAAAGCTAAATATCCGGAAATCTACCAAGAATACATCAAGAGCGAGACGACGGACAAGTACGGAACGTTTGACGAAACCGTCGAATTTGTCAAGAGCGTCGCATTGAAAGAAAATCCATCTATCGGCTACGACAAGTTCGAATACAAAAACGGAGACAAGGAAGTACGGTTTGCACTGCATGGACACTTGCTGTTCAAGGTAGTGAAGACCGTCACGAACATGGGACGACTCGATTGGGATGAGAAGATATTGGGCAAGAGGAAGAACGAGAAATCTACAGTAAGCCATCGAACGATGACGTCAACGGTCAAGAAGATCGCCAAGTACGTCAAAGACCATCCTCTCGTCGTCAACGTATGCGACATGATGAGCGATCTGGAGCTCATATATATAAATGATTCTAAAGACCACAGCGAGTTTAGCTTCGACCTGATATTCGACAATCTAGAGGGAGCATGCATCAGCTACAAGAAAGGCGGCTATCCGGGTTGCAACATGTCTTTTGAAGAGTTCTCCAAGGCTCGCGAAGTAACTGCGGAACAGCTTGCCGACAAGTACATGGCGACGCTACTAGAGCATAAAATCGGAGAGTATGACGGCAAAAAACTTGTCAACGACCTAATCGACTTCCAGCGTCCAGACATTTACGAGTGGGTCGGCTGGGAACACATGAACGCATACAGCCGCGAAGACTTTATCTACTTTTTCAAGAACTGCTGGTACATTGACTAGTGGTCCGGAATGAAGTCACATCTGCCCAGAGCCCGAAGAACCGCGTCAAACGACTCCATCGCATCGGCACGGCGTGATTGATACAAATCCGCCATGTCGGCATACGTTCGCACGTACAGATGATTGACGTCGAGCTTTAGCACCGCCGAACGCCCAGTACCGTCAGCACTCCATAAATATGGTTCGAACACGACACGATAGCCGTCGCGGTCATATATTTCCGTCGCATATTCGCACTCGGCAACCACATATTCGCCGTATGGGCTCGAATAGTCGGCAGAAATGACGCGTTTCACGCGTAATATGAAAAACCACGTCTCGGCATGTCCCATCGGATCATAGTCGGTAGTATCACGGTCAGTACGCGTACCGAGTACCCAGTGCCTAGAAATACGGTCATTCAGCTGTTCGAGAGTTTCAGTTTCCATGCCAAGAAATATAGCACTTTTCGCAAAACTTGCTATATTTCTCGGTATGGACATGAAATTTGTAACCCCATATTCTTTCGAGAAGGACCGCGACAACGACCGCGAAGCCGTACTAAAGCGACGCGACGGTGTCATTGTCAGCGAAATGACCAGCATTCCCGACAAGCAGTTCTTCTTCATGAACGAGCGGAATGCCCCGGTCGGCGTCAACTACGGTTATGACCGCCTCATCAACTTGTTCCGATTCAACCGAGATCAGTACGACCAGCAGCTTACCGAACGGATTTCCGGACAGTGTGCGACCCTGGTAAAGGAGATGGAGAAGCGTCACCGCGAGGAAATCAAGGCTCTCAAGCTGAAGCTCAAAGACGAAAAGAAGAAACGGTCTTGCATTTCCAAGAGCAACATGAAATGGCTTCTGGACAAGGTAGAAAAGGCTACCAAGCAAGAGGATACCATCGTGGCTTGTGTACGCCGTTACGACGAAATCCGCAGAGAATGCCAAGCAAACAACATTAAATGGTGTAACGAAGCCGATGAAGTACATAGAAAACAGCGTAAAGCCGAAGACGAGCTTATGTACATCCTTAACGCACTGAAAGACGAATTGCCCAAGTTCCGCGAGATGCTGAAAGGCAAGAAGGAAAAGTAATGTCAATCAATCTTGAAAAAATAACCAGACCAAATTGCTGGAAACATACGATCAGACGAATCGTAGAATTCATTAAGGAACGCTCCGTCACTATTCTCGTCGTATCAATTTTTCTTGTACTCATATCACCGCTCGTCTTAATGGTTGCCGGTACCGCTATAGAAGAAGCATTTACCGATTTCGACGCATGGCGTCTGTGCAGCAATATCACAACCAAGTGTACGATCCTACCCAAGACAGATTGGAACCGTATAGGCGAATTCCGCTTCGAGGACAAGACCAATCCGGAAAATGTCAAGACGTTCTACCACTGCACTCAAGACCTTATCAAACTGGACAGATACAGATGACCATACTAGAAAAGTTCAACATAAACGACTATGTCTACTTCTTCCCAACCAACGAAACTCGAAAGGCTGTCGCCACGTTCTACCGCGACCTCTACAAAAAGCATTACGTGGAAGAGGAAATCGCGGCGTTCTACGAGCGTATAACGGTCGAAATAGACGGAACCAAGATGTTCAGGATGCAGATGCACGAGTTCATGCAAGTGTTCGGATCGTGCATGTACATGGGCAGCAGACCGGTAATCAAGGACAACAATCTATTCTTCGACCCCAAGGACATCGAACCCACGAAGGCTACAGATGAGAAAAACACAGCGAGCGCTTAAGATAGCACTAGACCTTGAGCCGACATACCACTATACCAACGTGTGGACAAA
>AUXO013533602.1_pt1 | contig 11193 bp, 11 predicted proteins | sample 768731 | NCBI WGS metagenome assembly AUXO01 (sample SAMN02715735, study PRJNA202380) | gut metagenome | biome: sheep rumen | host: Ovis aries | place: New Zealand: Palmerston North | reverse complement strand
GACAAACGGTTTTCAAGACCGCCTCGTTATGACCACTTCGATACCTCTGCACTCAATATAAAATTGATGTCGTTTCTAACGAGCGACGTTGATTATAATACCCAAACAAATGAAACTTGTCAATGCTCTTTTTTAAATTTCGGGAAGCATTTTTTGGGATTAAATGTGGAACTACAATATCTTGATGTGCGTATTGTTTCAGACACTATGCCGGGAAAGAAAATACTCTGCCAACGGCAGATCTTCCGGAGTCGTTATTTTGAAATTATTGTAACTGCCCGGAATGATTCTGACTTTCTGATCTGTGAAGGTTTCGAGTACCTGAGCATCGTCAGTTATCGTTTTCTCCAGTGTACCTGCACGGTCCTTTGCAATCAGTTTACTGTAGGCTTTAAAAATCAGTTTAAAAAAGAAGCTTTGTGGAGTCTGAATCATGTACAGACTGCTCCGTTCCAGGGTTTCTGAAACAATGTCATGGTCATCTACCCGTTTGATTGTGTCCTTGACAGGCATTGCCACAGTTACTGCGTTATACAGCATGACATTATGGACAGAATTTTCGATCATTTCATTTGTGATGAAAGGTCGTGCTCCATCGTGGATTAATACAATCGGGTCTTCGCTAGTTTCCTTATGGGATAAAAGATTTACTGTCAGTAAGCGTTCGATTGCATAGAGTCCCTGGTAGACAGAGTGATAACGTTCTTTCCCACCGGCTGTAACACAGCACAGTTTTTCTGCCTTTGCCTGGAGAAGCATGTTGTTTACTGCCGGAATATCTTCTTCTCCCGTCACAACGATTATGCCATCTATATAAGAGTTGGACTGAAAGGTCTTGTAGCTGTACAAAAATAAAGGAAGTCCGTGGACTTCCATAAACTGTTTTTTTGTGTCAGCGTGCATACGACTTCCTGTGCCTGCTGCCAGAACGATGGCATATACAGGATGCTGATTATACATAATACGACTCCTTGTTTTATATTATCTTTCGCCGAGCTTCAGATTTGGACATGCGTTCAGATCGAGGTCGGAACGTACGCCTTTTAAATATTCATAGTATCCCGCACAGCCGATCATGGCGGCATTGTCGGTACAAAGGACCGGACTTGGACGGTAGAAACGTATATTTGATTTACAGCATTCCTCTTCCATACGGGCACGGATATGCGAATTGGAAGCTACGCCTCCGGCAATGGCAAGTTTTTTATATCCACGTTCCTTACAAAGCTGAACTGCACGAGAAACCAAAGATTCTGTAACAGATTCCTGAAAAGAAGCACAGAGGTCCGGAATATTGATCTCGGTTCCCGTCATTTTGGCTTTGTTAATGTAGTTCAATACGGCTGATTTGATGCCGGAAAAAGAGAAGTCATATGGATTGTCGGCAACCACGCCGCGTGGAAATTCGATCGCATGCGGATTACCGCTTTTGGAAGCTTTGTCGACCTTTGGTCCCCCCGGATATCCGAGACCTACAGCACGTGCGACCTTATCGAATGCCTCACCGGCAGCATCATCTCTGGAACGGCCGATGATTTCAAATTCGCCATAATCTTTTACTACGACAAGATGGGTGTGTCCGCCGGAGACAATAAGGCAGGCAAATGGTGGCTCCAAGTCTTTATTTTCAATGTAATTTGCGCTGACATGCCCCTCAATATGATGCACCCCGATGAGTGGTTTATGTAAAGAATAGGCAAGTGCTTTTGCCTCGGCGACACCGACCAAAAGTGCGCCGACCAGTCCCGGACCATAGGTTACGGCGATGGCATCAATGTCATCAAAATTGCAATGCGCTTCTTTTAAAGCAAGACTTATGACATCGTCGATTTTTTCGAGATGCTTTCGTGAAGCGATTTCGGGTACGACTCCACCATATTCTGTATGGATTGCAATTTGTGAAGAAATAATATTGGACAGAACCTCCCGTCCATTACGAACGACGGCTGCGGCAGTTTCATCGCAGCTGGATTCGATTCCTAATATTGTGATATCGGACACGTTTTACTCCTTTTCTTCGTCATCATCAAAGGCCAGATCGAGTGACCAGCCGTCACGGGCAAATTTGACAGGCCAGATTGCTTGAATTTCGTCCTTATAGATTTCCGGTTTTATTTCCGATGGGGAATAATGGGTGAACCACATTTCCCTCGGCTTTGCGGCAGCACCTATTTCGGCTGCCTCGTGCATCATCATATGGCGATACTTTTTCGCATTGTCTATTTTTTCCCGCTCGCCATACATTCCTTCGCAGATAAAAAGATCCACATCGGTAGCCATTTCCTGAATTTTGGGGGTTGGGCGTGTATCCGTGCAATAGGTGACAGAAAGACCACGCCGCGCACTGCCCATAACCTGGTCCGGTGTATAGAGAATGTTATTTTCTTCATCGGTGACATTTTCGCCATGCTGAAGACGGTTCCAGAATCGTATAGGAATGTTTTGTTCCTTGGCACGTGCAACATCGAATTTGCCAAGGCGTGGAATGCGAATGCGGTAACCATAGCATGTTATTTTGTGGTTTACTTTAAAGGCATCGATTATGAAAGGTCCGAAAGACAAAGTCTGTTCTGCTTCGGTGAGTTCGTGGTAGATGATCTGGAATGGGAGTTCCGGCGCGATAACCCGGAGACTGTCGACAACATTACGAAGCCCTTTGGGACCTACCATATGAAGAGGCTCGGTACGGTCGGAATTGCCCATAGAAAGAAGCATTCCCGGAAGACCGGAAATGTGATCGGCATGGTAGTGGGTAAAGCAGATTAAATCAATCGGCTTTGGAGACCAAGCTTTCTCTTTCATTGCGATTTGAGTTCCCTCACCGCAGTCGATTAACATATTGCTGCCTTTGCAGCGGAGCATCAGGCTGGTGAGCCAACGTTTCGGAAGCGGCAACATACCGCCGGTTCCGAGGAGACAGACATCTAACATCAAAACCTCATTTCTAAATCAGAACAGTGCAAACACTGGAACACAGTCTTGGTGCATTTTCCAAAGCTGTGGATAATCGGGATAATATAATCGAAAATTATATAGATCCGTCACTGCAGATGCGGGTCATAATTAAAGCATCATCGGAAGGATCAATATAATAGTTTTTTCGTACATAGCTTTCACGAAAGCCTTTTTTTTCGTAGAGGCTTCGTGCAGGCATATTTTTCGTGCGAACTTCCAGAAAAATCTGAGAAGCTTTTTGTTCGAGAGACAGCCGGATCATTTCATCCATCATAAGGTCACCCAAACCGTTTTTCCGGAAAGACGGATGTACACAGATATTTTCAATTTCGGCTTCCGGGCCTAAAATTCGAAGCACGCAATAAGCTACCGCATGTCCTCCGGAACGGATTACAAGCGGATAATCATAATCGGATGTGATGGCGGAAAAAAAATCATTTTCATGCCACGCCATTTTTCCAAAGGCTTCCTGTTCCATGGTGAGAACGTCGGTCAGATCTTCCGGTGTCATCCGGTTTAAAGCGCCGGCCATTAGAGATTCTCCGGAACGGTATTGTCTTCATATCCGTTATCATTATGGTCGCCTATGGCATAATTCTGCGCCTGAAGTCGGTCTTCTGTATTGTGTTTTTTCAGAAGTTCCGGTGCATCGTGAGTGATATCGAATTCCCGGAGACCGGCTGCTTCTTTTTCCCGTTCGGCTTGTGGCTTTCGGATGTAGCTCAGACGGAAATCGGCGCTGGAAACAGTATTGCCGAGAGCAAGTTCCTTTTCGCCCAAAAGAGCTATGCTGGAAGCCCTTTGAAGCATATTCTGTGGGCCGGCAAAGCGGAACGGAACCGTTAAGTTCTTCACCAGATAATCTTTGTATACAGGAACGGCATCACCTAAGAACAGATGGTGGATGTTACTGTCTTCCTGATTTAAACGGCGGATCAGTTCATCAATGCCGATGGCTTCTTCCTCGCCAATCAGCCGGTTGTTGTGATAGGCCGCGGTATATACCTGCTGACGGCGTGCATCCATGATGGGATGTACATAGACCGTTGTTTCGGCGGCAGAGCAATTTGAAACATCGTTGAAAAGATCGGTAGTATTTGCTGCAAGACCGGCCAGCGTACTGACTTCGATCAAGGGAATATTATAAGGAAGTGCGAGTCCCTTTGCTGTAGCAGCGCCTATGCGGAGTCCGGTAAAGGAGCCTGGACCGCTGCTTACGGCAATTGCTTCAAGTTCGTCTGCCGTATGACCGGTGCGCGAAAAAATCTCAGCCACCATAGGGAGAAGTGTCTGAGAATGTGTCAAGCCGATATTGGTCTGGTATTCTGCAAGTACAACGCCTTGATCAATTAAGGCGACGGATGCTGTTTTTCCAGATGAATCAATTCCGAGTATCAATAGTCGATCCTCCTATAATCAAATCCTTTATCAAGATCCTTCTGAATGTGAATCCAATGTGCGTTTTCTGGGATGAGCTCTTCTATCAGTTCCGGCCATTCAATAATTGTTACGCCGTTTCCGTAAAAGTAATCTTCGTATCCGATCTCCTCCATTTCGGAAGGGTCTCCGATGCGATAGACATCAAAATGATAGAGCGGCATACGGCCATAATATTCTTTTACAATGGTAAAGGTTGGTGAATTGACATAATCATCAATGCCGAGTCCTGCTGCAAATCCTTGTGTGAATACGGTTTTGCCTACGCCAAGATCTCCGTCAAGGCAAATAATCTCACCGGGTTTTGCCTGCTCTCCTAATTTCTTTCCGAAGAGGAAAGTCTCTTCCTGCGTATTGCTTTCAAAAGTCATAATGGTGTATTCCCCCTCCTTTCGTGAGATATGATAACCGGGAACAAATGAAATCGCCGGTGCATGAAAAAATAACCGGACCCGCCGGCGCTCCACCGCATAGCGATGGACGCAGACTCAGCCCGGTGTGCTTTCCTGTGCGAGGATTTTAACATACTGAATGTTATTCATGGATTCGATTTCCTTGATCATCGATGAAATATCGGCAGTACCTGCCAGAACATCAATAGAGATTGTTAAAGTCGCAATGCCGTTAACAGGAATCGATTGATGAATTGTCAGTATATTAGCTTTGTATTCCGAGATTTTAGAACAAATCTTTGAAAGAAAACCAAGCTCATCAATCATTTGAATAACGAGAGTGACCGTTTTTCCTTTCGAGTTGTCATAAAACGGAAATATATCTTCTTTGTACTTATAGAATGAACTTCTGGATATGCCGGCACGTTCTGTTGCCTCGGCAACAGAGATGCCCTTTTCGGATTCCAAAAGCCGCTTTACTTCAACGACTTTTTTTAGAACTTCCGGAAGGGCTTTGGTGCGGACTACAAAATAATCCGATTCTCCTGGCATTGCATTCCTCCCATTCTGGATCAAAATCCCGGAATAGAGAACGAAATCTCTATTCCTTAGTCTCCGCCGGCAACTTTACGATCCGGGCAGCCGAGCTGTATCCATTTTAAGTATGCGGTAATAAAGCGGTCGATATCGCCATCCAATACAGAATCCGTATTGCCGGTTTCTTCTCCGGAACGGAGATCTTTGACCATGCGGTATGGCTGAAGAACATAAGAACGAATCTGGGAACCCCAGCCATTATCCTTGACTTCACCACGAATACCGGCAAGCATGGCTTCCTGCTCTGCTTTCTCCTTCAAATAAAGTCTCGCTTTCAGCATCTGCATAGCCTTGGCACGGTTTTGTACCTGAGAACGCTCTTCCTGACAGGCTACAGTGATACCGGTAGGAAGGTGAATCAAACGTACAGCGGATGATGTTTTATTGATGTGCTGTCCGCCGGCACCGGAAGAACGGAATACTTCCATCTTGATATCCTCCGGACGGACTTCAATATCGATTTCGGTTTCAATATCCGGCATTACATCGCAGGATACAAAGGATGTCTGACGCTTACCTTGCGCATTGAATGGAGAAATACGTACAAGACGGTGAATACCGGCTTCGGAACGCAGATATCCATAAGCATATTCGCCATTGATCTGAATGGTAACCGATTTAATACCGGCCTCATCGCCCTCAAGGTAGTCCAGAATCTGAATTGTGAAGCCGTGACGTTCTGCCCAGCGGGTATACATACGATACAACATACCGGCCCAGTCGTTAGACTCGGTACCGCCAGCACCGGCATTCAGACGGAGAATAGCGTTCATAGAATCATATTCTCCGGACAAAAGAAGCTTTGTGGACATAGTATCCAGCTTTTCGTTGAAATCATCCAGCATTTCACGCACTTCCTGAACACTGTCCTGATCTTCTTCTTCCTGTGCCATTTCAATCAAAGCACCGATATCTTCATAAGCCTGTACCAGAGCTTCGTAGTTTTCAACATCCGCTTTGAGACGACGATCCTCGGTGGAATACTGGTTCGCCTTATCCGGATCTGCCCAGAAATCCGGCTCTTCCATCATTCTGTCCAGCTCTACGATTCTTTTCTTTTTATTTTCCAAATCGAGTGAAGCACCCAGATCCTTAAGCGCCTGCTCTTTGGTTCCGAGTTCATACTTATACTGATCTAATTCGACAATCATTCGTTCTCTCTACTTCCTGTTTTCATTTGAGACCATGCCGGAAGTATTAGTCCTTTCCGGCACGCTCCATCATTTCTTCGTTGGCCTTGTCTGCTTTCCGTTCAACAATTTTTTCGTTGATGGAATTTAAATATTCTGTGCGGCCATGGCACTGCTTATATTTTTTGCCTGATCCGCAAGGACATGGATCATTTGGGTAAACCTTGCGGAAAGAACGGGTTTTCGGCGTCTGTACAGTGGAATCATCACGGTTTGTGCTGATTGGCTGTGCAACTTGCTCACGTTCTACTTTCTGTTCAATCTTGATGTGATAAAGAACACGGATGGTCTCCTCGCGGATAGAACGTGTCATTTCATCAAACATCTCATAACCGGTAATCTTGTACTCTACCAGCGGATCCTTCTGGCCATATGCCTGAAGGCCAATACCGTCACGAAGAAGATCCATATCATCGATATGATTCATCCACTTCTGATCGATGACACGAAGAAGAATTACACGCTCAATTTCACGAAGCTGCTCCGGCTCAGGGAATTCGGCTTCTTTCTGCTCATAAAGCTTGATGGCCTCTTCCTTAAGAAGCTGCTTGAATTCATTCTTATGCATCGTATTAAACTGCTCTTCGGAAAGCTGAAGCTTTGGAAGAGGAATGATACTCATCAGAGTATCGTTAAGACCGGACAAATCCCAATCTTTGGCGGTTGTGTCATCAAGGATATTTGCATCAACCGCATTTTCTACGATTTCTGTGATGAACTTGATGATTAAAGGACGCATATTGTCGCCCTCCAGAACCTTCTGACGCTCCTCGTAAATTACATCACGCTGTTCGTTGTTTACTTCATCGTACTTCAAGAGGTTTTCACGAATGCCATAGTTGTTCAGCTCGATCTTTTCCTGTGCCTTTTCGATGGCGTTGGAAAGCATTTTATGATGAATCTGCTCACCTTCCGGAATACGGAGTGCTTCGAACATGTTCATAAGTCGGTCGGAACCAAAGAGACGCATTAAATCATCTTCCAGCGAAATGAAGAACTGAGACTGTCCCTTATCACCCTGACGGCCGGAACGTCCGCGGAGCTGATTATCGATACGTCTTGATTCGTGACGTTCTGTGCCGATGATATGAAGGCCGCCTGCAGCCAGTGCTTCGTCATCGAGCTTGATATCGGTACCACGGCCGGCCATGTTTGTGGCAATGGTTACGGCACCGTGCTGACCTGCATTTGCAACAATCGCAGCTTCCTGCTCATGGAATTTTGCATTCAAAACATTGTGCTTAACACCACGACGCTTCAGCATGCCGCTCAGAAGCTCGGAAGTATCAATGTTAATAGTACCAATCAGTACCGGAGCGCCGGTCTCATGGATACGGCAGGCTTCGTCAATAACGGCTTCAAATTTTTCTTTCTTTGTTTTGTATACAGCATCATCAAGATCGATACGCTGAATTGGACGGTTGGTCGGAATTACGATAACGTCCATGGAATAGATGTTACGGAATTCCTTTTCTTCGGTCTGGGCTGTACCGGTCATGCCGGCCTTCTTGGTGAACTTATTAAAGAAGTTCTGGAAGGTGATGGTTGCAAGAGTCTTGGACTCACGCTTTACATTTACATGCTCCTTTGCCTCGATGGCCTGATGAAGACCATCGCTGTAACGTCGACCAGGCATAATACGTCCGGTGAACTCATCTACAATAAGGATTTCGTCATCCTTTACAACATAGTCCTTGTCACGATGCATCAGATTGTTTGCACGAAGAGCAAGGATGACACAATGCTGAATCTCGAGGTTCTCCGGATCGGCGAGATTCTTAATATGGAAGAACTGCTCTACCTTATGAACGCCATCCTGCGTGAGGTTTACGGTCTTTTCCTTTTCATTAACAATGAAATCACCGGTTTCTTCGATCTCTTCGCCCATAATGGCATCAAGCTTGGAAAACTCTGCGGACTCTTCGCCTCTCTGGAGCTGACGGGCTAAAACATCGCAGACTTCGTAAAGCTTTGTGGACTTGCCGGACTGCCCGGAAATAATAAGCGGAGTTCTGGCTTCATCGATCAGAACAGAATCGACCTCATCGATAATGCAATAGTTTAATCCGCGAAGTACCTGCTGATTTTTGTATACGGCCATGTTATCACGGAGATAATCAAAACCGAGCTCATTGTTTGTAACGTAAGTAATATCGCACTGGTAAGCGGCTTTACGTTCTTCCGGGGTCATGGTATTTAAAACGACACCGACCTTGAGACCAAGGAATTCGTGGATTTTCCCCATCCACTCTGCGTCACGCTTAGCCAAATAATCGTTAACGGTTACAATATGTACGCCTTTTCCGGCGAGTGCATTTAAGTAGGCAGGACAGGTGGAAACGAGAGTTTTACCTTCACCGGTTCTCATTTCTGCGATACGGCCCTGATGAAGAACCACACCACCGATTAACTGTACCGGATAATGTTCCATTCCGTTTACACGCTTGGCAGCTTCTCTTACAGTAGCAAATGCCTCTGGGAGAATGTCATCCAATGTTTCTCCGTTTGCAAGACGCTCCTTGAATTTAGGTGTCTGTGCCTTTAACTCGTCATCAGACATGGCCGCCATAGTGTCGTGATAAGAGAGAACCTTGTCTACAATTGGTCTGATCATCTTTAATTCACGATCGGAGTGCGTGCCAAATACCTTTTCAAATATATTCATGAATTACATACTCCTTTTACATTCCGTTCTAAAATGTTATGCGTAATATTGTCGAACCGACATACTTATAGCTATAACGTTGCGATTTTACCACTTAATGAGACGTGTTTCAAGAAGACGAAGGATTGTTTACAGTTTATTCACAAATCAAAATCCGGATCGGAATCCGGCGCTATTTGATGGAATATGCCATAAAAACAAATGTGAATAAATTTTTAAATAGGTAAATTTGACTGAAAAATTCTTTTTGCCGTGGTATAATACAGTTATCCCGTAAGGGAAATACTATTAAGGGAGCGTGAAGGTATGAAGTTTAATATTACCGGAAGAAACGTTAATGTAACAGATGGCATGAAGGACATGATCGACAAGAAACTCGGTAAGCTTTCCAAGTTCTTTAAGGACGATACCACCTGTAATGTCACTCTCTCGACCCAGAAGGATCTTTATAAAGTTGAGGTAACAATTCCTGTTCATGATGGAGTCATTCGCGCAGAGTATGCAGCACCGGATAAATATGAGGCACTCGATCTGGTTGTGGATATTATCGAGCGTCAGATCCGCAAATATCGTACAAAAATGCTGGATCGTCATCAGGCTGCGATGTCCTTCTCCGAGGCATTTGTTAATGATATGGAAGAAGACTATGAAGAGGATGAAATCCGGATTGAACGTACAAAACGGTTTGACTTGAAACCAATGACGCCGGAAGAAGCTTGCTTACAGATGGAACTTTCCGGACACAACTTTTTCGTTTTCCAGAATGGCGATACAGGCCGTGTAGGTGTTGTATATAAGAGAAAAGGAAATACCTACGGACTGATCGAACCGGAAGTATAACAGTAAATTTGATTTTCATAACGAAAAGACGACGGGAATTCCCGTCGTCTTCTTTTATTCTCATGTTTTTAATCGTTGCATAGGAAAATACTAGTTTAAAAGGAAGCGGCCGTATCCGTAAGGGGTACGGTAATCGTAATGACCGGTGCATATACCGGCGCTTTCGTTTGCTGCATGAAGGATGATTCCTTCACCGGCATAAATGGCCACATGATTCACGTAGCTGCCGGAAGCATAGAATACGAGGTCGCCGGGCTGCAGTTCGGACTCCTGAATCTTCATGCAGTTTTCATACTGATCCCGTGAAGTGCGTCCGGTCTTAATGCCAAAGTTTCGGAAAACTTCCTGTACATATCCGGAGCAGTCGGCGCCGTTTGTAAGAGAAGTTCCGCCATAAGTGTATGGATTGCCCAGAAACTGTGCCGCATATTTTACCAGCTGGCTTCGAAGTGCAGTGGTGGCAATTGCAGGGACGTTGTAGGACGTGCTGCTTCCCGGTCCGGCCTTTAAAATGCCTTGTGCGGCGCTTAAGAAAGGATTGGCTGCCGTGGCATTGATGACATTACTTACAATGGAAGAACTCTGTGCAACCGGGGCACTGTTTGAGGATGCGGAGGAATTGCTCTGCACAATTTTTTTGAAGCTGGCGAAGTCGGAAACATGATCGGCGATTTCTATTGCTGAAGATTTTTGTTCCTGTACGGGATCTTCACTGACAATGTAGGTCGGCAACTGTGAACCGTCTTGCATGGCGCGCAGTTCCGCATCGGAAGATGCCAAAGCCTCCTCCACAGGTCCGTCGCCAATGCCAATGAGTACTTCATCGGCGAAAGCGGTTATATGTAAGGCCGCGGTCAGCGCCCCCAAAATCAGAATGAATCCAATGTGCCTCTTCATGTGTGCTCCTAAGTATTGTATTCATTAAATATGAATTCAAAAATGTAAATCTAAAATGGATACTTTAAGAATAGCACATGATCGGCAACGATTCTTTATAACATTTATTACAATATTGTGACGGAACTTAAGACCATCCGCCGTTGAACGGAATAACCTGCGCAGTAAGGTAAGCCGGCGCTTTCGAAAGAAGCAGCAGAAAATCAGCGACTTCCGCAGG
>AUXO010823617.1_pt1 | contig 11193 bp, 10 predicted proteins | sample 768731 | NCBI WGS metagenome assembly AUXO01 (sample SAMN02715735, study PRJNA202380) | gut metagenome | biome: sheep rumen | host: Ovis aries | place: New Zealand: Palmerston North | reverse complement strand
GCTCGTATCCGTTAGTCTCAAGCGGTTCCTGTATTTCTTCGTATCTGAAAATATTTCCAGAATTTTCCTGCTTAAAAATTGCATCAAGAGTCAATTTAATTGTTGCAGAAACTGATTCATCTATTTCACCTTCAACTCTGGAAAGTCTTTTGTAAAAATACTGGCGCACATGTTTTTTTCGCGGAGGCTTAATGATAAACACAAGATTTTCAGGAATAAAGTAATCAAGAAATTTCGCAATGACAAAATCAAGCATTGAATCAACTTTTGTAAGTGAGATAAGCTGAGAAACGTCGTTAATGATTCTTTTAAGTTCCTTGTTTTCTTTTTGCAGGCTTTCTACAGATGACAGCATTCCTGTATTCTGTAAATTGCTGAACTGCGAAAGAATGTCGTTTTCTGCCATTACTACCCCTGTTTTACTCTACCGTTATTTTTTGCCAGACTTCAGGATCTTCCTGCCCAATTCTCCAAAAGCCGATTTTGTTTACTTCTTTTTCTTTAATTTTTTTACATCGCAATAAAATAGATTCCGTATCGTCATAGTATGCAGTCACTATTATTTTTTTGTCAAATTTAAAATACGGAATTCCATCTTTACGATTTATAGATTTTTCTTTGATTTTATTTTCTTTTTTTATTCTTTCAATTCCGCTTCTGTACCAGGCTTTTCCGTATCCTTCATTCTGCCATGATCTTCCATAAAACGGAATTCCAAACACAAGTTTTTCTTCAGGAATTTTTGATTTTGCATATTCCAGAATTTTCATGCTCCATTCCATTCCTGCAATCGGACCTGGAGCGCTTGTTGACCAGTGTTCATCATAAGCCATTATAAAAACTCTGTCCACGTACTCAGAAAGCTTTGCATAATCATACACGTCATCCGTAATATCTTTTAAACGTGCAGGAACACAAACAGAAAGCATCTTTTTCTTTCCAAGTTTTTTTCTGAGAATTTTCATGAACATGTGGAAATTTTTCATATCCTTTTTTGGAATAAGTTCAAAATCAATCTGAAGGCCGTCATATTTTTCCGCTGCCTTTACAAGTGAAGTAATCAATTTATTTGTTATTCCATATTTGCTGTCGATTACAAAATGACTCAAAGCCGTACTGTCACAAACAGCAACAAGATGTTTTCTACCTTTATATTCCTGAGGAAGCTTTTCAAAATTTTTTGGTTCAATAAGCTCACCATAACAGTTTATCTCCGCACCAAAAAAACACAAGTCTGTAATCGGCATATCCGCTTTAAATTCAGTATAACGATCTGCCATTACATATCCCCAGGTTTCTTTAAATGTCACTGCGGAAAGAAATGCTGCTGATAATAAAAATGTTATGCACAATAAAACTCGTTTCACTAATCTCTCCTTTTTATGTTATGGCATATGTATAATTTCACGCGGCTTGCTTCCATTTGCGGGACCAACAATTCCACGCTCTTCCATCAATTCAACAAGTCTTGCTGCTCTGTTATATCCTATACTCAATCTTCGCTGAATATAACTTGCACTTGCTTTTCCAGCCTGAACAACAATATCCAGTGCCTTGTCATAAAGCGGATCATCAGCACCATCGTTAAACAAAGACATCTGTCCGCTTCCTTCATCTTCATCTTCTTCAACAAAGATTTCATCATCGATGTATTCAGGCTCTCCCCATTCCTTTACTGCCTCAACAACATCTTCAACTTCCTGATCAGAAACAAACGCACCCTGAATTCTCACAGGGAACGGATCTGTTGCACTTGCATAAAGCATATCGCCTTTTCCAAGAAGTTTTTCAGCACCAACCTGATCAATAATAATTCTACTGTCCGTTTTTGCTGCAACCATGAATGCAACACGACTCGGAATATTTGCTTTAATCAAACCGGTAATAACATCAACAGACGGACGCTGCGTTGCAAGCACAAGATGAATTCCAACTGCACGCGACATTGCACAAAGACGAGCAACAACACCTTCAAGCTGCTTTCCGGTTGTCGCCATCAAATCTGCAAACTCATCAATGATTACAATCAGATATGGAATTTTTTCTGTTGCAATATGCTGCTCAATAATTTTTCTGTTGTAGCTTGAAATATCACGACAGCCAAGACTATCAAGAACTGCATAACGGCGTTCCATTTCACAAAGACAATATTGCAAAGCCTGCATTGCCTTTTTAGATTCAGTAATGACCGGAGTAAGAAGATGCGGAATATTATTGTAAAGTTTAAGCTCAACAACCTTAGGGTCAATAAGAATCATTTTTACATCACTCGGACTGCGCTTGTACAAAATAGAAAGAATCATGCTGTTTACACAAACCGATTTTCCAGCCCCTGTTGAACCGGCAATCAGAAGATGCGGCGTTTTAACAAGATCCATTATCTGAGTTTCACCTTCAATGTCTTTTCCAAGAACAACAGGAACTGCCATTTTTGTCCATTCTTTTCGAGGCTGCTCAATACACTCACGGAAGCTTACGATTGCTCTGTCTGCATTTGGAACTTCAATACCGACTGCACGTTTTCCAGGAATTGGTGCAACAATACGAACTGACTGTGCTGCTAGTCTAAGTGCAATGTTATCTGCAAGACCAACGATTTTGCTCAGCTTAACTCCAGGAGCCGGAAGAATTTCAAACATAGTTACAACCGGTCCCTTGCGGATTCCAATGATATCAGCCTGAATACTGAATTCCTTGAGCGTTTCCTGAAGATTTAATGATGCCTGTTTTGTTTCTTCATCAATTATCCAGTACTGATTTTCGTCGTATGCGGTAAGAAGATCAGTATCAATTTTATATGGACCAATCTTATGCTTCTTTTTTGGAGGAAGTGCAATAGGTTTTGTGACACCGTTTTCTGTTACAACTGCAGTCTGCCCCGGAACAACATCATTTTCTGAATCAGTCTCTTCTTCAGCAAGTTCTTCTGCAACATCTTCGCGAATTTCATTGTGAAGAACATCAGCTCTTGCTTCTGCGTCCATGCGGCTGAAAACGTCTTTTAAATCTTCATGATTTGCACCGTATTCTGCAGCAGGAAGAATTGTCTCTTTTATTTCTTCTTCCGCATTATTTTCTTCTTCACCTGAATTTTCTTCTAAATCTATATCTGCTCCTGATTCCTGAGATTCTTCAATTTCAAAATCAGGTTCTACAAATTCTTCTTCAGGAACTTCTTCATCTTCTGGAGCGACCTTATATTCAGTTTCATCTTCAAAAGACATTGAAAAATCATCAGAAGCTGTTTCTTCATTATTGCTTTCCAAATCCGGATCATCAAACTGAATGTCATATTCCATTTCATCCGCAACGGAATTCATTTCATTTTCTTCTTCAAAAGATTCCTTGTTTTCATTTTCAAACTGAGCAATTATATCTTCTTCATCATCAGATTCATCTGCCATTTCTTCAAGACTTGAAACTTTTGCTTCTTCAAATTCACCGGCAGATTCAAAATCGATTTTTTCTTCTTTTATATTTTCTACAGTTTTATCTACAGTCCACTTGCCTTCAATTCTTGGCCTCTTTGGAACTTCCTGTACAATTTTTTCAAACTCAGCTTTTTCAGCTTCCTCTTCATCAACCTCTGCATCTTCTGCTATAAATTCTTCACCGTCTTCATTAACATCTACAGCAATTTCAGTTTCATCTGTATTTTTCTTTCCGTGATTCAGCACTTTTTTAATCATGGAATTTACAGTTTTCTTAAGATTGAATTCAATTCCTTCATGAACTTTTGTTGCAATCAGAACTGCAGCAAGATATTCAATTACAACGAGAAGAATTGAAATTATTACAAGAACAAAAATCTTTGCAAAAGCAATCGGGCTTGTGTCATTTTCATAAATTGAGCGGCTATTATTTTCTGCAAATACAAGTGTAAAAAATGGAATTATGCTGATAAGAAGAATGTATGCTCTCTGAAGCGACCACTTTGCACTTAAACAGAATGATCCCGCAAGAATAAAAAATGCCGGAATCAGAATAGAACAAAATCCGTATGCACCAGTTAAAATAGAACCAATCGATCCAATTAGCGAAGACCCTGCTGATTCCCTGAAAAAAACACTCGCCATTATAGAAATAGAAAATAAAGCAGCAAGAAAATATAAAAATACACCAGTCAATGTTGCTGCAATTCTTTCTTTTTTAGTCATTTTAATCCCCTGAAAAATTCCCTCTTATTTCAATACATTATCGGTCTTTTTTTTTGTGAATTTAGCGATTGTCACTTTTTAATCTTTTTTTTCGATATCTTGCCAATTTTACATTCCACTTGTATACTATAAGTACTGTGTCAGAACTATACATTGTTGCGACTCCTATTGGAAATCTGGGAGATATGACTTTCAGGGCGATTGAAACCCTCAAAAGCGTTGACGTTGTTGCGGCGGAAGATACCCGTCATACACTGCAGCTTCTCAATCACTTTGAGATTAAAAAGCCCCTTATAAGCTGCAGATCCCAGAATGAACAGTTTGCGTCAGAAAAGATTATCAAGCTTTTAGACGAAGGACAGAAAGTTGCTTATGCAAGCGATGCGGGAACTCCCGGAATCAGTGATCCTGGAGCAATACTTGCCGGTCTTGCAAGAAAAGCAGGTCACAATGTAGTTCCAATTCCAGGTGCAAGTGCATTTGCAGCGTTGGCAAGTGTAGCAGGTGCAGGTGGAAAGACACTTATTTTTGAAGGATTTCTGTCTCCTAAACCAGGCAGAAGACGAAGCAGGCTGAGGGAGCTTCTGGCAACAGGTGATGCCATAATTTTATATGAAAGTCCCTTCAGAATAATAAAGTTATTGCAGGATATTGCCGATATTGATTGCGAAAGGCGTGTCGTTGTAGGTCGTGAACTTACTAAACTTCACGAAGAAATCACAGAGGGAACTTCAAAAGAAGTTCTGGAGAATTACAGCTCACGAAGCAAGATTCTCGGGGAATTTGCAGTTTTTATTTCTGGTAATAAAAATGCTAAACTTTCTGAGGATTCTTCCGATAATATAAGCGAGGCAAGATATGATGATAGATAAGATTTCAGGAGTTCAGGCTCTTAACCAACTACAGAGTACAAAGCGCTCAAATAACGTAGCTAGTTCTCAGACTACTTCTGACGAAATCAGCGTGTCTGATGAAGCCAAAGCAATGGCTGAAACTCTCTACTTGAACAAAGTAGCAGATGAAACACCAGATGTTCGTGCAGATCTCGTTGAAAAGATTAAGCTTAAGATTCAGGATCCAAATTACCTGAATGAAGCAACAATCGCAGCAACAGCTGACCGAATTTTAAGCGCTTACGGTCTTTAATTCCGTAAAAAAACGCAGGGGATAAATTAGGGCGGAGTTTTTTCCGCTCTTTTTTTTTCCGTATGCAAAAAAACTGTTATTCATTATACTAAAGGACAAGATTAGTCGCCCATAAACAGGAGCAGAAAATGGCAGATTTCGTTTTTAAGATTCAACCAAATATCATCCTTGGTTCATATACAACAAGCAGACTTGGACAGTACGCACTGGAATATGGAAACAAGTTCATGCTTTTCCTTGACCCGATTCTTAAAGAAAATGGAACTGCAGAAAAAGTCATTCAGTCACTTACAGACAGAAAAGTTGATTTTTTTATTTACGATGATGTCCCAAATACAGCAAACTCTGAAACTTTAACGGCTGCCCTAAAACTTGCACAGGATGCAAAAATCCACGGTGTAATTGCAGTTGGCGGCGGAAGAACACTTGGAATTGCAAAAGCATTGTGTGCACTTTTTTATGAATCAAAGCATATTTTTGATTATCTTGACGGGGAAGCTCCAGTACACGCACCACTTCCGTTAATCTGTCTTCCGTCAACAAACAGAGACAGCTTTATTTTTACAGACAGAGCTCCTGTTACTGATGCACGCTCTACAAAACTCAAGCTGATTAAAACTCAGAATGGTGTCTGCAAACTCATTCTCTGGGACCCGAATCTTCAGGTTGAACTTACAGAAAAACAGTCGGACTGTATGGCTCTTGAATCTCTCTGTTTTGCAATTGAAGGATATTTAAGTCAGAAGGCAACTTTCTTCAGCGACATGATTCTTGAAAAAGCAGTTCAACTTCTCGGATACGCAATGGATGGCTCACCAACACTTTCAATCACAACTCCACAGGAAGTTCTTTTAACTCAGGGTGGATGTATGGCTTCTCTTGGTGCCGCAACATCATCATTTGGAGCTGCAACTCTCATCGCAAACACAATCTGTTCACGCTACAGAGTTTCAAGATTTTTGATTACGGCAATTCTTCTTCCATATATTATTGAAGACGCTGGAACTTTCCGCGCAGAAAAGCTTTCCGTTCTTTCAAAACTGCTTAGAGCCTGCCCTGAAGATGCAACTACAGAAGATGCAATTGCAAGCCTCGCAGAATACGTTAGACAGAAAATCGCAAAGGTAAACATTCCGGCTCGTCTTAAAGATCTTTCACTTTCTATTGAAGAACTTTCGCTCGCAGTAGAAGATGCAGGAGAACTTGAGCTTATCAACAGTCTTCCACGCAGCATGACAACTGATGATCTTTTTGAAATTGTAAAGAAAGCATACTAAAAAAATGATTGATCCAGAAAAACTCTTTCAGCTTGAACCGGGACAGAAACGCAGAAAACTTGCACTCACATTCGGTGAACTTGAACGTGATATTGCAGGCATTGCAGAAAAAGGCACTCAGTACAATTTTACAAAAATGCCTCGCACAGAATATACAAAGACTGTCGCAAAAATCGTACTCCAGGATCCAAAGCTTGATGAAAGTGCAGCAAAAGAAATCCGTGCTCTTCTGGAAGCCGATGAAAATCAGTTTGATGAAAGAAGGCTCTGCAATACGGCAAGAAATGCGCTTTTAGCTTTAATAGGAACATTCCCTGCTGAATGGGATCTTGTTATAGCGCCGCACTCACAGGAAAAACTCAGCACAGAAAAAAGAAAATTCTTTAAAGGCGTAAGTGTTTATGCAGAAGATATCCGCTCACCGTTTAATGTAGGATCGATTTTTAGAACTGCAGAAGCAATGGGTTGTGAAAGCGTTTATATTTCGCCGCAATGTACAGACCCTCAGCAAAGTAAAGCAATCAGAAGCGGAATGGGCTGCATTGAAACATTGGGTTACACAAGATGCTCTTTAAATGAACTTCCAGAAGATAAGCCTGTATTTGTTTTAGAAACCGGCGGAACACCAATTGAAGAATTTGAATTTCCAAAAGAAGGGATTGTAATAATCGGATCTGAAGAACTTGGAGTAAGCCCTGAAGCATTAGCAAGAGCAACTTATGGCCGCGTCACAATTCCCATGACAGGATTGAAAGCATCTTTAAATGTTGGCGTTGCATTCGGAATCCTGATGCAGAAATGGGTCGAAGCACTTGAGAAGTAAGTTATTTATAATCAAAAATTATTGGATCAGATTTTAATCCTGAAAATTTATATCTTACTTTATATTTTAAATTTTTTTGCATTTTATAATGTTCTTCTAAATTGACCATGACTTTTATAGAGCTGCCTTTTTTTATTTTCACATACAGTTCATAAATTCTAAAGTCCCCGATAATTCCTATATATTCAACTTTTCTATCATTTTCATCTTTTATTTCAAGATACTCATTCGAAAAACCAAAACAATAATCATCACACATGTAATATTCTGGAACAAAAATATCGTCATTACTTAAATTGATATATTCTAAAATCAGAAATTTTCCATCCTGTTCCAATTTTATTTTTAAAACATTTTCAGAATGAATATCCTGATCTGCTGTTTTTTTTGCATATTGAATCTTTTTATCTTTCTCAACAAAACACTTTGTATTTACAAAATTTAAAATCTGATCTCCATATTCAATTGTTAAAAGCGAATCTGTATAAAGATATATGGAAAAAGAAATTCCATTATTACATACTATGATTTTTTCTTTTTTGTTAATTACACCTTTAATCTGAAGTTCAAAATCAAAATCAGATGGAACTCCATCCAAAACATAATTAAAATCTACCGGAAATATAATTGTATCATCTTTAATAGAAACATAAATTTCATCATAAATATTTGAGTTATAACACCAGGTAGATTCTTTACCTGAACACACAGTCCCGGCTATCAATAAAAATGCAATCAGAAATTGTTTAATCATTTTATTCTCCCTTTAAGAAAATATTAAAAATACGTCGATCTTATATATTCACTCCATAAGGATTCTTTATCATCTCCAACAATACTTATCGTTTTATGTAATTTGAATATTTGTGTATTATTTGTAATCAAATCTTTTACAAATAATTTATTATCATTTACAGAAAACTGATAATAATCATTTATATACTTTTTTCCCGATTTTTTTAAAACAATAACTGATTCAATTTCATAAATTTTTATATCAATTATCGCCAAATCTTTTTTTTCTAAATCAGCATCGCCAACAACGGTCCATTCCATATCCAATTTTAATACTGTATTCTTATTTACAACAAGATAGCCTTTGGTATGGAAAGTATTCGTCTTTTCCTGATTTGATTTTTTCTCTGAGTTTTCAATCACATTTTCAGGTAGCCATATAGTACCATCAATATTATTCATTTTTAATTCTTTGTCAGTGAATAAATAATACTCGCTTTCTTTAGAATTCAAGAAAGACTCCAGCCAATTATCCTGAGCATATACAGTAAAAAAAGTATAAAGGACAAAGGTGAATAAAATGTTTCTTTTATTTAATAGTTTTAAGCACCAAGTTTGTTTCAGGTTTTTCATTAAATTCGACAACTGCTCCTTTTTCATGCATGATACAAAAATAAGACTAAACATAAAAGTATAAAAACTTTTATCTTCATTTTTTTCATTTTATTACTACCTTAATATGACTTCTAAAACAATTCCCTATTTGCGGGAATGGAATCCAGTGTATTTAATTACTTTTCTAGATAACTAAAACTATCTGGATCCCAAATGATTTCTGAAGTTTTTACTTTATAATCATCCAAATCTAATGAATATTTGCTCCTTTCAAGCTTCATAGAATGTGTTTCTTTATTTACATTTAGAATATAGCAAATATCATCTTTAGCAGGTAATGTTATCTTAAAATTTCCATTATTGAATTCTATAAATTCAATGGTAGCTCCCTCTTCGGAAAATACTGATTGCACAAGCATAAGTTCAGTAATTCCATTATCATTAAAATCACCAATCCATCCAAATTTATATGAAGTTCCTAATGAAGATAAATTCTGTTCCATACCAAGCGATTTATAAAATGAATTTAAATCTTTTTCATAATTATAATAGCAGCAATTAATTTTGAGTTCTCCCCATAACTTGGGTTTGTTTTTATTAATTTCATATAAAAAAGATTTTTGTACGCTTTTGGCAGCATCTTTGTTAGCTATTTTGTCACAAAAAACAATAATTGATAAATCTTTTTCTGAGATAAAATTTCCAATAGCATAATCTAATATATACAAATCTTTAGGAATAGATTTTGAAATCTCCTTAATTATTGTTACATCGTTGCTCTGCGCACACATAGATAAAAGAAACGATGAAAATATTATTAACAAAAGTATATTTTTTTTCATAGTAATTACTCCTCCATAATTTCAAACTTCTAACTACGGCAAATTACGCTCCGACATGATTCCTGATTATAGCTATCAACTTATAATCAATACCTTACTAAATCAACTTTTGTCAATTTGCATGCATTGAGCGGCAGAACCCAATTGACAGCATCTTCGGAGTATGAAGTTCTAATAAGATAAGCGTTATTTTTTTTACTCTGTTTAATAATCCGCTTATAATATTCATCCATATCAGAATCTAAATTACACGAAAAATGCAATTCCTTAACCTCAGTATTACTGGTTAATTTATCAAATAAATAATCAATATTATTTTAAATACAGGTAAAGCATAAAAGAGATAATATAGTTATAAATAAATTTCTTCTAACGTTCATATGGCTATAAATTTAATTTTTTCTCCCAAAATTCTGCCCGAATTTTATCATATTCATCATTGCTCCGCCTCAAAATCTCTGCATATTTTTTTATGCATTCTTTGTTTCCATTTTGGGCGCCTATTCTAAGCCAATACACAGCGCTGTCATATTCAGGATTAAGCAATAAAGTATTTTTTGTTATCTGCTTCTGTTCAGTGAAATCTTTTATTTTTTCGTTATACAAATAATAAGCAGCGTCCTTATTTCCATAATGAGCAGATTGCCTTATTTCTGAATAAATCATATTAGAAAAATCATTTTCGGATTTCTCTAATAATTCATCACAATTTTTAAATTCAAGTTCTTTGTACAAAGAGTCTAAATAATCATCAATATGATAATCAGCATTCTTACATCTTCTTATCCAATACCAGCCTCTTTCTTTTTCACTGGATTTTTGACTAAGCAGTATGATTGCATAATTATATGTTCCATTAGCATTGTTAGACAGTTCATTTTCACATAAAATTATTTCCCAAACATCAATAGATTCATAATCCAATGCGAAAAAAGAATAATATTCCCAAACTTTTAAGGCTGCTTCGACAGATCCCTTCATGCCTTGTTTTTCTAAACTTTTTAACGTTTTTTTAGGAATAAAGTACTGTTCAACTTGATTCACTGCTTTGTTGTCATTTTTTTCTTTTGAAAATAAATTAAAATTTATGAGAACAAATAACAATGCAAAAAAAATATATTTACAAACCCTAATTTTTATATCCTTCATTATCAGTAACTTCCCCAACAAAGCATTTCCTGGCAGATTTTAAAATACTAACTGTGGCAAATTATGCTCCGGCATAATTTCTGGTTATAGCTATTAATTTAAAATCATTTTTGTTTTTTTGAAAAATAACATAGACACTTAGCCAATCTATATCACCATATTTTCCACTTGGAGAAAAATAGTATTCAACGAAGTAAACATCTTTCATCTCATTAAGAATACTCTTTTTTCCCATATACCAATCAATATCTTTGATAAATTTATTTATTGATTTTTTATTTAACCTGTCTCTTGAAATATCAAAGCGTTTTTTGAAGTAATTAAGAATACTTGTATTCCACGAATCTTGAATGTCATCATTAATTCTTATATTTATTTTTTCTTCATTTGATAAATTTTTTATTTGTTCAAATGTAAAATAATTATAGTTTTTAAACGGAATATTTATT
>AUXO017932188.1_pt1 | contig 11195 bp, 10 predicted proteins | sample 768731 | NCBI WGS metagenome assembly AUXO01 (sample SAMN02715735, study PRJNA202380) | gut metagenome | biome: sheep rumen | host: Ovis aries | place: New Zealand: Palmerston North | reverse complement strand
AGTCACCAAATGGAGGTTGTAGAAGAATTCTGTACTGATATAACAATACTTAACAGGTCAAAGGCAGTTGTATCCGGAAATCTCAATGATATAAAGAAATCATATGGCAGAGTCAATCTGAATATTAAGGTAGAACAGGATATTAGACCATATATAGAACAGTCAGGTGCAGACCTGATTTCAGAAAAGGAATTCGAATATCTGATCAAGGTAACTGGTGATGAACAGGCAAATAAGCTTCTTAAGCTTCTTATTGATAATGGTGTAAATGTTGTAAGATTTGATCTTAGTGAACTGTCACTTCATGAAATATTTGTTCGTGAAGTTGGAGAAGTACCAGGATAGTCTGGTCAGAAACAGCAAATATATATTGTGCAGTATAACAGTGAATTATAATGAATAGAGTAGGAAATAAGTTATGGATAGAGAAAATATATATAATATGAAAGGCTTTACAAAGGTCTTTAAGTTTACTCTGGTTCAGACATTTAAGAATTCTGCTTACAGACTCTCATTTATTTTATTTGTAATTGTAATGACGGTCATGGGACCTCTTCAATATGTTATGAGTAAGAATGGTATGGAGACTGCCAGAGATGCATTTGATGTCAACTTTGATGATACTGAGCTTAAGAGAGTTTATGTTATAAATGATACAACTGTTGAGTTCGGTCTGGAAGATATTATTAATAGTAATAATGATTCGAAAGGTGAACTCAGTAGTTCTGATGAGGAGTCAAAGTATACTCCTGAAATGGATGAAAATGGAATGAAGGTTGGAAGTGTTCATTTCATTATGTCTGATGTATCATATGATGAACAAAAATCAAAGCTTGGTACGGACGAGGCAGTTGCCCTTATAAAAAAGACTGATACAGGATATGAGGTAAGTGGAATAATAAGCGACGATTCAGATATTCCTAATAGCGAAATTGATGATGCAGCTGGATATCTAAAGACATATTTCGAAGAAGCAAGACTTAAAGATGTTAATGTAAGTGAAGATGATATCAAGAAGATAACTAAAGGACTTGATACAGGCGGTCTTGTAACTGAAAGTGATTACCTGGCAGAAAAGAATAAAACTATAACAGGAGATAAGTATTTTTCTTATATTCTTGGATTTTCGGTTATAGTAATGATGATTGTTTCACTTTCTAATTCATTTATAATAGCGTCTGTTACTGAAGAAAAGCAGTCTAAACTTGTAGAAAGTCTGTTGGTAAGTGTAAGACCTATGGCGCTTCTCATGGGTAAGATCTGTGGAATGATGGGTTATGTATTATCAATACTTGCCTGTGGATTTATTGGTTCAAAGATTTCTGATTATATTATGTCAGATATAATGAAAGTTGATGTATCGCTTTATAGTGGTTCAGGTCTTGATTTTTCATTATTTAGAAATTTTGGTCTTAAGGGACTAATAGTACTGTTATTTGCTTTAATTGTCGGGTATCTTACTTTTGCGGTAATTGGAGGAATAATGGGAAGTGCATGCTCTAAAGTTGAAGATACTCAAAATGCTACCGGAATAGTTATGACTATAGTTATGATCGGATATATGGGGGCTATATTTATTGGAATGGCAGATAAGCCTCTTTTAAATAAAATACTTGCACTAATACCTCCATTTTCATATTTTTCAGCTCCGATAATGTATGTATCGGGAAGAATTGGAATTATGTCTTTGCTGGGAACATTTTTGATACAGATAATAATTCTTGCACTTTTGGTGCTGTTATGTGCAAGGGTCTATAGAACACTGATTCTCAGTGATTCCAGTACACCGAAAATAATGCAGATATTAAAAACAGCCAGAAAGTAAGAGGAGGAGACAATGTTTAAGAATTTTGATAAAGTATTTAAGTTTACATTTATAAATCAGGTTCGTCCAAACGGATACAAAATACTTACAATTGTAATAGCGTTGTTCCTGCTTCTTACTCCGACAGCTATACTTGTAATTATAGATAAAATGAACTCTGATGAAGATATTAAGTCATGCAATGCAGATAGAATCTATGTCATTAATGAAGCTGCGCCGGATGTTGATTATGGTGCTTTAAATATGACAAATGTATCCGGATATACTGCAATAAATTATGTAAGAAGTGATTCGGTTGAAGATGCTCTGAATACTATAAAAGAAAAGGGCGAAAAAAAGAGTCTTATACTTGAGATTGCTGTTACAGATGACTCTGTAGATTCCAGGATAATTCTTCCGGATGATTCTGAAATAGAAAAGGATGATGCTGAAAATCTAAATGATTTTCTGAATAAGAATTCAAATATTATTGCAATTATGTCTTCGGGTGTAAAAATGCAGGATCTGACAGCAATATCACAGGTTACAAATTATGATATATATAAAACCAGTGGATATGATAAAGGTGAGAGTATTTATGATGATAAAAGTGCTTTAAATGATCAGATTAATTCTCAGTATAAACCGGCATTTGCGCTTATCATTACATTTATAAGTATCATGATTATATATTTCATAGCACTTTATTATGGAAATGGAATTATGCAGAATATAGTTCTTGAGAAGAGTTCAAAGCTAATGGATACGATGCTTATATCGGTCAGACCGGAAGCAATGATATTTGGCAAGATGCTTGCCACGATATCTGCGGCATTGCTACAGTTCATGACCTGGGTTGTCAGTCTGATAGTTGGTGTTGTTGCTGCATTAAAAGTAATAAATGTTATGCATCCTGAAACTGAATTTCCGGTGCTTACCTTTATCAAGAGTTTTAAAGAAATGGGTATATTCAAGCCACTTAATGTTGTAATAGGTATACTTGTTCTTGTATTCGGTATCATTTTCTATTCCTCTATATCAGCTATATGCGGCTCGATTTCAAGTACTAAAGAAGAGGCAGCCAGCAATCAGGGATTGTTTATAATAATACTTATAATCAGTTTCTATTTTGTATTATTTGGTGGAATGAAGAGTGAGGTTGCTACCTGGATGTATCTGGTACCGAGTACTGGCGCTATGGTACTTCCTGCAGGTGTATGTATGGGTACTTCGAGTATGCTTGTATCTGTAGCAGGACTTCTGATAATGATTATTTCTACTATATTACTTGTTATTCTTGCAGGAAAGCTTTATACAATGATGGCTCTGTATAAAGGTAATAAAGTGAATTTAAGTAAAGCACTGAAGATGCTTGCCGGTAAGTAAGAGTACTTATGAAAGGGATGAATCTATGTATAAATTTGGTTATATTTGTGGATTAATAGTGACTATATTGATAGTAGTAATTTCTATCAGATTACTACTAACAAAGACAAATACGGACAAGCAGTATTCTAAATATGATGAAAGACAGGAACTTGTGAGAGGAAGAGGATATAAAATGGGATTTTTCTCTATGCTGATTATGAGTTTTATATATTCGATGTGTTTATCACTAGAAGAAAAGTTTATGAATAGCTTAATAGTTCCACCTTACATTATATTAGTTGCAATAATATTTATTTCAGTAATTATATTTGCAGGTTACTGTATATTTAATGACGGTTATTTTGGGATAAATAATAACAGGAAATTTTATTATATATTGTTTTTACTGATTGGAGTATTTAATCTGACTCTTGGTACTATTTCTGTAGCAAAGGGAACAATTTATGAAAATGGTAAACTTGGGACTGAAACAATTAATCTGATGTCTGGTATTGTCTTCCTTCTTTTAGGTATTATGGTGCTTATAAAGAGTGCTATAGATAAAAAATCTGAAGATATAGATAATGATCTGGATGATGAAGAATAAGGAGGGCTGAATATTTGAAGAATCTGAAACTAAAATCAGCCCGGGCTGCAAAAGATATGTCACAGGCTGATCTTGCTGAAGCTGTAGGAGTGTCAAGACAGACTATAAACTCAATTGAAAAAGGAGATTATAATCCTACAATAAAATTATGTATTACTATATGTAAAGTGCTGGACAAAACTCTGGATGAAATATTTTGGGAATAATTTTTTCCCGGTGTTAATGGGTGATGCATCTTTTTAAAATAATTCTTGACAATTTCAAAAGGATTGCGTACAATTTAATTGTACACAATCAAAAAAGATTGTTTATAAGATATATTTTAAGGAGGATGCATTATGTCGTTTTATGATTTAAGTGTAACAGCTCCGGATGGAAATGAGATTTCTATGAAGGACTATGAGGGAAAAGTAGTACTTGTAGTTAATACAGCAACAGGATGTGGTTTCACTCCTCATTATAAGGATCTGGAGGAAATGTACGAAAAATTCCATGATAAGGGGTTTGAGATAATTGATGTTCCGTGTAATCAGTTTGCAGGACAGACACCTGGTTCTGATGATGAGATACATGAATTCTGTCAGCTAAAGTATAATACACAGTTTCCGCAGATGAAAAAATCAGATGTGAATGGAGAAAATGCCATAGAACTATTTAAGTATCTGAAGAGTCAGAAGAGTTTTGAAGGCTTTGGTAAGGGACCTAAGGCACTGGCTATGTCAGCAATGCTTAAGAAGATTGACAAAGATTATAAGAATAATCCTGAGATTAAATGGAATTTTACTAAGTTTATAATTGATCGAAGGGGTGAGGTTGTTGCAAGATTTGAACCAACAGAAGATATGAAAAAAATTTCGGATTATGTAGAAGGTCTGCTATAATATGAGTAAATATGATTGTTTAAGAATTGAAAATCAGTTGTGCTTTCCTTTATATGCCTGTTCGAAGGCTGTGACAAGACACTATAAGTCCTTTCTGGATAAGTATGATCTTACATATACTCAGTATATAACTATGATGGTTATGTGGGATAAGAAGAAAACCAGTGTCAAGGAAATTGGAGAGAAACTATATCTTGATTCTGGAACACTTACTCCTGTTATCAATAAGCTTGAGTCAAAGGGCTATATAATTAAGAATAGAAGTAAGGACGATGCCAGAGGTGTTGATGTAGAACTGACTGATAAAGGTTTTAGACTTCAGGATGATATATTATCAGTTCCTTCAGATATGGGGAAATGCGTCAATATATCAGATGAAGATGCAAAGCAGTTATACAGGATATTATATACGATTCTTGATAACCTTGATGAGAAGGAATGAATATACACAAATAACATAAAAATAGGAGGAACTTAAAATGGCAGTACAACATATAAGTGAGAATGAATTTGATGAGGTAGTATTAAAGAGTAAAGAACCGGTACTTGTAGATTTTTATGCAACATGGTGTGGACCTTGCAAGATGATGTCACCAATACTGGAGCAGTTATCAGAAGAGAAGACAGATGTAAAGTTTGCGGCTATAGATGTAGATGAAGCAGAAAGACTTGCTATCAAGTATGGTATATCAAGTATTCCTTGTATGATTCTTTTTAATAATGGAGAGGAAGCTGATAGAGTTATAGGTGCTGTTCCGAAGTCTAAACTTATGGAAGTTGTTTCATTATAGATTGGATAGAAAGATATGGATACAAATAAGATAATAGATGTAGCAATAATAGGGGCTGGTCCGGCGGGATTATCAGCTGCTGTGTATGTGCAGCGTGCAGGTAAAAAAGCAGTTGTATTTGAAGCACTTACAGTCGGTGGTCAGATAGTTAATACTCCGGAGATAGAGAATTATCCTGCTATAAAAAAAATTAGCGGATTTGAATTTTCTATGGCATTATATGAACAGGCAACAGAACTTGGAGCAGAAGTTCAGTATGAAAAAGCTGTATCGGTTGAACGAAAAACTGATATATTTAATATAAAAACCGAGTCAGAAAAGATATATAAATCACGTTCTCTGATTATAGCTACAGGCGCAAAGAATCGACGCCTTGGTATAGAAAGAGAAGAGGAACTTACAGGTCGTGGAATATCATACTGTGCAACTTGTGATGGTGCATTCTTTAAAGGTAAGGATGTTGCCGTAAACGGTGGTGGAAATACAGCTCTTGAAGATGCCCTTTTCTTAAGTAATTACTGTAATAAGGTTTACATAATTCATAGAAGAGATGAATTCAGAGGTGAACCCAGTAAGCTTGAAATGTTAAAGAATAAAGAAAATATAGAATTTATTCTTAATGCAAATGTTATTAAGTTATGTGGTGATAATAATCTTGAGTCTATTATAATAAAGAAAAAGGACAATAAAACAGAAACTTATGAGGATATAGAAGTAAAGGTTCAGGGACTGTTTATTGCTATAGGACAGGTTCCTGATAATACGGCATTTGCTGATATTGTTGATATCGATAATGCAGGATATATAGTTGCTGATGAAAAATGCAAGACAAAAACCCCTGGGGTATTTGTTGCCGGTGATACCAGAACAAAGGATGTACGTCAGCTTACTACAGCGGCTTCAGATGGAGCAGTTGCTGCACTTGCGGCCTGTGAATATATAGAAACTGTATAGAAACCACATAATTATGACTTCTCTTTGATTTTAAACACTATATATGGTAGAATGGATAGCGATTACGTTTGTAATCGCTATTTTTAAGCTTTTAAGAAACTGAATGGGGTTAATTCGATATATCGGAGGTGGGTATATGTTCTGTTCTATGTGTGGGGCTAAACTTATAGATGGCGCAAAGTTCTGTAATATGTGTGGTTCAAAGGTTGAGTTACCTCAAACAGAAGTTCCATCAAGTGAAGCGGATACAACTATTCTGACATCCGGACAGCCGGAGATTCCTGCGAGTGAGGCAGATACGACTATTCTTACAATGGAGGATTTTAATGACATCCAGAATGTATCTTCTACACAGTCTGATCATTTTGAAAGTATTCCACAACCTCCAAGTGTATTTCATCCACAACCTGAAGTACTTGCCCAGCCTGATGTTAAGCCTGTTCAGGCGTCATCTGACAATCATACAAATTCTGCTTATCCATCAGTAGCTGTTACAAAAAATAATAAACCTAGTAAGAAGATGCAGATATTAATTATATCCTGTGCATCGGCGTTAGTCCTTCTTTTATCTGTGTTTATAATTTTTAAGTTCTTTATATTTGCAGATAGATTAAATTATAAGAAGATGGTTTATTCTACAGAAATAAACGATTCCGGATATATATATTACCTTTCGGATTATGAAAAACCAAAGAATGCTATAAAAGTAAATGAATCTGATAAACTGCATTTTTCTTATGATAACTGCTTTAGTAAAGATGGAAAATATCTGTATCTTTATTCTTTTGTGAATGATGATCATGAATGTGTAGATCTGTATAGAGTTCCTCTTAAAAAACTAAAAAAGAAAAAGGTAAATGATAAGTATCTAGAGATAATCGGAAAAGAAGCTGTTTCTTACAGAGTTATTGATGATGGAGTTATTTATAGGGATCAAAAGGGGACTTTATATAAGTTAAAGAAGTATGATACAGAAATACTTATGAAAAACGTATATAGTTATTCCTTTAGTAAGGATAATAAGATTATTTACTATATAACCAGTAAAAGTGATGATAAAGATTATTCTATTGGATATATAAATATTTCTAATGGTGAAGCTACTGAGCTTGCTCAAAATATTGATTCACGTGTTACTGTATCTGTGGATGGATATTTTGTATTTTCCAGAAAAGAAAATACTGATGAGAATAATAATCTAAGTGTATATGTTGCTGATAAAGAAAATGGTGCGGTAAAGGTAGCTGATGCGGTTAGTGCTGTTTATGGAATAGATGATAATACTCACAAAGTTTTCTATACCAGAAATGTCATCAAGGATATTCCATATAGTGATCTGATTGAAATTACAGATGAAGACCGTTTATATGATTCAGACATAGATCTGATTAATAATGAGAAAATGAAAATGAGTTACATTACACTATATGCTGCCGGAATTAATGAAGAAGAGCAGAAATTAGCTGATAATGTAACTTATGTAGAAGTTGATGAAATGAGTGGTCTGGTAACTTATCTTAGGAAACCGGAAAATGTGGCCAAATTAAAATCAGGTGATCTGGACTTTTATGATCTGGATAAAGACATTAATTCTGCATTTGAATCAGAGGGCAGGTTTGCCTATAGATTTGGAACAGGAGAGGAACATGAACTTGATATAAGGTATGATTACAGATTTATTCTTGATCAGAATAAAGATAAGGTTATGGTCGAATTCGTAAGTGACTCAGAACATCCGCTTTATCTGCTGAGCCCATCAAAAGAACCTGTAAGAGTTGGTTCATCATCAGATTATATAAGTGGAGCATTTATAAATGATACATTTATGTATATCGTAAAGAACAGTGGAGGTTCGGCTAACCTTTACAGATATGACGGAAAGGATTCGGAGCTGATTGTAGAAAATATCAATTCCGGAGTACTTGTACCTAATAAGTCTGACTTTTTATGTAAGGATGCAGGTAAGCTTAATATACATAAGATGAATGGCAAGATTATTGAATCAATAGATGTGTCACAACTTAAATATTACACCTATATAAAGAAGAATAATATTATTTATTCGGAGGATGATGGATTATCCGGACAAAGCATCAACCTTTATAAAGGTCGTGGTAAAGTGAAAAAACTGGTAGAAGGTGCATATCAATATAATACTTACATAGAACAGTATAAGCTGGATGATGAATCGACATATATCTCATATAATTAAAGGAGACATTTTATAAATGGAAACTATTAAAACGATTGATTATGAAGAGGAGATGGGACAGGATTACGTGGATTATGCCATGTCGGTTATAACTGAACGTGCTCTTCCTGATGTAAAGGACGGACTTAAACCAGTTCAAAGAAGAATTATATATTCGCTTTCAGAACTTACTAAGTCTGATACTCCTCATAGAAAATGTGCTCGTATAGTAGGTGATACAATGGGTAAGTATCATCCTCATGGAGACAGTTCCATATATGAAGGACTGGTAAATCTTGCCCAGAGCTGGAAGCTTCCGATTCCTCTAGTAGATCCTCATGGGAATTTTGGCGATGTTTCAGGTTCGGGAGCAGCGGCCATGCGTTATACAGAGGCGCGAATATCCAAGTATGCGGAAGAAGGATTAAAGGATCTAAAGTACTGTGAATTTATGCCTAATTTCGATGGTACTGAGACAGAACCGGTTCATATTCCATTTCTGGTTCCCAATATGCTTACATCAGGTGCTACCGGAATTGCTGTTGGTATGGCAACAAATATACCGACGCATAATCTTGAAGAAGTTGCTGATGCTGAAATAGCATATCTGGATAATCCGGATATCTCGACAGAGGAGCTTCTGGAAATAGTTAAAGGACCTGATTTTGCCACTGGTGGAATTATAAATGCTGATAAAGAAACTCTTCTTCAGATATATGAAACCGGACTTGGAAGAATAAAGGTAAGAGGAAAAGTCGAGATTCGTGATGCTGGCAGAGGAAGAAGATCTATATGTGTCACTGAGATTCCATTTACCATGATTGGCTCTACAGAGAAGTTTCTTAATACAGTAGCAGAACTTGTAAGACAGGGAAAGCTTCCTGCTGTAGTAGATATTGCTGACAGAGGTGATAAAGATGGTGAATGTCTTGCTATTGATGTCAAGAAAGGTACAACAGATGAAGAAATAGATAAGATACTCAGTATACTTTACAAGAAAGCCGGACTTGAGGATACATACAGTGTAAATATGAACTGTATATTCAACAAAAAGCCGGAGGTAATGGGATTAAAGCGTGTTCTTGAGACGTATACCGGATATAAGTGGGAAGTTTATACAGCAAAATATGAAAGACTTCTTGCAGAACAAAGAGATGTCCGTGAAATAAAGAGCGGACTTCTGGAAGCAGTAGATGTAATCGACCTTATAATAGAGATTCTTCGTGGGTCTTCAACTACAAAAGAAGCTAAAGAATGCCTTATGTATGGCAAGACTGACAATATCAAGTTCAGATATAAAGGGTCTATAGATGATGCCAAGCAGTTACATTTTACTGAAAAGCAGACTGATGCAATCCTTGCTATGAGACTTCAGAAGCTGATAGGACTTGAAGTAGATATCCTCATGAAGGAACTTGAGGATGCAGAGAAAAAGATTGCTAAGTACGAAAAGCTCCTTAAATCAAAGACTTCTATGAAGAAGCAGATGATCAGTGATATAGAAGAACTCAAGAAGAAGTACGCTATTCCGAGAAAAACTGTTATTGAAAATCTGGGAGATGTGGTAGTCGAGAAAGAGAAGGCTGTTGCTACAGAAGAAACTATTCTTCTGGATAGATTTTTCTATATCAAGTCAGCTCCTAGAGCTATATACGAAAAGAATAAAGAAAGCATAATGAGTAAATTTGAAATCAATGTTATGTCAACTGATAGAATTGCTATTTTTGATAGCGATGGTATGGTTCATATAATAAAGGTTTCAGATATTATTAAGAAACAGAATAAAAAAGACAAGAAATTCAGAATAAATGATAAAGGTATTCAGATATTTGAGTTCTGTTCCATGAGTCATACAGCAGATGTACTGGCTATGATGAATGTATCTGATATGACTTCTGATAAGAATCTTGTATTTGTCACTGTAGAAGGAAAAGCTAAGCGAACAGATGCTTCTCTGTTTGATACATCACGTAAATCTGCTCAGGCTATGAAAGCAGGACTAATCTATGTAGGCTTTGAAGGAGAGTATGTGGTTTGTGAAACTGAAAATGGCTACAGTATAAAGGTTCGCTCTGATGAACTTCCTGTTCAGGGTAAAGGTGCCGGAGGAGCTCTGCTTATATCGTTAAGACGAGGAGACCATGTGGCAAGCGCGGTTTCCGGAGGAAATGATACTATATTTAATGGAATAGCTCTTTCAGATATGAAAGCCGTTAAACGTGGTGGAAAAGGAAATAAAAAAGGAAAATAATCTTGTATAGCAAGGAGAAATCATGGCTAAAAAAGTTGATACATATGATAGTGAATCGATAAAGGTTCTAAAAGGACTTGAACCAGTACGACTTCGTCCTGGTATGTATATAGGAAGTACCGGACGTACAGGCCTTAATCATCTGGTTCAGGAAATAATAGATAATGCTGTAGATGAACATCTGGCCGGATATTGTAAGAATATATATGTTAGTCTGAATGAAGATGGTTCAGCGACTGTAGAAGACGACGGAAGAGGTATTCCGGTAGATCTTCATCCGACTGAAAAAAAGAGCGCAGAAAGAGTGGTATTTACAGTACTCCATTCAGGAGGAAAGTTTAGTGATAC
>AUXO011547565.1_pt1 | contig 11195 bp, 8 predicted proteins | sample 768731 | NCBI WGS metagenome assembly AUXO01 (sample SAMN02715735, study PRJNA202380) | gut metagenome | biome: sheep rumen | host: Ovis aries | place: New Zealand: Palmerston North | reverse complement strand
TTTTAAACTTAATTAATGATTCCAGCTATAATCAATAGTCCAGTTATATGTACCATCAATATAATCTGTGAATAATGTGTATTTAGATGTACTATAGCTATATAAATTATTTTCTTTATTAGCCATATAAGCATCCTTATATCCTTCTTTAGAGAATGTTAAACCAGTCATTTGGTATTTAAGAATCATCCACTCTCTAAATGTTGAATTTGTAAAGAATGTTAGAGCTGAATCAAACATAGTTGATATAGCACTCTTTGTAGATGATTTTAATAATGTATGAGTACCAGTTACAACTGATTCATAGAAATATACGAATAATTGGTTAACTGATGCATAATCATTATCTGAATATCCATCTGTATATAATACATATTCAGGATCGTCATCATCATCCTCATCACCATCTTGGTCATCAGCAAGGATAATAACCTTTAAATGCTCATATTGCTTATATGTATCATCATCATTAACCTTTGAATCACTTGTTGATTTAAACATTGCAGATGATGCTTCATCTATATCATATATATTTAGAATATGATATCCATATGAAGTCTTACATAATGCATTATACATATCATCAGCAGTTGCGAATGTTGTATCAAATTCAAATACTCCATCCTCATCTACCTTAGTTTCATCAATTATATCATCTTTAACATCATCAAATAATTTCTTAACTCTATCAGAGAATTCTTCCATATAATTTGCAGCTGAGAATAAATCAATTGTTGATAGATCCTCTGCCTTTAACGCGAATGGGAATTCGTTCTTAAGATCATTCCAATATACTTCATGACCTTCTTGCTCTGATAATGAACCAATTAAATAATTGTTATTATAAGCTTCAACAATATATGTTAATGAATCCTTAACAGATTTAGAAGTTGTTAAAATCTTAACCTCTGAAATGATTGCGTTAACTAAATTTAATAATGTTTCATTAAATTTTTGTTTTAACGCATCAGTTGGAAGTGATTCATAATAAGTATCTGGATTCTTATATGAAGAATCACCATTAACATCTAGTCCGATTAGGATATGAGAAATAGATGCTTTAAAATATGATTCATATAATTTTTGATAGATGCTTGCAAAATTCTTAAATAATGTTGCATCTGAATTGAATTTTTCAGAATCAGTTGCTGATGTAAAATCACCATAGAATGTTGATAATTTAGAATTAATTAATTCAGCATTCTTATTCTTAATAACTTCTTCTTTAGTATCAAAACCATATACTAATTGTAAATAAGTTTGTGTTCCTAATTTACTTGGATATGATTTTTTACCTTTTTTAAATGATTTAATTTCTGAATTAAGATTATCCTTAATATCATCAAAGTCATCATTATTAATTAATGCAGATACACCATTTAAGCTTAAAAGCCATTCATTCTTTAGATATTGCATTGCATTGCTTACACCATATTTTGGCTCAAGCTTTTCATATAATTCACTTGGAGTAAGTGAATATTCATTATTGTTATATGTAAATTTATAGATATAATCATTTGATGATATCTTCTTCATATCATAATCATCATTTTCAGATTCAAATCTATATAAATATACTGGATCATATATTTCTAATGCATCATTATCAAATAATTCATCAAATCTTTCATTTTCAATTTTAGTAACTAAAGATGAAAGTGATTTATTCTTTAATAGACAATCAAGCATCTTATCATATACTGTTTCCTTATCAGCTGTACCAGCAGTTTTTTCTGCTTCAGGTAAATTAGCCCATTCAACCACATCAGATCCAGTTAAACGATATACTAAATAATATGAAGTGCTTGAATTAAATATGCTAGTTAGATAGTCACCATTTTCCATCTTTTCTTTAAAGATTTCTTTAATAGTTGTATCATAATCAGATAAACGATCAGAATTATATGCAACTGATAAATTTACATATCTATCTGTATCAAGTGAATCAACACTTAATTTATCACGAGTTGAATATCTTAAATTATAAATCTTAATATATTCATCAAGTGCAGTAGTTGGATCATCAGAAATTGTAGTTTTTCCAATTGCTGATTCAATAATTCTTTGTGCAGATGCATAAGAGTTAAATTTAATTATTATTCCTGAATAATCAATATAATTCTTACCAGTTGAATAATAATAATCTGTAATATCCTTATCCTCTACATAATATGAATTAGTTCCAACACCTGAAATATATTTATTCTTATAATAATATTTAAAATCAGGATTTTTTAATTGCTCTAATGCATAATTTTCCATTGCTTTTTGATAGATATAGCTCTTATATAAAGCATATGGGAAATTAGCATAGAATACATCTTTACCATTCTTATCTACTTTAAATGATATTGCATATCCACTTAAATCAGCATAAGTAAATAATGAACCATCATCTTTTCTTACACCACTTGTGAATAATGTATCAACATATTTCTTTAAAGAAGTTTCTTTAGCTTTAGCTGTTAATTCTTTAAAATCATCAACTGAAGATACACCATACATACTAGCTATTATAGATGCGTTAATTGTATATGTATCATTTAATACGTCCTCATCCTCAGAATCAGGATTGTAATCAAAATATGTTGTATTAGTTAATTTACCATCTGAATATTTAGGTAATATATCACTGAATAATTGATTTTTAAGATTTTCTTTTACTTCACTATATCCTTCAGCACGCATCATGCTATATAAAGTCTTTTGACCTATTTTAGCATCACCATTTGAAGCATAAACTGTATTATCAGTTAATGTACCATATGGTGTTGAATAAGTATATGTCTTACCACATGAAGCTAAAGTTAATGAAATTAGACCTAGTGTACCTAATGATAAAATAGATTTTTTCATATTAATCATTACCTCCTAGTGTCAATGTTAAAATTTCTGTCCACCAATCAGGGAATAGATTAGATTCATCATCATTTGCAAGATATGAATCAGCACTTCTTTGATTAATTTCCATTATTTCATTTAAACGTGCACCATTAGCAGTATTTGTAAATGTAATAGTACCATTTAACATCTTATTATATAATAATACTCTTTGGCTTGCATCAGCAGTATAACGTTGGTATACAGGTAATACAAAGTTTGTAATATATGATTGAACTGATGATGGGAAGAATTCAGAAGTTGAATAATTTAGATATTCATATACAAATAATGTAATTTGATCTAAAGTAGCTTCAGCATCTTTATCATTATAAATATTATTAATCTTCTTAACTACATCATCATATTCAATAACGATATTAGTATATCTACCATTAACGTCATCCTTAGATTCGAATTTAGAGCTGCTTCTTTCAGTAGCACTTGTCACAACGATTAGGCTGTAACCATTCTTATCCATAAATCCTTCTAATGCAACATAAGGTTCATCATAGATATATGTTGTAGGATATGTTTCTCTAACAACAATATTTGAATATAATTCATGTAATTTATTAATTACAATTGTAGATGGAACTGTAGAATCAGCTGATGATTCAACAGTTGCTTGTGAAACACCACTATAATCTGTACTAGAAATATATAATCCAGCACGCTTGTAAACTGCCCATCTAGATTCTGGTTGAGTTGGATCATATTCTTCAGGATAGTTTCCTTCTCCATCTTGCTCCCATACATCAATACCATTTGTAAATCTTTGGCATCCATTATATTCAGAAACTAATGTAGAAAGTGTAGTTGTAGCTTCTGTTGAATTATTAATACGAATTAAGAATTTATTAATTAACTCTACTGCTAATTCCTTATATGTCTTTGTTGAATTCTTTTCAACAGTATTCCAATCAAAATCAGTATCAGCTTTACCATCTTCATCCATATCAACATATACTAACAAATTAGTTGATGAGATAGTAAATGATTTATCATATGCATATTTAGCATATTTTTGAACCATCTTATAGAAATTATTGTTATTAGCATAATCTGTTAAAATCTTAGCAGATGCTTCATTAACACGATATACATTATCAATAATCTTATCTACGTCTGTAGTATGGAAATATAGCTTTAAGAAGTTATATTTACCAAGTGATGAAGAATATCCAGAAAGACCACCATTAGCAAAATATGTTAATAGTAATTCAATATTTTCTTTATATTCTTTTCTATCTTCATTAGTCTTTTTATATTGCTCAGTATCTTTAATTGCTTTCTTTGATAATAAATCAATTGCAGTTGTTGCACCACTTGTCTTTTCAAGCTCATCATAAATTTCATTTACTGAAACATTTGTCTTATTCTTCTTATAAACAACTGTGAATAAAGTTGACTTTGTTGGTGCATCCTTATGAGTCTTTGAATATTTTGTCTTATTATATGAATAAAGAATTTCTATATCATTATCATAGATATATACTTTAGTCTTATCCTTAGCCTTTTGGAAACGATTTTCAACGAAAGAATCATCCATTTCTTCCCACATCATTTCCTCAATAAGCTCTTGCTTATATGCTTTAACACTTTCACTAGTTACATCAATTGTAGGATTTGTTTCATCAAATAAATCTTCTGGAGCTAAATAATACCAGTCTTTAAGTGGATCTTCAGAAACCTTAAATACCATATATGCATAATCTCCATATGTTTTTCCTTCAGTTGAATAACGAAGCTCTCCTTCAGCAACATCTGGATTAACCTTTAATGTCTTTGAAACATATAATTTGAAATCATCATCAATCTTATTAAGCTCTTCTTGAGTTTGTACTAATAAATCCTTATATTCTGCATCCCATGCAGCAACTGTATCCTTTGGATCAGTTTGATCATCCTTATATTTAGCAATAATAGCCTCTGTAATATCACGTCTATATACAGTGTCATTTGCAATATTTACACCTGTAGGTAAAGAATCTCTATATGTATAAATATAGTTATAGATTTGTAAATATAATTCAAATATTAACGCATCTCCACCAATTGCAGTTAAGTTAACGCATAATCCTGAATTCTTTGGCTCATTGATTACGAAATCATCATAATATTCACCATATTTAACATTCTTCTTACCATTTGCTGGAATATAATAGAAATTATTTTCATAAACCTTTATTCCATAAGCCTTTAATGTTGAATTAATTTCATCTTGATTATTAAATCTAATAATTAATGCACTTCTATCAGCACTATATTGATAATTTTCTTTTTGATATTGAAGAATATCTTCGTCAGTATAATATAATTTTTCAGGATCATAATCTACATCTTCATCATGATCTTCAATCTCATCAGCTAAAACAGAATTTGAATAAATCTTCTTAGCAAGATCAAGCTTATATCTATAATAATAATCATAGAAATAATATGTCTCTTCATATTTAGTATCAGCAAACATCTTCTTAGCTTTTGCTTCAACACTTGCGAAATCGAATTTAGAAGCATCTATAACAATTGCATCCTCTAAATATACGTTATCAGCAAAAGTTTGAGATTTTGTAGTTAATTCAGCAGATGTTAATTTCTTAATATCTTCTATTTCAGCAACACTACCAGCATATATTTCAGCAATTGCCTTTGTTTCATAGAAATCTAAATATCTCTTTAATACAGCTTTTTCTAGCTTATCTGCAGATTCTTTTCCGCTAATAATATCAATTGCTAAAGCAGCTTCAGCCATTTCATTCTTTAAAATTGCTTCCTCTGTTTTTTCATTAATTATATCGTAGCTATTCCATTTTAATTCATCCCATAATTCTTTATTAGTTATAGAATAATTTCCTGACTTAGCATATACACTTTTACCATCGATACTTGCAGTTACTTTTGTATGTGAACATGACGCAAGTACTACTAAAGCAAGAAATGCTAATGATATAAATGTCATGGCTTTATATCTCAATTTATACTTCATAAAAAGACTCCTTTTTTCAATAAAATCATAAAATCACGCATAATATATAATAACATTATATAAAACAAAAATCAAGGTATTTATATACCCGATTTATGCATTATATTTATGTTTATAAAACTTCACTTTATCCATTACACCAACTGGGTCTGTAAATGATCCAACTTTAGTTTTTTCAAGTTCTTCCCCTAGTACTCTGAACTTAGAATCAATTGAATCAACATACCATAGCATTGCAGCCTCAGCTGTAGCAGGTCTCTTAATAGCTCCAAATTGAGTAACACCATGATGTGATGCGATCATATGAGATAATAATAATACCTCTTCTTTACCTGCATATCCTAATTCCTTAGCTACACTTTCAATTATTAAGCATCCTATTAATAAATGTCCAAGTAATTGCCCCTCAACACCATATTCAGTAGCCTCAACACCACTAAATTCAATAACCTTACCTATATCATGTAAAATACATCCTGCATATAATAAATCCTTATTAATATATGGATATGTACCCATTATTCCAGATGCTAAATCTAGCATTCCAATTGTATGATATGCAAGACCACCAACATATGCATGATGAAATTTAGTTGCTGCTGGATATAAATAGAAATCCTTTGAATATTTATCAATTACAGCCTTTGTAATATCAAATAGAATCTTATTATCTATTTTATTAATATATGATTCTAGCTTATCCTTTAATTCCTTATAATCAAGCTTTGATGAATTCATAAATTTTCTATAAATAGAATTTAACTTTTCAATATCATCTGTTTCAGTAATATGCTTATATGAAACAATATATCCACTATTCTTTTCTGAATTAGCATATTTAGCTATTTCAAATTCATATATGCATCCTAAAAAGATTCCTTCAATTTCTCCATCTTCTTTTTTTAGATTATATTTAGTACCATCATCAAGTGTTACTAATAAATTAATCATTCCATCAGATGACATTATTTGATCTATTTTGGCAAATAATGTAATTCTTACTATATCATCCATTAAGCATTCCTCTTTTCTAAATAATCAATTATATTATCTTCATCATTAATTAATTTTCCTGTTAATATTTTAGAAGCTATATCTTCAAGTATATTATTGATTTTATCAGTTTTAACAATATCTATTAATTTAATTCTAGATATTTTAATATCATTAATATTATGAATTGGCATATTATCATAATATTCTTTTATATCACTCATATAATCCTTATTTAAAACATTCTTGATTTTATTGACAAGATTATATACATCAAAATCATATCCAAGCATTCTTACATCATCATATTCATAATCTATTAATTTAATTACTGATGATAATAATTTATTATATGATTTTGAAAATTCATATGATTTGTCCTGTGAACCATTTAAATAAAAACAAGTTCCATAAAATAAATCCAAATCATTTACTATTATATCATTTATAACAAAATAATTTATACCTTTTTCAAAACTACTTAAATACTTTACTATATTTGTATCAATCATGTATTTTAAAGCTTTATTAGATTTATTATTTTTTATAATCTTATCTATTTCAATTCTTTTTCTACCATTAGATATATAATCAAGTAATTTTGATTTATTTTTCATAGAATTATATACATCACTAGATATATTAAAATCATATCTTGATGATAAATATAATCCTCTTAATATTCTAATCGCATCCTCTTCAAATCTTATATCAGGATTACCAATCATTTTTATTATTTTATTATTAATATCATCTATACCATTATATTTATCTATTATATTTAAATCCTTATCCATAAGTAAGGCATTCATAGTATAATCTCTTCTTTTAAGATCCTCATATACATCACTAGTATATTCAACAACAGGATGACGGTGATCAGTATATGATATATCACGTCTAAATGTCGTTGTTTCAAATCTATAACCATCCATTTTAATTATTATAGAATCATATGATATACCATTATCCTCTATATCAAATAATTCCTTTAATTCTTCTATCTTGGCGCTTGTTGTAATATCTATATCAGAAGTGGGGATATTAAGAAGATAATCTCTAACATAACCACCAACAATATATGCTTCATATCCATTATCATTTAATATTTTTAATATATTTTTAGCAGTATCAATTATCATAAATCCTCACCTCCTAAAATAATTAAAGAGTTGTCATGCAACTCCCTAATCTAATAAAAACACTCCAAGCCCAATTGCTTCTCCACCAACGTGGCATCCAACAACAGGACTACAATATGATTTATTAACATTTTGAAGACCTGAAATCTTATCAAGTGAATTCTCTAAATAGTCAAGCATAGCATTTGAAGTAACTAAGATATTAACCTCATAATTATGACCTTTAACATATTCATTGAATTTTTCGCAGCATCTATCAAGAGCTTTTTTAGTAGTTCTAATCTTTTCAGTAGCTTGAATTGTTCCATCTGGGAATAATTCAAGTATTGGCTTTATTTGTAATAAATTACCAATAAATCCTGAAGCACCTGATAATCTTCCATTTTTAACTAAATAAGATAAATTACCTACCGCAAAGAAAATCTTATTATTATCTCTCATATGCTCAAGCTCTTTAATAATATCGTCTGTAGGTATATCATTTTTGATCATTTCTGCAGCCTTTAATGCAAATTTACCTTCGTTTAAGCATACAGTTCTAGTATCAAATACAACTACATCTAAACCATCAACCATACTTGCAGCTTGTGTAACCGCATTAATAGTCCCAGATAGATGAGATGATATAGTAGTTACAATTAATTCTTCATATCCTTCTTCTTTAATACCCTCCAAGAATGATACTAATGAACCAATTGATGGCTGACTAGTCTTAGGTAATAATTTTTTATCATTATTTATTAATTCATAGAAATCAGCAGCATGTATTTCACTACCATCTGCCTTTAGCTCCCCGTTAATGTCAATCATAATTCTAATTGTTCTAATATCATAATCGTGATTTATATAGTCAAGACAGCTTGTTGATGTTGTCGCAACAAGTCTTTTTTTCATAAAAAACGCCCCATTTCCATATCATTATTTTATCAAAAGGGGCTGTATTATTCAATCTTTTTTTATTATATGCTATAATTAATCAGGTGATTATATATGAAATATATAGAGACTACTGAAACCAAAGAAATCGTAATTGAGAAATCAAGATTCATAACATCAATATATAAGGTATCATCTATTGAAGAGGTTAATGATATATTAGCTTCTGTTAGAAAAAAATATTATGATGCCACTCATAATTGTTATGCATATATACTTGATGAAGGAAAAATAGCTAAGGCATCTGATGATGGTGAACCATCAAAGACTGCAGGATTTCCTATATTAGATGTTCTTAAGAAGAATGATTTAGATAATGTTTTATGTATAGTTACTCGTTATTTTGGTGGAATACTACTAGGAGCTGGTGGTCTTACTAGAGCTTATTCACAATCTGCCGCATCTGTATTAAAAAAAGTAAAGTTTTTTGAAAAGCTTTACTTAAATAAAATAATTATCACAATTGATTATAAAGAATATAATGCACTTAAAACAAATCTAAAATGCAGTATTCTTGATGAATCATTCCAATCAAATGTTAATATGACACTTGGAATTAAGGATGAGGATTATAATAATCAAATTGATCTTATAAAGAATATTACTAAAGGAACTGCATTAATTGAGGTAGTTGGTAAATACCAAATATATGTACCTATAAATTAACTCCTGATAGAGTTAATAATTTCCATATAAATTCACACATTAAAAATGCAGATATAATACTTAATATTAAATATGCTGCCCTTATTTCAAATACATGGTTTTGTTCAAATGCTCTTTCTATTCTTACTGCTCGAAGGATAAAAAATGATAAGCCTAGAAAGAATACAAATACTAATGAATAAATTATAGCTTCCATAATATCACCTGATGTTATAATAGCACATAATAATAAAATGATAAATAAAAAACTAGGAATCCTCCTAGTTTTTTTACAATCTACCAGCTTTAGCTTTTCTAAGATTTTCAACAAGCTCAGATTCTTGTTTAGTAAAATCAGCTGATTCCTTCTTATTTTGTTCGATTCTTTCCTTACGAACTTCCATTAAATGCTTTTTAGCAGATACCTCATCAACACCAATATGAGCCTCTTGAGCTATTATTTGGATTACATTATCTTTATATTCTAAGAATCCATTAGATAGTGCTAAATAAAATATATCTGTACCTCTAACCATTTTTACATATCCATTAGATATAACACATACTAATGGAATATGATCCTTCATTAATGCAAATTCATTATCTTCAGTATGTACAACTACATAATCCAATTCTTCATCATACAATTTCCCTTGATGGGTAGAAACTAAGAATTTCATCATAGGCATAACCTACTATTGAACAACTGCTGGCTTAACGTCAGCTACTGCTTGCTCAACCATTTCTTCTTCATGCTTCATTGATGCTTCAATTTCTTGTGCTTTCTTAACAGCATCATCAATTGTACCAGTTAAACGGAATGCTTCCTCTGGAAGATCATCGTGAAGACCATCAAGTATTTCCTTAAATCCTCTAATTGTTTCCTTTACTGGAACAAATGAACCAGGAATACCTGTGAATTGTCCACCGATGAACATATTTTGTGATAAGAATAAACGAACTCTACGAGCACGTTTAACTACAAGCTTATCCTCCTCTGATAATTCATCCATACCAAGGATAGCGATAATATCTTGTAATTCATTATATCTTTGAATTATTTGTTGTACTCTACGTGCAACCTTATAGTGCTCTTCACCAACTATTTCAGGTGATAAGGCTCTTGATGTTGAAGCTAGTGGATCAACGGCAGGATAAATACCTTCCTCTGTTAGCTTACGTGAAAGGTTTGTTGTCGCATCAAGGTGTGTAAATGTTGTTGCTGGTGCTGGGTCTGTATAGTCATCAGCTGGAACATATACTGCTTGAATTGATGTAATTGATCCTTCCTTTGTAGATGTAATACGCTCTTGTAATTTACCCATTTCTGTCGCAAGTGTTGGTTGGTATCCAACGGCAGATGGCATACGACCAAGAAGTGCAGAAACCTCAGATCCTGCTTGAGTGAAACGGAAGATATTATCAATGAATAATAATACATCTTGATGCTCTTGATCTCTAAAATATTCAGCCATAGTTAAACCAGTTAAAGCTACTCTCATACGTGCTCCTGGTGGTTCATTCATTTGTCCAAACACCATGGCAGTCTTTGAAATAACTCCTGATTCTTTCATTTCATAATAAAGGTCATTACCTTCTCTTGTACGCTC
>AUXO010761836.1_pt1 | contig 11195 bp, 15 predicted proteins | sample 768731 | NCBI WGS metagenome assembly AUXO01 (sample SAMN02715735, study PRJNA202380) | gut metagenome | biome: sheep rumen | host: Ovis aries | place: New Zealand: Palmerston North | reverse complement strand
CTTTTTTAGTTGTCTTAGATCCTGCATTTACAGCATCATCAACTAAATTATCAGCAGAATCTCCTAAAGAAGCTCTCTTTATTCTGTTATATTCAGCAGTTGTTCCTTTAAAGGTTCTGCCTTTAAATGTTTTATTTGCACCAGTAAAATTACCTTGTGCTTGTTTAAGATTTTTATATTCTTCTGTGATACCATGTCTACCATAACCTAAATCAGCAATTTTTCCACTATTAAGACCTGTGAGAGTATCTGATGTATTTGCTAAATTTCTATAAGCTGTTTTTGTTCTATTGGCTAAATCTTGTAATTCAGGAGATGAATTTAATAACTTTTCAGCTTCTTGTCTGTCTAACAAATCTTCAACAGATAAGTAGTCACCAAATGTTTTATCTGTAAAATCACTAGTTAAGTTTTTTAATTTCTTTGTATCATCTAATAGAGTTACATATCTACCATCTGAACTTGCTTTTATACCATATTCTTTAAGTGCATCTGATATAGCTTTAGCAGATTCATCATTAAAGAAATCTATTCTTTTACCTTTCTTTAAAACATCTAAAACATCTTTTCCTTTTATAGAATAATCCCAATCCATTTCAAGATTTGTCATCAAAGCATCAGATATTTTCTTATACATTTTTTCTGCTTCATCTGATGTCTTAGCTGTTCTATTTACTATAGTTCTTATATCATTATCAAATGTTCTAATAGTATCATTACCAAGTTTTGATATAACTTCTTCAACATTTTCAGCTTCCCTAGCTTTACCTGTTAAACCCATTAGATTATTAGAACTGTTTTTCATTTTACTTAATTGTTTTTTAATATCTCTATATGTTTCAAGTTTATTTGTAGATAACTTTAATGCTCTTGCAGCATCATCTACACTTTCTCCTGTTTGTGAAACTCTTTTTGCTATTTTATTTGCATTAATATCATCTAGTTTAGTTAAACCTTTTTCAACTAGATTATCTCCAGCTCCAATAGTTTTTTTAATACCTTTTCCAGCTGTTTTAATGGCTTTACCAGCAACTAAATCAACAGGATCTGCAAATAAATCTAAACCAAATCCTAAAACATCTGATAAAGAAAGTTCATCCCATGATGAAGGATCAAAAGCATTGAACTCTCCACTACCTGACATTCCTAAGTTTCTAAGTATTTCTCCACCAGAAGTTTCTTTCTCTCCTGATATTCCTTCTTTAAGACCTTCAACAAAGTCATCACCTTGTATTAAGTTGTTTACACCACCAAAAATTGCTTGTTGAGGTCTGCCTATAAGTTCAAAAAAATCAAATAAAGCATTTTGACCTTCAGGTAAATTTGTTAATTTTTCAAACCAATTCCTTTTATCTTTAGCTTTTTCTGGATCAACTCCAATGTTTTTTAATCTTGTTTCATAATTTGATACTTGATTTTGTAATTTTTGTTGTTGTATTTTAGGAGAAGTTGACATAGTCACTCCTCCTTTTTTTCTTCTTTGTTTATATTGTTTCATAGCTAAATTAGTAGTTGCCATACTTACACCTCCTAATTTTATTTATTTAGTTCAGCTAGTCTATTCATTTCACTTATAGGCATTATATTTAAATATTGACTATTATGTAATATTGAAGATAGATTATTTAAAGCATTATTTGATATTGCTGCATTTGTTCCTATACCAGCTTCTCCTAAAGAGTTTCTTGTGCTTAATTGAGCAGATTCATAAAGACTCTGTTTAATTTTGTTTATATCATTTGTTCCATATTTTTCACCTGTATATGGATTTATCATTTCCTTTAAATCTTTTTTCTTTGCTTTTGTTACATTAAATAGAGCTCTAGCAAATGTATTTTGATTATTAGCTAAACCTTGAGATAGGCTGCCTGCAAGTTCTCTATTTGCTTGTTCTTGAGCTGCTGCACTTGCTGCTGCACTTGCTGCTCTTGCAGCTGCATTTTCTCTAGCTTGATATTCTATATTAGCCTTATTAGAAGCTAATTTACTATTTATAGAACTTATTTGATTAGTATAATCTGCAAGTGCTCTATTAATAGCTGTGTCTGTGTCTTGAGTTTGTTCTGCTAATTTTCTTCTTAAAGTATCCATAATTCCTTGATTTTCAGTAGCCATATCACTTATTGTTTGTCCTTGACTAAGTAGATTTTGAAGCTGTGCAAGTTGTTGTAAACCACTTCCTCCTATACCTCTTGAAGCTGCACTAATTCTATTTTGTCTATCAGCTTGTGCTATTGCTGATTCTAATGAAGCTTGATTTGATAGATAGGCTCTTTGTTGATTTTGAACATCTCTAGCATTTTGTTCTTGAAACCTTTTTAATGATGTTAATAAATCTTCTCTTCTTGTATCATAAGCTTGCTTAGCTATATCTCTATTAGATTGTGCTTCCTTTTCATAAGCTGCCATAATGTTAGATAAATCTATCATACCAGGACCTCCACCATAAGAAGATCCACCAGATGAGTATTCATTTAAAATATCATTTACATCTAATGATGAAACATTTTTTATATTAGCATTGTCTAATGATGGCTGATTTCCATAAGTTTTCTTTATTACAGAATTTGCCTCTTGCTTACCATACCTTAATGGTGAATTAATTACTGTAGAAAGACCTTTACCTATGTTTTTAGTAGAAAGTGCCTTTCCTATGTTACTAAAAAGTGTTTTTGCCATAATAAAATTCCTCCTTTTTATTATATTTTATCACTTTAATTGTAGCATATTTGTGTCAAAAATACAATATAAAAAGACTAAATAAATAGCCTTTTTATCTCTTAACTTCCCAGGAGCACCACATTCTTCTGTTTCTGCAATCAAATGTATCATATAACACACCATCAATTACTACAGTTATATGTCCTTCCATCGTAATAAGGTATATTCCTTTAGGGTATTCTTCTATAAATTCTTCTATTGTTTTAGAATAATGACAAACCCTAGGATACCTTTTATCTAAGTAACCCTCAACAAAGTTTACATCATCTATTAGTATTCCTTGACTTTGTGCTATATCACTCAATTCATCATAGACCTGATCCCATGTCTTGCCTTCAGCAACAGCTATAGCTCTTACAACACAATCATTAACAAAATTACCTAAAGAATTTGCATTATAGAAAGTATACATATTATAAGTTATTTATTGTAATAATGTATCTTTTAATTAAATCTAACTCTTGAGGTGATCTTGCTTCAGTTTTAAGCATAGCTAGTACATTTACAACACTTTCTAAAGTGTCATTTAATCCTTGCATTGACAACTCTTTATTAGCATATTGTCCTTGTTCATTATATATCTGATAGTTTTCTTGCATAGCTTTTACATAGTCTTTTGGGTTATAAGGTTCTCCTTGATATTCTTTAAATGTATCTGCTCCATACATTCTTCCATATCCACCCATAGGTACTGAGCCATAACTATTTCTATAATAATCATCTCTCATAGGTTACCTCCTATTTTTCAAGCTTTTGCATATATTTATGAATTAAATTCATTTCTTCAGGAGAAACAGCTTCTTCTTTTAGCATATGTACAAAATCTACTACAGATTTTAACATATATTCTAAACTATTTAATGTTTCTTCCTTAGCTCCATAGTTTCCACGATTATAAGAACCTCTGCCTTCTTCATACCTTCCATAGCTATCATACATAGCATCTAAGTAATTATGTCCTCTATATCTAGCATCATAACCACTTTCCATATATCTACCACGACTATCTCTCATTCTTGCTCCATAATTATTGTAATTTCCATAGTGCATACTATCACTCCTTTCAATTTCACATATATCTTTTTTAATATCAACTAATTGATATAATAGATTTAAATTGCTAGTGTTAATACCTTCTTTTAAAATATCTTTTATTTTCTCATCAGTTGCTTCAACTATTTTCTCTTCCATTAAGATGTCCTCCCTTCTTTTAGAAGTTTCAAAATCTCATTCTGATTCTCTATTATTCTTTTAAAATATAACTCATCTTGATTCTGTAACTCCTGCATCAAATCACTATTGTTATAATCTTTAAATAGTATTTCAAGACTTAGAGCTTGTAATACTAAAGATAGATTATCTATTCTATTCATTAAGCTAACTTCTTAATTATAATATTTGCATTTTTAACAATAGGTATTTGAGTGTCTTCAGTAGTATCATCATAAATTACAGTAGGTAAACTATTTACTGTTATAGTAACATTTCCTCTACCACAGACTCTTATTAGTTTACTTGAGCTTACATTCACATAATCACCAGCAGCTGCTATTACTTCATTCATCTCACTACCATTTAATTTAACACCATCAGCAAATATTGCTAAAGCTAAATTACCAGCAGTTGCACTAGTAACATTAGTACTAAAATCTATCTCATAGATTCCACCCATTACTATATTAAATGTAGCACTACCTTCATTATGATTTAGCCAACCATTAAAACAGTTAGCACTTCCAGTTCTTAAATCTGTGTCAGCAAAAGTTATTGGAGCAGTATTAGAAGTTAAAATTAATTCTTGTTCTTGTACACTTTGTATCATATATTATCTTTCTCCTTTCATAAAATAAAGAGATAGAACATGCCTATCTCTAAATTAGCAAGTTCCTTAAAGGCTAAGTCATAAGACCTCTTACTAGATTATTGTGTTTCCATAGAAACCATTACCATAGAATCCTCCGTTGTATCCATAGAATCCTGTGTAAGGACTAGATACAGGGTATGCTGGAATTGGGTATGGTCTAACTTGATTTACAACAGATTGATTACTAATTACTGTTTCAGCATTGTTTAATCTATCTCTTAAATCTTGAATAGTGTTTTCAGTGATTAGTGCTCTAGTCTTTTCTCCATCTTCACGAATTAGAGATTTTATGTCACAGCAACAACTATCAACATGTGCTTGATTTTGTAATGCTTGAGTTAATAAGTTAGTATTAAGTTCGTTAGTTTGAGTAAGTATATCTCTTTGAGTATTACATTCAGCTAATTGATTAGCATAACGATTTTCTAATACTTCACTTCTTAAGTTACAAATGTTAGTAGCATTATCACTAAATCCATTAGATAAAGCAGTTAATACTGATTGAGTACCATTGTTTACATCTCTTTGTGTAAATTCAGAGCTTATATAGTCAGTAGTAGCTATGTTATTGAAACCATTACCACCAAATCCAAATCCACCATTATTGAATAATAGTGCAATTAGAACTATAGCCCAGATACCATCTCCACCAAAGAAACCATTACCAAATCCTCCCATCATAGGATAACCATAAGGATATGATCCATTAGTAGCTAAGTCTACAGTAGGTACTATTCCATTTGATCCGTTCATTGTGTCACTCCTTTCTATTAATTTATATCAACTCTATTTAGAGTTAATACCAGCATTGTTTAATTGTTCGTTTGTTATCCCAAAATTATTTGCAAACTTCATAAATTGTTGCATTTGTTCAGGTGTATAATTTCCTGTTGCTTGTTGCAATAATTGTCTAGGATCTCCATTACTTTTTCTTATTTCCTCGTATTGCTTTAGTGCTTGAGGATTCTTTGCTTTCAACTGATTCATAATCATATTCATTACTTGATTCATCATTAATCATTCCTTTCTTTAATTCCTCTATTTGAGCTTGTAGAAATTCAATTTGTAAATCTTTTTCATCTTTTTGTACTATCTCTGCTAAAGTATATGCTTTTATTTCTCCCTTAGCATTTTTAATCCATAACACACTTAAATCTTTACTAAAGAATGGAGTATCTCCAAACACCAATTCTTTATGCACATCATCTATTGAATTAACATATTTCATAGCACCTTGATTTGTAGGTGATATTTGAAAATTTTGTGTTAGATTTGTAGGCTGTGGTACAGGTACCTGAGGTAACTGATCCTTCATTTGTTGTAATTGTGCTATTTGATTATCAATTCTTTCTTTAGTTTGCTGTGGATTGTAAGCACTTGTATAGTATGGACTACCAAACATTTTTATCAACTCCTTTAAATAAGCAAAAGGAGAGTATACAATAATTTAGTTTTACCATCAATCATCATATTATCTCTCCTTTCTGATTACATTTTAGCAAACAAAAAAGAACCTTGAATTTCATCTAAGGTTCATTTAAAGTTCATTACTATGTTTTAATATTATTTCTCTAATTTTCTTTATATGTCTTTTCATATAACTTAATGATTTAGGATTGTCATCTTCACCAACAAGTTCTTCTGCTATATCTATTAGTGATATACCATCTAAATAATATCTTGTTGCTATGTACCTATCATCTTCATCCTTAATATATTCATCAATTATATGTTCCCAACTTGATCTAGGTTTATCAAGTAAGGTAGTCAGATATTTTATTCTTGCTTTTCCCATTTTTAGTTATTTTGTTTTTGATAGGTTCATCAAAGAATACATTTCTAAAAACATCAACTATAGTTAAATTATTCCTAGAATTATTATTTAACCTAGTGGCTTTGCCTTTTGCTTTTCCATCTTTTCTAGTTATTGTCTTTAGTCGTTGACTCATTTGAAACATCTCCTTGTGTTCCTGAATTGATGTTGTTTACACCATTACCATCTTGATCATAACTTGTGAAATCATGTTTATTTATGAAAGTCATAAAGATTGTTACAATTAATACTATTGCAACTACTAGAGATATTATAACACCACTCATAAACTTTATAACTGATTTCTTATCATCTAAAGCTTTTTCATAAGCAATATAAGGAACAGTTACCATTTCTTTTTTCTCTTTCATTTTAACCCTCCTTTATTGGGAGTTTATTAAACTCCACTATTATTACATCTATATAGCTATTTCCTTCCATAGCTTTATACTGAGCATACATGTAATTTACATTTTCTTTTTCGTATCTAGGCACATATCCTAGTTGTTTATATACATAATATTTACTCGTAATATTACTCCTAAGTAAACATTTTAAAGCCTCACTCTGTATCTTTTCTCTCTTCCTGTAAGTCTTTACTGCACCTAAGAGGTATCCTATTAATCCAGGAACTGCAACCCCAATAATGCATGTAAGTACTGTCCATAAAATTTTATCTATCATATACTTACACTATTCCTTTCTAGTCTGTTGTTTTTGTATATTTTATTGTTATTACTGCAACCCAAGAAGTTCTATCACTATTTGTTATACAAACTACATCTCCACCATTAATATATGTTGTAAGTCCTAAACCTACACTATTTACTCCTTGGAACTGTCCAGAATTATTTGTTGCATAAGAAGCTGAAAAATCAACAAATATTACATCATAATTTTGTATTTCATGTTCTACATTTTTATTTGCATTATTTGGTAAATTACCAAAATTAATTGTTTTAGTATATAAAGGTTTACCATCTATCCATGTTTCTCCTGTTTTTATTTCATTTGTTGAATATTTATGAGCATTTTTTACACTTTTTACACTAGGTGCCTTGTCTATTTCATTTCCATTTAAAGAATCTACTACTTTATTATCAATTCTTTCTTTAGTAATATGTACACTAGGTGCTTTATTTATTTCATCACCACTAAATGTATTAACTATAACATCAACAACACTTGATGACAAGAGATCAATTCTGTTACCATCATGATCTATAAAAGTTCTTCCTAAAATATAATCATATAAAAGTTGTCCTTCTATATTTTCTCTACTACTTACTTCCTCTGTAGTTCCTTTAAAATATAATAAAGAAGCATCAGGATCATCTTGCCAAACAATTTTGTTCATAGTTTCTAGTGCAGCTTGTATAGCTCCAAAGTTATTATTTAATTGTTGAGCAAATAGTTTTTCACCATCTACAAAATCTTTTTTTAAACTTACTCCTGCCATAACTATCCCTCCTTAACTTTCTTAATCTTATATACAATTCCAATAGTTGCTATTGAAAAATCATATAAATTTCTTTCTCTAATAGGTAAACCTCTACCAGATGAACCTAAAGAAGTTGCATCATTAAATCCATCACTTAATATTATTTTTATTGATCTACCCTTTGCTCCAACTCTAAATTTAATTTGTTGTACTGTTTTATTTCCCAAAGGATCTTCACCTAAGGTAAATTCTCCTAATGCCTTACTTATATTTAATTCTTTATTATGTTCTGCCTTTAAAACATAATAGTAAGTATTAGTATATTTATCATATACTATTTCATAGAAAGTTGGATCAACAACTGTATTATCATCTACTATTATTGTAACATACAAAGGTATTATATGTCCAGATTCATTTATTAATTTTATGTAAACATCTTTAAACTTCTTACCATTAGTAGGGTATCCCATATGCATTTTGTGTGTTTCTAAAGTAGATATAAACCCATAACCATCCTGATGTCTTTTAGATTGTTCTAAGAAATCTAAATCAGAAAATCTAAATAACATAAACTCTGTACTATCTAAAGTAGCTTGAGTATAAGTTGTATTATAATTAAAATTATACATTGGAACTATTAAGAAGTTACCATTTGCATCATAAAGATTAGATTCAAATATAGTGTAGAAAGGAAAAACTTTCTTTCTCATATCTTCACTTACACTATTACCTTCGTATACTTGTCCTGTAAATGATTCAAGGTTATATTCATAAAAAGCAGCACTTTCAGCATTGTATATCATCCAAGTTGTACCATCATTCTTTACAATAATATAATTACTATTCATAACAAATGCTTGTAATACATTATTCATTGTAAGCTCATTGTTTAAAAGTATATCTATCTTTTCAACATTCTCAGTACCCTCTCCTAGATAACCTTGTTTTAATTGGTATATGCCATCATTACCTAAGAATAAAAGGTTATTTCCAACAGCTTTTACAGTGTAACCATTAGCACATCCTACAAAGTCATTTAAAGAATAAACACCAAAGTCATCAGATCCAAAAGAACCTGTCATTCTCTTTATTCTTTTATTAGTAAAAACTGCATAGAATTGTCTAAAGTAATTTATACTTGTTACAGATTCTTCCCCTGCTTCACTTGCTACATATATGTAATAATAGTTTGGGAAATAATCAAACATATCATATTCACTAAAGAATATATAACCATGTCCACCATAAAGAACTAATTGATTATTAATTACTTTCATTCTTGTTGATGATAAAACAAGTTTACTTATATCACTTATATAACCAGTTTCATCTATACTACTTGATGTTGTTTTCATATAAGATATAAACTCATCTGTAGCAAATGTTACTTTTATTTCAAAGGTTTGATCACTGTCTACACCATCACATGTAAAAACAGTTTTGTTTTGATTAAATGTGCCTGGTAATGTTTCATAAGGATTTGATTCTGTGTCAGTACCTTTTTCAGTAGGTCTATACTCTATTTTGAATGTGTCACTTTGTCCAACAGTACCTGTATATATAATATGTATTTTAAATTTATTATTATAAGGAACTGCTGAAACAGGTTGTTCAAAAGTTGTATCATCTTTTGTTACATCAACTGCATAAAACACACCTCTAACTTTTTTAGTTTGTGTACTATCCACATTATAATTATATAGTGGATTAGCAGAAAGCACATTAAAACCTATTTGCATAAGTTCTATAGGTGTAGGTGCATATATATTTTCATCTTCATAACCACCTATTATTTTAAAGAAATCTGCTTCTTGATCATAAGTTGGATGATAACCTTTAGTATCAGGTATTTGGTCTATTTTAATAAAATAGTTAGTACCTGTTGGTATATAAGAATAACCATTATAATTGGCTATATCTATAGGTCCTAAAGGTTTATATTTATCAACATCTTGTATTATGTCATTATCATAGTTTGCAGGTTTATATACCCATCTTCTATGTTCTGAATTACTTATAGTAGGATCTACAGAATCTATTTCAATTTTAACCTCATAACCTACATTTGTTGTATAATCCATTTTTATATCAAGTCTAGTAATATAAAGTGCTGGTGTCTTATCAGCATTATTTAATGTACTGAAACCACCACTAACAATTATACATCTAAATTCAATTAAGCTAGAACCAACTACTGAAGAATAATCACCATTAAATATAGTTTCATAGTCTTGTAGTGCTTCTAAGAATTTATTGTTTTTTAATAATTGAAAACCTATTATTTTATCAAAAGAATATGTAATTGTTTTTAAAGCATATGTTCCAGTTTTAGTCTGACATTCTAATATAGTATTATAGAAATCTCTTAATCTGTGTAACACACTTGCTTTACTTTCACCAAATTTATTATTTACAATATTAAATTTAGTTGGATCATATTCATTATCTATTATAGTCTTTATAAAAGCTTTAAAATTAGAATTATAAACAGCTGGTCTTTTTGATAAGATACCTTCATTTGAATTATAGAAGTTATTTAATTGTCTAAATGAAGAGTCAACAGCTACATCATCAGCAGTTTTTCTATCAATACCTTTATTGAAATTATTTATTACATCATAGATTTTATTTGTACTACCTTTTAAAGGTTGTTTAACTGCCATTATAACCACCCCATCCAATGTACTGTGACATCACTAACATCCATTTTAACCATATTTTCTGAATCACCAGCATATCCTGTTTCTTCTCCTGTTTCAGGATCAATAGTTAGTATACTACCTAATCCATTACTTTTAAAATCATTTAAGGCTACTAAAAATCTATTGTAATGAAAATCCCTTGCATTTGTATCTGTATCATTTGCTGCAATACCATAAGCTAAATAAGGCTCTATTAATCTTAAAACCCAAGAAGCTGTTATTGCAATATAAGGTGTTGTTGACACATTTTCATCTACAAAGAAAGGTAAGTTTGTTGAACATTTACTATTAACTTCTGCTATTGCTGAATTAGATACACCAACTAAATTAGTATCTGCTAGCTCTTCATCAGTTACATAATTTGAATTTTTTACAACATCATCTAATAACATATCGTTACCTCCTTTATTATTAAAAAAGGAGCCATCCAAAGATAGCTCCGTTATTTTATCCTACATATTCCATACCAAGATATTCTTGTTTTCTAGTAGCATTTCTAGTTTTCTTATCAACAAGTGCTAAAGCTTTCTTTTCAATTTTACCTTTAACATATTCTGCTATGAAAGGTGCAAGCTCAACTGTTCTACCATCAAATACTAAATAGATATAGATTCCTTGACATGTTGATTCAAATCCATTTGGATATAAAGC
>AUXO014536082.1_pt1 | contig 11196 bp, 9 predicted proteins | sample 768731 | NCBI WGS metagenome assembly AUXO01 (sample SAMN02715735, study PRJNA202380) | gut metagenome | biome: sheep rumen | host: Ovis aries | place: New Zealand: Palmerston North | reverse complement strand
AGTACCGACTTAAATAGTTGGTACTATTTTTATTAGTATGATTAAAATCACAATAATAAGGAGAAAGATGATTGCTAAAAGATATTTCTCTTGCATTCTCATAATTCCACCTTCCTTCATAAAAGAAAGAAGGGAATAGTACCTATATAACTAGATATTCCTAAAGACATTATTGCATAATAGTATTAATAAAACAAGAGAAAGATATGAAATAAATAATATTTTTATATGTGGACATATATTGATAGTTTAGATATTTTACTAAAACGAACATAATGTTTGTTTTTTTAGTATAAAAAAGAAAAAAATACTCATAATAATTATGGAGGATGAAATGGAAGAAAAAGAAGATATTAATGCTCTTGATGAAATACATAAGGGATCATGTATGGGAATGGATGCCATTGATTTTGTTTTAGACAAAGTTAAGAATGAAGATTTAAAAAAAGAATTACAGAAAGAATATAAAGAATATCAAAAAATTAATGAAGTAATAGAAGGGATATATCCTAAATATAATGAAGGAAAACCTCATGAAACAGGAATTATGACTAAAGCTATGACGTGGTCAGGTGTTGAAATGAAAACAATGATGGATAATAGTACTTCTAAACTAGCTGAATTATTGTTACAAGGAGTGAATATGGGTATTATTGAAGGAAGAAGAATATTAAATAAGAAAAAAATTAATAATGAAGTGAATAAGATAATTAGTGAATATGTAACAATGCAAGAAGCAAATATGGAAGAATTAAAAAAGTATCTATAATTTATATTTTTAATCATATATTATTATTGAGGTAAATATGTATGAATTAGAAAGACTACCATATGAATATGATAGTTTAGAACCATTTATTGATACACATACTCTTGGTTTGCATAAAGAAAAACATCAAGCAAGCTATTTATATAAATTAAATATGCTATTATTAGAGAATAATTATGATTATAAAGAATCATTAGAGCAACTGGCTAAAAATATTAAAACTTATCATTTTTCCAATAAAGAAGATATTTTATATAATTTAGGTGGGGTTATTAATCATAATATATATTTTAATAGTATGAATAGTAAAGACAAAAGACAAAATCCCAATACTTTATTAATGAAATTAATTAATCAAAAATTTGGTAGTTATGATAATTTAAAAAAAGAATTAAAAAAGAAAGCTTTGGAAATTAAAGGAAGTGGTTATACTTTTTTAGTTCTTGCTGATAACAATCTTACAATAGTTAATTTATTGAATCAGGATAATCCATATAATTACCATTATCTTCCTTTAATTGGCATAGATATGTGGGAACATGCTTATTATCTTAATTATGAAAATAAGAAGGAACTTTATGTGGATAATTTCTTAGAAGTAATGGATTTTAGTTATGCTAATCAAATGTTTTAAGGAATAAAATTGTCAATCTAGACAATTTTTTCTTTTGCAAAAAGAAAAAATATTATATAATAATTTATGTATAGTAAAAAGGGTGCTTAAAGGTACTACTTTTTTGTGTGAATTAATATTAAGGTAGGTGTTCTATGGAAAAATATGATGATAGTTCAATAAAAATCTTAGAAGGATTAGAAGCAGTAAGAAAACGTCCTGGTATGTATATAGGGTCAACAGATAGACGTGGACTTCATCATTTAATATGGGAAATAGTCGATAATTCGATTGATGAAGCTATTAATGGTTTTGGGGATAAAATTATTATCACTTTACATAAAGATGGTAGTGTATCGATTGAAGATTTTGGTCGTGGTGTTCCAGTAGGAATGCATGCTAGTGGAAAAACCACACCAGAGGTAATATATACCGTCTTACATGCTGGTGGTAAATTTGAAGAAGCTGGTTATAAAGTATCTGGTGGTTTGCATGGTGTTGGTGCGAGTGTAGTTAATGCTTTATCAAAATGGTTAGAGGTAACAATTAAGCGAGATAAAGGAGAATACTTTATTCGTTTTCATAATGGAGGTAGTGTAGATACCCCTCTTACTAAAATTGGAACAACTAATAAAACTGGGACAAAAGTACGTTTTATGCCAGATGAGAAAATTTTTGGTAATAACACTTTTTCTTTTACAACAATTAGTGAAAGAATGCAAGAATCTGCCTTTCTTCTTCGAGGATTAACTATTGATATTAAAGATGAAGAAACCGAAAGAGAAAATCATTTTTGTTATCAAGATGGAATTAAAGAGTTTGTATCATACTTAAATGAAGAAAAAGATAAGTTACATGATGTTGTTGGCTTTTCTGGTACGAAAGATGGAATGAATATTGATATTGCATTTCAATATACTGATACTTATAACGAAACAATTGAATCATTTGTTAATAATGTTAAGACAAGTGATGGTGGTACACATGAGGTTGGTTTTAAAACAGCTTTAACGAAGGTATATAATGATTATGCCAAAAATAATGGTTTCCTAAAGGCTAAAGATAAGAATTTAGAAGGTAGTGATACCAGAGAAGGATTAACAGCGATTATTTCTTTACAAATACCAGAAGCTTTATTACAATTTGAAGGTCAAACCAAAGGTAAATTAGGTACTCCAGAGGCAAGAACAGCTGTAGAGTCAATTGTGACAGAGAAATTACAATTTTTCTTAGAGGAAAACAAAAAAATTGCTACCATGATTATGAATAAAATGGTAAAAAGTAAAATAGCTCGTGAAGCGGCAAGACGTGCTCGTGATGAAGCTAGAAATGGTAAAGCTAAAAGTAAAATTGAGAAGAACTTATCTGGAAAACTTGCTCCAGCTTCAACAAAAAATCCTAAGAAAAATGAACTCTTTTTAGTTGAGGGAGATTCAGCTGGTGGTAGTGCTAAATCAGGACGCGACCGTTTGTTTCAAGCTATTCTTCCTCTTCGAGGAAAAGTTCTTAACACTGAAAAAGTCCGTATGGAAGAAATTTATAAAAATGAAGAAATAAATACTATGATATATACTATAGGAGCAGGAGTTGGTAATGATTTTGACATTAAGGATTCTAATTATGATAAAATTGTTATTATGACCGATGCTGATGATGATGGAGCTCATATTCAAATTCTTTTAATAACGTTTTTTTATCGCTATATGCGTCCATTGATAGAAGAAGGTCATCTTTATATTGCTTGTCCTCCTTTATATAAAATTTCTAATAAAAAAGAAGTTTTTTATGCATGGACTGAAGAAGAACGAGCTAAAATTTATAAAGAACATAAGAATATGGAAACAAGTCGATATAAAGGATTAGGTGAAATGAATGCGGAACAATTATGGGAAACAACTATGAATCCGGAAACTCGTAGTTTAATAAGAGTTAATATATCTGATGCGACTTTAGCTGAACGTCGTGTGAGTGTCTTAATGGGTGATAAAGTTGAACCGCGTAAAGAATGGATTGACGAAAATGTTATTTTTACTTTAGAAGATGACTATGAGATTGGAGCGTAAATAATGAGTGAAATATTAAAAAGAATACAAGATTATGCTTTAGAAGATGTTATGGGAGATCGTTTTGGAAGATATGCTAAAGCGATTATTCAAGATCGTGCTATTCCAGATGTTCGTGATGGATTAAAACCGGTTCAACGTCGAATTCTTTATGGAATGTATAATGATCATAATACTTATGATAAACCAACCAGAAAATCAGCTAAAACAGTTGGTTATATTATGGGTAATTTTCACCCACATGGTGATTCCTCAATCTATGATGCTATGGTTCGAATGAGTCAGTGGTGGAAACAATCTACTCCCTATATTGAAATGCAAGGTAATAATGGTTCAATGGATGGCGATGGGGCTGCTGCCATGCGTTATACAGAGGCTAGACTATCTAAAATATCTAATGAATTATTAAAAGATATTGAAAAAGATACCGTTAGTTGGGCATTTAATTTTGATGATACCTTAAAAGAGCCAACAGTTTTACCAGCTAAATTTCCTAATTTATTAGTAAATGGTTCAACAGGTATTTCTGCTGGATATGCTACCAATATTCCTCCTCATAATTTAGGAGAAGTAATTGATGCTACGATTAAGCGAATTGATAGTCCAAATTGTCATTTGGATACAATCCTTGATATAATAAAAGGACCAGATTTCCCTACTGGAGGTATTGTAGAAGGAAAAGAAGGGATAGTCGATGCTTTTTCCAAAGGCCGCGGAAAAGTTATTGTTCGTGCAAAAGTTAAGTTTGTCAAGGAAAAGGGTAAAGAGCAAATAATCATCTACGAAATTCCATACGATGTTAATAAAGCTATGTTGGTAAAAAGAATTTCAGAATTATCTCTAGAAAAGAAAATTGATGGTATAACAGAAATACGTGATGAATCTGATCGCGTTGATCCTGTTCGTATTGTTATAGATTTAAAAAAAGATGCAAATAAGGAAGTTATATTAAATTATTTATATAAAAATAGTGATTTACAAATATCCTATAATTATAATATGGTAGCAATTGTTAATCGAAGACCAATGACTTTAGGTATTTTAGCTATTTTAGATGCATATATTTCTTTTCAGAAAGAAGTTATTACTAAAAGAACAAATTTTGATTTAGAATTTGCTAAGAGTCGTTTACATATTGTGGAAGGTCTAATTAAAGCTCTTAGTATTTTAGATGAAGTTATAGCTACTATTCGTAGTAGTAAAAACAAAACTGATGCTAAAGTTAATTTACAAGATAAATATGATTTTACAGAAAAACAAGCAGAATTTATTGTCATGTTACAGTTATATCGATTAACTAACAGCGATGTGGAAGAATTTAAAGAAGAATATAATAATTTGCAAAAGGTTATTAATGGTTTAAATGCTATTTTAGAAGATCCAGAAAAACTAAAAGGAGTTATGAAAGCAGAACTAAAAAAGATAAAAGCTGATTATGCTACAGAAAGAAAGACAGAAATTAAAGATGAAATTATGGATATTACCATTAGTGAAGAAGAATTAATTCCTAAAGAAGATGTGATAGTTTTAGTAACTCATGATGGTTATGTTAAGCGTTGTTCTAAACGTAGTTTTAAAGAAGGAGAAGAACCAACATTAAAAGATGGTGATTATCCAATCGGCTTTTATGAATTAAATACCATGGATACAGTTATTTTATTTACTAATAAAGGAAACTTTATTTATGTTCCTGTTTATAATGTCCCAGATGCAAAATGGAAAGAATTAGGAAAACATATTAGTAATATTATTAAAATGGATACCGATGAAGCAATTATTTCTTGTATTAAGGTAACAAACTTTGATAGTGACTTAGATATTCTTTTGGCAACTAAAATGGGAATGATTAAAAGAACAAAATTATCAGAGTTTAAAATATCACGTTATACTAAACCAGTTAATTGTATGAATTTAAAGGATTCTGATGAATTAATTGAAGCTTGTATTTCATGTAATAATAATGTTTTTGTTGCAACAAAAATGGGCTTTGGTTTATGGTTTGATATTAATGATATTCCAATAGTTGGACTTAAAACTAGTGGTGTTAAATCAATTAATTTAAAAAATGATGAAGTAGTTAGTGTTAATAATTTTGGAGAAATTGATTATATTTCAATTATTACCAATAATGGTACTGGTAAGCGTGTAAAAATAACAGAATTTGAAAAAAGTACTAGAGCAAGACGTGGTTTAATGTTAGTTCGGGAAGTAAAAACAAGTCCTTATAATATTGTTAAAACATTTACTATTGATTCCAAAGCATATATTGGTATTAAAACAAAGAAAGAAGACTTTATTATTAAATTAACAGAATTATCAATTATGGATCGTTATTCAACAGGTAATAGTATTACTAAAGAAAAAATAGTAGATACTTATAAAATTGTTAGTTTAGTTAAAAAAAATGAAATAGAAAATGTTTCAATTGATAAAGAAGTTGTAAAATCAAGACCAAGTTTAAAAGAAATTGATGAACGATTACTAACAATCGATGATTATATTTAATTAAAAAGCTAAATAGTATAGATATTTCTATACTATTTTTGTATAATTAAAGAGTGATGGATATGAATATAAATAAAGAATTAGATGAATTGTTTTCGTTATTAGATGAAAATGATGATATTAAAAAAATTGATGAATTAAAAAAGAAAATTACGAATAAAGAAATAGAATTAATTCATAATTATCGAAATAATCCAAATATAGAAAATAAAACAAAATTATATAATAATGCAATCATTAAAGAATACTTAGAAAGTGAAACTAAAGTTAATTATTTAATTATGCAAATTAATAGTAGGTTTAAAAGGAGAAAATCTTGTGAAAGTAATAAGTGGTAAATTAAAAGGAAGAACTATTAAAGGATATGATATTGTTGGTACAAGACCAACAATGGATAGAGTAAAAGAAAGTATTTTTTCCATGATTCAAGATTATATCCATGATAGTATGGTTTTAGATTTATTTTCCGGTAGTGGTAATTATGGAATTGAATGTCTTAGTAATGGGGCTAATAAGGTATATTTTAATGATAAAAATAAAAAATGTATTCAAGTTATTAGAGATAATCTAATTAGTTTTAATTGTCTTGATGACAATGTTTTATTAAATTTGGATTATTATGATGCCTTGGTTTATTTAAAAAAACAACAACTTCAATTTGATTTGATTTTTTTGGATCCCCCTTATAAAGAAGAAATAATTAATAAAATAATTAATATAGTATTAGATAAATCTTTATTGAAAAAAAATGGCTTAATTATTTGTGAATTAACGCATCGTGAAGAATACTTGAATGATAACCTTGTTCTTTGGAAAGAAAGAAAATATGGCGAGAAAGGTGTTTTAATTTATAAATTGAAATAATTTGTCATAAGATGTAGTATGGAAATAAAAAAAATAATTAAAAAGAATAACATTCGTGTTAATTCGAAAGAAATAGAAAAAGGAGACATCTTTGTATGTACAACTGGTTTATATAATAAAAATAATTTCATTGATGATGCAATAAAAAAAGGCTGTTCGATGGTTATTACAAATACAGATATAGATAATAAAATTCCGTATTTAAAAATAGAAAATATTGATGAATATTTAATTAATTTATTAAAAATAAAATATCACAATCCTTTAGATAATAAATTATTAATAGGAATAACTGGAACTGATGGTAAAACAACGGTAACAACTATTCTTCGTGATATGTTAAATGGAGCTAGTATAGGAACTAATGGACTAGAGTTTTTAGATTACAAGAAAGATTTAGATAATACGACACCTAGTATTGATCATTTATATGAATATTTTTCACAGATAAATCAAGCAAATATTCAAAATATTATTATGGAAGTAAGTAGTGAAAGTTATTTAACTAAAAGAATTCCAGGTTTATTTTTTGATGTTGGTGTTTTTTTAAATATTTCAAATGAACATTTGGATAAACATAAAGATTTTGAAAATTATTTAAAATGTAAAAAGGAACTTTTATATCATAGTAAAATCAAAATTATTAATCGTGATAGTCCATATTATAAAAAAATAGTAAATGATTTAGATAATTATCAAACTTTTGGGAAAAAAAGAAGTGATTTGCAAATTATTCGATATCGATTATTTTATGACCATACGTTGATTGTTTTAAAATATCAAAAGAAAAAATATTTTATTAATAGTCCCTTACTTGGTGAATATAATGTTTATAATTTAGCAGCCAGTATTTTAGTTTTATTATCATTAAAATATTCGATGAAAGAGATTATTGAAAAAATAAAGGATATTCGCCAAATTTGTGGTCGAATGGAAAAAATGACAATCATTGGTAAAGAGGTAATGATAGATTATGCACATACTTTAAATGCTACTTATAAAGTATTATATTTTTTGAAAAAAAATTGCCATAAAAATTTAATAACTGTTGTTGGTTGTGCTGGTGGTCGATATAAGGAAAAAAGACCGCTTATAGGTAAGTTAGTTTGTAAGTATTCTAAAATAGCTATTTTGACTAGTGATGATCCAAGATTGGAAGATCCTCAAGAAATTATTCGTGAAATGATTAAGAATACTAAAAAGAAAAATTATTTAATTATTTTAAACCGTGAAGAAGCGATAAAAAAAGCGCTTAAATTAGCTGAAAAAGATGATTTAGTCTTAATTCTTGGTAAAGGACATGATAATTATATGGCTATTGGTGATGAAAAAATATTATATAGTGATATTGAAGTATTGAAAAAAATCGAAAAAAAAGACAATATAGTGTGAAATGGGTTGTTTTTTTTCTTGATATCCGTTAGAATAATGAATATAGAAAGGAAAATAGAAATGAGAAAATTATTATTGGTGTTTATAGTAGCTTTAATATTCCCTTTTATGATATCTGCTAAAACATATTATGATGAATATAATACGATGAATTTTAAGGAAACACTATTATCAGAGGGAATGGAAATAGAAAATAAAGATTATGTTGAAACGGATAATCAAGTTATTATATATCTTTTCCGAGGATCAGGATGTGGATTTTGTGCTAGATTATTAAGTTATTTAAACTCTATTTCTACCGAATATGGAAAATATTTTAAAGTGGTTTCTTTTGAAGTATGGAATGACACTAGAAATAGTGCTTTATTAAATAAGATGCCTAGTGTTACCAATGTGGCAGCTCAAGGTGTTCCATACTACATTATTGGAGAAAAAGTATTTGATGGATATAATGAAACTTATAATCAAAAAATAATTGATGCAATTATGGATGAATATAAAAATCCAACGGAAGATATATTTTCTAAATTAGAAAAGAGTGAAAAAAAAGCTAATAGTGGAGAGACTGATACTTTTGCTATTATATTTTGGAATTTAATATTTATTATTATAGCTAGTGGTGTTAATATTTATTTAAATAATAAAAATAAAAAAGAAATATTAGAAGCTTTAGAAAAAAACAAAGTTAATAATCGAAATAATGATTATAAAAAGAAAAATAATGAATAAAAGAATGATATAAATTATTCTTTTTTTTTGACAAAGAATGTATATTAAATTTACTTTAAAGATAATATTTGATATAATGAGCTATATTCGGAGTAAGTATGATGGATTTAAAAACAATTAAAGGAATAGGTATTAAAGGAGAAGAAAGATTAAATAAATTAGGAATATATGATGTTAATGATTTATTAACTTATTTTCCTTCACGTTATGATGTTTTAAAGAGAAGTGATTTGAATAATATTGATACTTTAGATAAAGTTGTTATAGACGGAAAAATTGAAAGTGTACCACTTGTTTTAAGATTTAATAAAGGTTTAAACAAAATGAATTTTCGTCTTGTAACCAAGGATAGGATGATTGGAGTATCTATTTTTAATCGGGCTTTTATGAAAACACATTTAACTATTGGAACAAATGTAATTGTTATAGGAAAATATGATAAAGATAAAAATATTTTAACAGCTTCAGATATTCGTTTAGGAAGCTTATCCAATGAAACCAAGATAGAAGCAATATATCATTTAACCAATGGTTTATCCAATAAAAACTTATCTAATTATATTAACTTAGGGTTAATGATGTATGGAAAAGAACTCCCTGATTATATTCCTCTTTATTTACAAGAAAAGTATCATTTTATTAATAAAAGAATAACTTTAAATATTGTTCATAATCCAACGGATATGGAAAAATTAAAGTTAATGATTAAGCGTCTTAAATATGAAGAATTGTTTGTTTTTATGGCTAAAGTTTATTATTTAAATGAAAAGAATAGAAAAGATAGTGGTTTAACAAGAAATATCAAAGAATCTGAAATTACTTCTTTTTATGAAATTCTTCCTTTTTCTTTAACAGATGATCAAAAGAAAGTAATTCATGAAATAGTAGAAGATATGAATAGTTCGAAAGTAATGAATCGTTTGCTCCAAGGAGATGTTGGTAGTGGTAAGACAATTGTTAGTTTTGCGGCTATGTATTTTAATAAATTAGCAGGATATCAGAGTGCATTAATGGCTCCTACGGAAATATTAGCAACTCAACACTATAATAATATTCAAAAATTGTTTAAAGATAAAGTAAAAGCTAGATTACTTATCGGTTCATTAACTAAAAAAGAAAAAAAGGAAATTGTTGAGGAGTTATCAAGTGGTAAGATTGATATTGTTATTGGAACACATGCCTTAATTCAGGAAGATGTTACGTATTGTAATTTAGGCCTTGTTATAACAGATGAACAACATCGATTTGGAGTAAATCAAAGAGCTAATTTGAAAAACAAAGGAATAACGCCGGATGTTCTTTATATGAGTGCAACGCCAATACCACGAACTTTTGCTTTAACTATTTATGGAGATATGGATATATCTACAATTAAAGAAATGCCAAAAGGAAGACTTCCTGTTAAAACGATAGTAAAAAAAGATGATGAAATAAAAGATGTTTTAAATTTAATGTATGAAGAATTACAAAAAAAGCATCAAATATATGTTATTGCCCCACTTATAGAGGGAGATAGTGATATTAATGAACAAAAGAGTGTTTCTAATTTACAAGATAAAATGAATGTTGCTTTTGGAATGAAATATCATATCGGTATTTTACATGGTAAAATGGCTAACTCATTGAAAGATGAAATAATGTTGAAATTTAAGAATAGTGAAATTGATATTTTAATAAGTACAACTGTTATTGAAGTAGGAGTAGATGTTCCAAATGCTAGTATGATTGTTATTTTTGATGCTAATAAATTTGGTTTATCGACACTTCATCAATTACGAGGAAGAGTAGGACGAGGTAATATTCAATCAACTTGTATTTTAATCAGTAAAGAAGAAACAGAAAGATTAAAGATTTTAGAAAAAACAGTTGACGGCTTTGAAATTGCGGAAGAAGATTTTAAATTACGTGGTAGTGGTGATTTATTTGGAACAAGACAAAGTGGAGAGATAATGTTTAAAATTGCTAATTTAAAAGAGGATTATCGAATACTTCTAGCTGCAAAAGAAGATGCTACAGAATTTTGGAAAAAGAAAGATGAGGAATTAACTCCGTTAAAAGAATCAATTGTCAAGTTAATTGACACAAATTAAAAATATTTGCCAAAATTTATCATTTTGAATTGACAGTTGCCATTTTTTATATTATTATTTATATGTACGATAAATGTGAGTCGTACACATCCTTATGGAAATAAATAAGGGTGTATTCAACCAAAACCCCCTGAAGAGAGATATTTATTAATGATATCTCTCATTTTGTTT
>AUXO015099263.1_pt1 | contig 11197 bp, 13 predicted proteins | sample 768731 | NCBI WGS metagenome assembly AUXO01 (sample SAMN02715735, study PRJNA202380) | gut metagenome | biome: sheep rumen | host: Ovis aries | place: New Zealand: Palmerston North | reverse complement strand
GCTCTTATCCTTTTTGCTTTTACCGCTTCAAGTTCATCCTGACTTATTTTTTCTTTTATAATAATTCTATACTCTATGTCATAAATATTTTTTATAAGTTTAGTTAAAGCTTTATCAAACTTTTTGGCAGTTAAAAAGTCTGCACCTTTAATTGGTAACGTTACTATTAATTCATTATTCTGTATATCCACTGTACTTTTTACTAGCATCGATTTCGTAACAGGATACTTACGTGCCATAAAGCATGTAATGTTTACCCATTCTTCTTCTATACTTTTTACTTTAGCATTGTCTGTATATTTTAAAAATATTTCAACTTCATTTAGCTTAAATCTTTGTTTTATGAATTTTTCTATAAACCATAGTTCTTTTATTTCAATGTATTCATCTGATTCTAATACCATTTCAAGCTTATTTTCTTTTTTTACTAAATTTAATTGTTTAATATTTGCATTTAATATATTACTTTCTGATTCATAATCTTTAAATACTTCTTTTACTCTTTTCGTCGTTTCTGCCACTTGAATTTCCTCCTTAGTTAAACACATTTTATCACAAGCAATAAAGTAACGTCAATTGAAGACGAAGAAAAATTGTCAAATTGGATGGGTTAAAATGGCTTTATTGCTTATTTATGTAAAATGTGGTATAATAAAGGTAGTTGCACCAAAAGGTGGTGCTAAAAAAAGAAAGGTACTTCAATGACAAAAAAGAAAATGGATCGTACTTTTAAGGTTGCTGCGAGCCTCATGTTCCCGCAACTCGATGAAAACGATTCTCGGCTTATCGAAGTGGCTTCTTACGCAAAAAATATGTACTACAAGAATCCAGAGGTTCCAATTTGTGTGATGTGCTCAATTCTTGGAAAGAGCACCATTTTCAGGGATTTTTACCTGTTCTGCCAAAAGCTAGGAGTTGATCCTGGCAAGCGTGAGGTAATCATCTCCGATGAGAAGCTTTTCTTCTCAAATGATTATGCAAATTGGCCCATTGAGTATTATTTTGCATAACCTTTCTTACCCAGGTATTCTCGCACGTTGAGATTACCTGGGTTCTTTTTTACTTTAATTTTTCTACACATTCTGTAATGGATTTTACTAAAATATCTACATCAGCTTTTTTATTATCTTCATCAAACGTTGTTCTAATAGTTCCATTTATAAACCCTTCATCTAACCCTATACTTGTTAATACGTGAGAAGGTTTATTGTCTCCTGAACTACATGCTGAACCAGTAGATACACATATTCCTTTAGAATCAAGTTCATACATAATTGCATTTCCATCCAAACCTTTAAATGAAAAATTAGCATTTCCAGGCAATCTATTTTCTCTTGAACCATTTAGTTTTATTCCATATATGTTATTCTCTAATTCTTCTACATAATAATCACGAATTTCTCTCAAATATTTTATATGTGTATCCATATTCATCTTAGCAATTTCTGCAGCTTTCCCTATACCAACAATTGCTGGAACATTTTCAGTACCTGCTCTTTTATTTTTTTCTTGATGTCCACCATCAATTAATCTATTAAATCTTATTCCTTCTTTTACATATAATGCTCCAATTCCTTTAGGTCCATAAAATTTGTGACCAGAAAGACTTAAAGCATCTATTTTCATTTTTTCTACATTGATATTTACATTTCCTACTGCTTGAACTGCATCTGTATGAAAAATAATATTATTTGCTTTAGCAATTTTTCCAATTTCCTCTATTGGCTCAATTGTACCAATTTCATTATTTGCAAACATTATGCTTATTAATATTGTTTGTTTATTAATACTTTTTCTTAATTCATTTAAATCAACTACTCCATCTTTGTCAACATTTAAATATGTTATTTTATATCCCTGCTTTTCTAGTGTTTTGCAGCTTTCCAGTATTGCTGGATGTTCTATTTTAGATGTAATTATATGATTTCCTTTATTTTTATTTGCATATGCAAATCCTTTTAATACCATATTGTCACTTTCACTGCCACCGCTTGTAAAATATATTTCTTTTGATTTTGCTCCAATCAGATCTGCAACTTTTTTTCTTGCTTCTTCTATCACTTTTTTATTGTTTCTCCCAATGCTATATGCTGATGATGCATTTCCATATTGTTCAGAAAAATATGGAATCATAGCATCTAACACCTCATCTTTAACCTTTGTTGTAGCACCATTGTCAAAATACAATATATCCATTGTTTTCTCTCCTTTTTTGTTTTTTATATTGTATTCTGCAAATCAATTTTTGTTATTTTAACACATTTTTTATTGCTTCTATATTATTAATAACCGCTTCATAACCATATCTATAGCAAGAGTCTATTTTTTTCACATCTAAAAGACCAGTTTTATCTGTAGGTACTGTTAATATATAGTTGCTCATATTCAAATTTTTTTCTGATATTTTGTTTCCCATGCAATCTATAGTTTTCATTATTATATCCATTGTATTACTACTTTCGTCAACTTCATCCGCTTTAAAGTTAACAGCAATTACTTTAGTTGCACCTTGTTTCCTAACCTCTTCTACAGGAACATTGTCTAATACTCCACCATCTAAAAACATGTGATTTTTATATCTTACAGGACTAAAAAATCCGGGAAAACATGTAGTTGCTCTTATAGCTTTTCCTATGTCTATATTATTTATATAATTAGATTTTTTCTTATTTAAAACATTATTTGTAAATACATATTTATTTGTATTAGTAATATCAACTGTCGGAATTACAATTGGCATTTTTATATCACTAATTTTTTTTATTCCTTTATTCTCTGCAATTTGATTAAACATTTTCTCTAATTTTTTTCCAGAAATGTTTTTGGCATATCTTTCAAATAATGCAAAAATATAATATGGTGAATATCCCATCGCATAAAGTGCTGCTACTATTCCACCTGAACTAGTCCCTCCAATTACATCAATTGTTATTTTATTATCTTCTAAAGCCTTAAGCACACCAGCATGAGCTATTCCCCTTATTCCTCCTCCAGATAAAGCCAGACCTAATTTCATAAATCATCACCAGAATTATTATTAACCAAGATTTAACAAAATATTATAAAAATAAAAAAAGAGCGTAAAACTTTTTGGACTCATCCTTAGACTTATAGTTTGACCTGTCCTTAAAAGTCTTGCACTCTTATTTTTTATTTAATATCTTTTGTATAGTATACATTTCCAAATCCGTTATTTATTTTTAAATATTCTCCTATAAATTCTATTTTTCCATAATTATCATTTAGTTGAATTTTAGGTTCAAGTATTATCTGTCCATCAGAATTTATTACTCCCCATTTTCCGTCTTTTTTTACAGCTGCAAATCCATATTCATTTAGTTCATTAGCCAAATCATATTCATAATTTACTACAGTTTTACCACTATTATCTTCATAGCCCCATTTGCCATTCTTGAATGAAGCATATATTTTATTATTTGGTAATACTTCATAACTTTTTAAAGTTTTGCCATTATTGTCAATATACTTTATATCTTTATCTGAATATATTTTTATATAATTATCTTGATTTTCAATAACAGCATTTGGCATTTCACATATTTTTTCCATATTTTCTGAATAAACTTCTGCTGTATTTGTCTCTGAATTTAGTGTTTGTACAAGATTTTTTCCTTGTAGCTTTTGTGCTAGGTCATATTTAAATTCTATAACTGTTTTTCCTGTATCATCAATAACTCCAAGTTTTCCATTTTTACTACATGCAATAAAGTAATTACCATAAGCATATTCTAAGTATAAATAATCAGATTTTACTATTTGCTTTTTATCTTTATTTATAACTCCATAAAAGTTTCCATTTTCTTCTGTATTGATAATAATTCTATAATTATCATTTGTAGTAGAAGTTATAGTTTTATTAAATTCCACATCAACTTTGTTTCCCAATGAGTCATAAACTTCTTTTACATTATTTTTTTCAGCATAAATATATTCGCCTTTTGCTTGTATGTTAGTATTTTCTACAGAAATTATAACTTTTCCATTTATATCTGCTACTCCATAATTCTTGTTTTTTCTTAATATAAATATCTTATTTGTTTTATCATAATCTATTGATTGATATTCATTATTAATTATTATCTTATTATTTTTTATTACTCCATACTGTCCATTTTTTGCAGCTATTAAATATATTCCTTCATCTGTAGATACATCAGTTACTCTTGAAATGTCATTATATTCAAGCTTAACTGTTTGCTTTCCTTTGTAATCAATGTAGCCATAATTGTATCCGCTTTCATTCTTTACTCCGACTATATATCCATGTTTTTTTTCTTCATTATAATAATTATCTAAAACTACTGTATCATACTCACATTTAACTAATGGTGTTCCTTTTAGATTAACAATACCATGTTTCTCATCTTTTATTACTTCAATTTCTCCTTCAATTCCAGATACTCCCTCAATGCTGCTGTATTCAGTATTTAAGATTTTTTTACCTGATAAATCTATTAATCCATAATCACCATTTTTTTCTGCTTTTAGAACACTCTTTTCGTATTGTAAATCATTTACTACATTTTTTAATTTTATAGCTTCAATAGTATTATACTCTGCAAATAATTGCTTACTGTTAGAATCTATAGCAATGCTCTTTCCATCTTTAGAACATATAAATATGTCTTTAGACGGATTTGGAATTTCTACTTTTTCATATATTGCACTTATAATAACTTTTCCCTGTTTATCTATAACGCCAAAGTTGTCTTTTTCTTTATACACAAAATAATCAAATTCTGAAATTTGTTCTAATTGATAGTTCCTTTTGCTTTCATTTATTTTATTTAAAATAAAATAACCTGCGAAAAGACATACAATAATTATTAATAAAATTAAAACAAGCTTCTTTTTCATTATTATTCCTTCTTCCTATATTTTTCTTTTGACTTATATAGGTATTATATATTTTCAGATTATGAATGTCAATGTAGGAATTGTTGTTTTTATTACATACCTGTAATTGGCAATATTTTTATTTCTTTTACAGGTTCCTCTTTTTCAGGAATAATAGGTTTTTCTGGTTCTACAGGTTTTTCTATTTTTTTATATGTATCAGTATATGTAATATGTGAATCTTCATACATATACCCTGTAAGTGCATAGTTTTGCCATTCTGCATTTGGTGATGCACCATATATTATAGGTTTTGTTTTTACTTCTGTTTTAATATTAAAAGATATTTTTCCATCTTCCGTTAGTTTTTCTTTTAAAAGCATAATTTTAAAATTTTCTTTTTTTGTGAACTTTGTACTTTCAGTTCCATCTTCTTTAGTAATTAATGTTCCATCAGGTATATTGTCATCTAATTCAACTTCATAATCTAGATGATTCAATTCTGAAATTAATGAAAATGTTTTAGACATGTAATTTGGATTTATCTCATCTTGTATCCACTCTTCACTTTCTGATTTTATTTGTACTGTGCTCTCTTTTTGTATTTCTGTAGAGTTTAGTCCATTGTTTACAATCATATTTAATGCATTAAGAGTGCGTATGCCTGCTTCTCCGATTGCTTCGTAATCACCAGGTGTGTTTTCAAACAAATAGCAATATATGGCTTGCTTGGTAGCAGTATACGCTTCTTGTTCATTTGCAACTCCAAGTTCTGTAATACTTTTATATGGATATCCATTTATTATTACTCTCCATAATCCTAAGTCTTGTATTTTATTATTTATTCCAACTGAATATATTAATTCATCTGATACACCTTTTAAAGTCTTGTCCAAACAGTATGCTGGATAGTTTTTACCATTATAAGAATACTCAACCAAGGCTGTTTTTACTATTACTCCTTTGTATTTTAATAATTGTCCGCAATATCCATTTGACCTTAATTCTAATTGTGGAATTTCTGTTAAGCTTACAGCCTTTACACAATTATTTAACATTGTAAAATTCGCTATTAATATAGATATTATTGTTAGTATAGCTATTGTTATTTTTTGTTTTATTTTCAAATTAATATTCCTCTCTTTCTACTTTTTCTACTCCTTGTATACATCTTCGGTATTTTGGCTCATTTTCTACACATGTTATCAATGTTATTCTATTATCTTCTGTATCTTCTAAGTAATCCCAATCAGTGTTATCTATTATTTTGATAGTCTTGACTACATAAGTCATTTCAAAATCATCGTGTATATAAATAATTTCACTGCCAATTTTTAATTTTTTTAAATCTTTAAAATAATTCACAGCATATCCTCTATTGTGCGCAGCAAGTCCTACATTCCCAGTTTCTTTTTCTGTTTCATCAAAATGTCCAACATACTTATCCATAGTTTCTTTCGATGTTCCCTCACTTATTTGTGCATCTAAATTTATTTCTGGGATTCTTACAATCCAATTATTCTTTTTATTTATTCTATCTTCATATACTTCACTTTTCTCACTATTTTCAGCTTTTATATCTTCGGTATTTATTATACTGTTAGTTGACGTTTCTTCATTTTTTTCTCTAAAATAAATGTCCATCCTAAAATTAATTTTATTATAGCTTCGATATATATAAGTACATGTTATAATTATAACAATTATGCATATTATAATAGACTTTTTCTTATAGATTTTATCACCATCCTTGTACTATGTTATAGGCATTTATAATCATTTTATATTTTTGGTTTTCTTGTATAACTATTATCCACAAAAATACTATAATAAGAAAAATTGAAATATTTTTATAATAAATAATTGCAATACTTCCTATAAAAGATATTATCATCATTAAAACATTTGCAACTATATTAGTGATAATTTTTGAATTTCTTCCTCCGAAAAAAATATGTACTATACTTTGTAATATTCTACCACCGTCTAAAGGAAAAATTGGCAATAAGTTAAAGCAAATTATTAAAATATTTGAATATAAAATGGTTAATCTATTGTAAAAATCATTCTTAATCATAATTATCGCTATTACTATTAGTAGATTTATAGTAGGTCCACTTGCAGCTACAATTATTTTTTTTAATTCCAATAAATTTGCTTTTAATATTTTTTTATTATAATCTGTTGTTTTTAATTTAAAAGATACTCTAAATCCAAATGGCATAATTTCAAACTTTGTAGGTTTCATTCCAAGAATCATTCCGAGATACTAAATGGCCAAGTTCATGTATTATGCAAAATAACATCATTATACTATATATCCTTATTTGTCTTGTGAAATAGAATAATAATAAAAAAGCAAAAATTTTTAAATCTATCTTAAATCTCATAGTTAATCCTTTTATATATTAATAATTAATTCAGGATCTACCAATCTATCTTCTTTTTTTATCTCAAAATGTAAGTGTGGACCTGTAGAATTTCCTGTTGTTCCTACTTCAGCAATTTCTTGTCCTTGTTTTACATGATCTCCTTGCTTTGCATAAAGAGTTTTACAATGAGCATAAACAATTGTTACATCATTTATTTGAATTTTCAAATGATTACCATAGTCACCTTTTGTCGATGATAGAATGACGTTACCATCTGTAGCAGAAATGATTTTTGTTCCACTTACATTTGCAATATCCAATCCTGTATGATATTTTGGGACTGAACTTATTGTAGGGTTTCTCCATCCAAATCTTGACGTTATTGTACCTTGTATTGGATTTATAAAGCTAATGGACTCTTTAATACTTATAGCATCTAGCTCCATCTGTGTAAGTTCACTTGTTTGTTCATTTATTATTTGTTCATCATTATCTTCTGCTCCACCTATACCACTTTCTTGTGTATTTTCTGTATCTTTATTTACATCATCTGTGTTTTCATTAATATTGGGTGCTTCCTGTAATTCTTCAGTTTCAATAGTTATTAGACCTATTATTTTTGAATATAATTCTTGAAAATTAATATCATAAGATAATACTTCTCGTGCTTTATCAATAAAATCTTTTGAAAAAACATAGTCATTATTTTTTATTAAGTAAAACATACTGTATGTCGCTAAGCAGATTAACATTTGGATTATCATCTTCTTTAAAAGTTTTATATCTTTTTTTTCTATTATATTAACTTTTGTTGTTCCTACATTATTTATTCTTTTTCTATTATATATTTCTTCTGCTCTTCTAATTTTATCTTCTGTAGACAATATTGTTTTTTCCATAAAAGCACCTCTTCCTTCGTGTATTTTCTATTTAATATATATGTTGGAAAAAGTATTTTATGAATTTTGATTTATATAAAATGTAATATTATGCTCATTATTAGCATTATACTCGAAACAACACTAATCTTTTTTAATCTTTGGTATTTTCCCTTTAAAGCTGCTAAAGTCTTTTCTTTTTCTTCTCTTTTTTCTATTTTACAAATATAATTATTTACAACGAGCTCAGCTTCATTAATAACATGCATATTGTTTTTGGATTTCCCACTAGATATCTTTTTGTTTTTATTAACTACTTCTATTTTTTTTATCTTCTGATTAGGCTTTAATATTACTATTGCTTCATCAACTATATTTGATGGCAAATTTTTTAATACTACTATATTTTTAAAATCGCTTTTATCCATAGTATCACCCCTGAAAAATTTATATTAAAATTTTTCCCAGAAAAGAGTTGCTTATACATAATATGATATTTTTTCTTTAATCTCCTTTGATAGATGGTTCTATATTAATACTATAATTTATAATTATAGTTTCTTGATATTTTCCATAACAATAATTTGAAAAGCATAATATAAAAAAAGAATATAAGATAATAATTATTAGTAGTATTTTTTTATATTTGATTTTTATGTTCTCACTCTCCATCATTTAATATTTAAGCACATTTTCATATTTTTATAATTTATTTTTATTTTTTAGGCATAACTTGTGTGCCTGTTGCAACTACGTCAAATGAGTAAATTGCACCGATTGTACCTTCATTTGTATCTATTTTATCATTAGCTTGTATTTGGTTTTGATCTTCTGTTTCATAATCCCATAACCAGTTTATTGTATAAGTTACCTTTTTTGATGTTGCATTTGCATCTATAGTTCCTGTAAGATTAGATTCTATAGCCTTTAATGAATCGTATTCTTGATTATCAAATATGAATTTCATATTTGTAGGTTTGTATTTTTCATTCATAAATGTAACCGCATATTCTACCCCAACTTCAGAGCCTGTAGCATCTAATACAATATCAAAACTTCCTTGAGTTCCAGGAGCTATTTTCCCATTTACTAATGTGCTTGCATCATAATTACTATTAATCTTTATTGTTTTATAAGATGTACTATTACCATTCAATGTAAATACCCATCTGGCAACATCTACATTACCTTGTGCAATTATCTGAGACTGATATTTTGCTATTACACTTCCACCTATTAATCCTAATATAATAACTAATAAAATGCATAAACTTATTAGGACTTTTTTCTTTTTTGTCAAACGCATCCTCCCTTTCTATATTAAATTTTTTGATTTTTTTGAATTTTTTCTGATTAAAAAAATTTGATTTTTCAAATAGGAATGAAAATTGAAAAATAAAAAATCTGTATTAATAAAATATTTTGAAATTATAAAAAATATGAAAATGTAAACTTATTATACTTCCAAAAAATGGTTTTGTCAATATTAAATTTGAAAAAACTGGGAATTTTTAGTATTCCCAGTTTTTTTCTTTACCAATTTTTATTTCCAAGCCCAAAAATCCCTTTCTTTTTAGATGATTTTGTACGTTTTCCTTTTAATCTGCTTGCTCTCTTTTTTCTGTTTTTTAATATTGTTTCTAAATCCTCATAAACATCATTATTTTCTTCATCATCATAAAAGTCATCATCTTCATTATAAAATGTTCTATAAAAGTTTTCTTCAAAGTCATCTTCATTTTCTTCGTTATCGTCTTCTGCATATTCTTCATCAAATACTTCTATGTCGTCCTTGTAATTAGGATAAACGTTCTCATCGTAATCATTTTCATCTTGAGATTTATTTTCTTCACTTAAATTATCATAGTATGACATCATGTCATGACTATTTTCTAATTCTACATCTATTCTGCTTGCTTTTTGTTTTTTTCTTTGTTTTGATTCTTTTGGATTATCTTGATAATTTTTCTCATTTTTTTCTTCTAAGTATAAATTTTCTTCTTCATCTCTTTCAAACATTTCTTCTATTTTATACTTAGATAAATCTCTTTTGTATTCATGAGTAACTATATTATCAAAGGCTGAGTATATTTTTTCAATACTTACAATTCTCCAATTAATTGGATTTAATATTTGTCCAACTAAATTTAGTTTTCTTAACTTTTTTTCAAATTCCGCTTCTTTTTTTTGTAACTCTATTAAATATCCTGGTTTATATAGTTCTTCATATTTCCTCTGATCAATCTCTCCTGTAATCTCAGATAGTAGTAATTTATTTAAGTTTTTTATTTGCTCTGTATCTTTTTCAAAATCATTGCAAGCTTCTTTCATTAGTTTTTTATGTTCTTTTTTGCCTAATCCAACTGATAATCTCTCATTGTCTAAAAACTGCGTTAGGTATTCTTTTTCTACATTCAAAAATTCTAATTTGTTTTTACCATCTTTAGAAAGTTTTTTATATTTTTTTATTTTTACTGCATTATTATTAATTTCATTTAGTAAGTTATTTGTTTTTTCGTATACTTCTATTAAAGTATCTGCCTCTTGCTTATATACTTCTTCTCCAAAATCTATAGAGTATTCTATTACATTAGTATCAAAAGGTTCTTTTTCTTTTTCTCCATTTTTTAGCATAATATCTTTTAGTTCTTTTTTTAATACGTCATTCTGCAATTTAACTTCGTTTTTTATCCTTGTTACATCCTTAGCATCTATGTTATTGATATTCTGATTTGTCTGTTCTAGTAAATTTCTATATTCTTTTTCTATTTTTCTTCTTCTCTTACCACATTCAGACCTTATATCACTCTTTTCATTAAACCTTGCAATTGTATCAATAAATTCTTGGTCTATTGGCCTCATCTTTGCATTATTTTTATCTATCTCTTTTTCTATTTTATCAAGTTGCTTACCCAATTCTATGGATGATTCATCTATGTTTTCAAATAATGAGTTTCTATCTTCTTGTAATTTTATTATTTTTCTATACAAACTTCCTTGATTTTTTTGGATTTGTTTTATTTGACTCGCAATATCTTCACATTCTTTAATGATTTTATCTTCTGCTTCTGATACTTCTTGATATTTTTC
>AUXO013529027.1_pt1 | contig 11197 bp, 22 predicted proteins | sample 768731 | NCBI WGS metagenome assembly AUXO01 (sample SAMN02715735, study PRJNA202380) | gut metagenome | biome: sheep rumen | host: Ovis aries | place: New Zealand: Palmerston North | reverse complement strand
GTCAGGTAATTCGCATGGAGCATGTTTATCTAGAATAAACGAAAGGAGTTAACATGGCAAACAACACAATGAGAATTCGCCTTAAGGCGTATGAGCACCGCATCTTGGATGATAGTGCTAAAAAAATTGTCGAAGCAGCGACAAAACACGGAGCTAAAAAAGTAGTTGGCCCGGTTCCGTTACCAACGGAAAAACAAGTTGTAACAATTTTACGTGCTGTTCACAAGTATAAAGATTCACGTGAACAATTTGAAATTCGTACGCATAAGCGTTTGATTGAGATTGTTGCACCAACAAAGGAAACTATTGATTCATTGCAGAGATTAGATCTTCCTAGTGGTGTGGACATCGAAATTAAACTTTAATGGAGGTGTCGTGAGATGAAAGGTATATTAGGAAGAAAATTGGGAATGACTCAGGTCTTTACAGTTGATGGAGAGTTGATTCCTGTAACTGTAGTTGAAGCAACTCCAAATGTTGTTCTTCAGAAGAAAACTGTTGAAACAGATGGATACAATGCTATTCAGTTAGGATTTGAAGAAATCAAAGAAAAACGTACAACAAAAGCAGTTGTTGGTCACTGTAAAAAGGCTAACACAAGCGCTAAGCGCTTTATTCGCGAAGTACGTGACTGTGAACTGGATGTAAATGTTGGAGACTTGGTAAAGGTTGATATTTTTGAAGCCGGTGAAACAGTCGATGTAATCGGAACAAGCAAGGGAAAAGGTTACAACGGTACGATCGTTCGTAACAATGCGCACCAGGGTCCTAAAAGCCACGGTGGTTCCAAGAATATTCGTCACATCGGTTCACTGTCCACCAACGGTATTACTTCACGTCAGGGACGCATTATGAAGGGTACTGTGATGCCTGGTCAGGAAGGCGGATACCGCACTACCAGCCAGAACTTGACAGTAATCAAAGTAGATGTCGAAAACAATTATGTATTAATTAAAGGAAATGTTCCGGGTCCTAAAAAAGGTCTTGTGATGATTCGTACAGCAAAGACTTCGAAAGGAAACTCTGAGCCTGTTACTTTAATTGACTACAGCAAGGAGGTTCAATAATGGCTAAGATTGATGTAATTAACCAGACCGGAGCTGTCGTAGATTCTATTGAATTAAACGACGCGATTTTCGGAATCGAACCAAATCAGCAGGCGTTATATGACGTGCTGGTTATGACGATGGCAGGAAGACGTCAAGGAACTTCTAAAACAAAAACGCGTTCAGAAGTATCCGGCGGTGGACGTAAGCCTTATCGTCAGAAGGGTACAGGTCGTGCTCGTCAAGGTTCTATCCGTGCTACTCAGTGGGTAGGCGGCGGAACTTGGGGCGGTGCCGTTCCTCGTGACTATCATTACCGAGTAAATAAGAAAGTAAGCCGTCTGGCTTTGAAATCCGCATTAAGCGAAAAAGTGGCTGAAACAGAAATGAGCGTAATCGACAAATTCGATATCGATCAGCCAAAAACAAAAACATTTGTTTCCATTATGGATGCAATCAATGCACCGGCAAAAACATTGTTTATTGTTGGTGACCAGGAAGAAGCAACAAATGCTTACTTATCTGCACGCAATATTCCGGGTACGAAGATGCTGACCGTAAAAGGAATCAACGTATACGATATTGTAAATGCAAAGAAGCTGGTTATGACAAGTGCTGCCATTAAAGAAGTTGAGGAGGCGTTGGCATAATGAAAGACTATAGAGATATTATCATTCGCCCTGTAATCACTGAAAAAAGTATGAAAAAGATGGCGGAAGAAAACAAAGTGACTTTCCAGGTTGCTAAAGGCGTAAACAAAGTTGAAGTGCGCAAAGCCGTAGAGGAAGCATTTAAAGTAAAAGTGGTAAAAGTCAATATGCTGAATACCAAACCACAGCCAAAGAGAATGGGCCGCTATGCAGGAATGACACAGGCTGAACACAGAGCTGTTGTAACGATTGCAGAAGGTCAATCCATTGATCTTTTTGGAGAAGAATAATCAGGGAGAAGTCGCTATTTCCTGAATAAATATTGCGAATAGGAGGAAAAACAGTTTATGCCAATTAAGAAGTATAAACCAACGACCCCGGGCCGCCGTGGAATGTCAGGTCTGACATTTGAAGAAATCACAACTTCAAAACCGGAAAAAAGCTTGCTGGCCCCTAAAAAATCAAAAGGTGGTCGTAATAACACAGGACGTATTACTGTACGTCATCAAGGTGCTGGACACAAGAAAACATATCGTATTATCGATTTCAAACGTAACAAGGACAACATTCCTGCAAAGGTTGCGACAATCGAATACGATCCTAACCGTACCGCAAATATCGCATTGTTAAACTATGCAGATGGTGAAAAGAGATACATCATCGCTCCTGCCGGATTAAAAGTAGGAATGACGGTTATTTCCGGTGTGGAAGAAGATATCAAGGTTGGAAACGCCATGGAACTTCGCCACATGCCAGAAGGTACGATCGTTCACAATGTTGAATTGAAACCTGGTAAGGGTGGACAGATGGCAAGAAGTGCCGGATGCTCTGCACAGATTCTGGGTGTTGAAGAAAAATATGTTATCTTACGTTTGTCTTCCGGTGAAGTAAGACGTGTATTGTCTAATTGCCGTGCCACTGTCGGTGTGGTTGGAAATGCTGACCACAGCCTGATCAATTATGGTAAAGCCGGACGTATTCGTCATATGGGTATTCGCCCGACAGTGCGTGGTTCTGTTATGAACCCGAATGATCACCCTCATGGTGGTGGTGAAGGTAGATCTCCGATTGGACGTAAATCACCAATGACACCTTGGGGCAAAAAAGCATTGGGTGTTAAAACTCGTAAGTCTAAGAAAGCTAGCGATAAATTAATCGTTCGCCGTCGTAACGGTAAGTAAGGAGGCAAGGAAATGAGTCGTAGTTTGAAAAAAGGACCTTTCTGTGATGACCATTTAATGAAAAAAGTTGAAGCATTAAATGCCAGCGGCAGAAAAGAAGTCATTAAAACTTGGAGTCGTCGTTCCACGATCTTCCCATCATTTGTAGAGCATACTTTTGCCGTTTACAACGGAAAAGAGCATGTCCCTGTATATGTAACGGAAGATATGGTAGGACATAAATTAGGCGAATTCGTACCGACAAGAAAATTTGGTGGTCACGGATCTGACGCCAAGAAAGCATAGAGGAGGAAATATTGATGGAAGTAAAAGCAACAGCGAAAACTCTGCGTATTCAGCCTCGTAAAGCAAGACTTGTCTTGGATCTGATTCGTGGTAAAGATGTAGAGGAAGCGGAAGCAATCTGCAAATTCACGCCGAACAAAGGTGGATATTTAGTTGGAAAAGTTCTTCATTCTGCTATCGCCAATGCGGTAAACAATGAAGACATGGATGAAAGTAAGTTATATGTTAAAGCTTGCTGGGCGGATGAAGGAATCACTTTAAAGCGTTATATGCCTCGTGCAAAAGGTAGCGCAAGCCCAATCATGAAGCGTACAAGCCACATCACAGTTGTAGTGGCTGAGAAAGAGTAGGGAGGCAGTTTATGGGACAGAAAGTAAATCCTGTAGGAATGCGAGTTGGAGTCATTCGTGACTGGCAGTCCAGATGGTTTGCCGATGATAAAGAGTTTGGTGCAACACTGATTGAAGATGTTAAGATCCGTAATTTTATCGCATCATACTATGATGGTTTATCAAAAGCAGCTGCTGATAAGCGAAAAGCCGACCCACAGATTTCACGCATTGAAATTGAAAGAAGCAAGAATCGTCTGACATTGATCATCCGTACTGGTCATCCAGGTGTTGTGATTGGCCAAGAAGGTAAATCAATCGAAGGATTAAAGAAAAAGATAGAAAAAATGACAAGCGCAAAGAATGTGCAGATCAATGTTGTGGAAGTTGCAAATCCTAATCTGGATGCTACTTTAGTAGCTCGTTGGATTGCTAACGAACTGGAAGCACGTAGAAGCTTCCGTGCCACACAGAAGAAAGCTATTCAAAACACAATGCGCGCTGGAGCAAAAGGAATCAAGACAAGCGTATCCGGTCGTTTAGGTGGTGCCGATATGGCTCGTACAGAAGGATATTCTGAAGGAGTTGTACCTCTTCACACATTGCGTAGCGATATTGACTACGCCGTAGCTGAAGCCGCTACACAATACGGACGTCTTGGTGTTAAAGTATGGATCTGCCGTGGTGAAGTGTTGCCAGGTGAAATGGTGAAAGAACCAGAAGCACCAAAACAGCGCCCTCGTCGTAACCGTCGTGGTCGTCGTTTCAACAATCCTCGCCAGGGACAGCAGAATCGTGCTCCTAGAAATGAACAGGCTGCTGCGGCACCTGCTGAAAAAGGAGGTAACGAATAATGTTAATGCCTAAGCGTACAAAGTATCGTCGTCCTCATCGTCTTAGCTATGATGGCCGTGCAAAAGCCGGACGTTCGATTGACTTTGGTGAATTCGGTTTGGTTGCCGAATCTGGTGATTATGTAAGCAACCGTCAGATTGAAGCTGCCCGTGTTGCTATGACTCGTTATATGAAGCGTGGTGGACAAGTATGGATCCGTATTTTCCCTCACTTAGCTAGAACAAAGAAACCTTTGGAAGTTCGTATGGGTTCCGGTAAAGGTGCTCCTGAAGGCTGGGTGGCAGTTGTTCGTCCTGGTCGAGTATTATTCGAAGTTGGTGGTGTCAGTGAAGAAGTAGCTCGTGAAGCGTTACGTCTGGCTGCTCACAAGCTTCCGGTTAAAACTCGTTTTGCTAGAAAAGGAGAAGTAGAATAATGAAAGCTAAAGAAATCCGCGAAAAAACAAATGAAGAAATTGTTGCAGAAATCAATACGCTAAAAGATGAATTATTTAATCTTCGTTTCCAGCAGGCAACAGGACAGTTAGAAAATCCTGCACGTATTAAAACTGTAAAGAAGACGATTGCTCGTATGAAAACTGTATTGACAGAGCGTGCAAACGCAGGTCAAGAGTAAGGGGGAACGTTCAATGGAAAGAAATGCTCGTAAAGTATACCGCGGTATTGTAGTATCCAATGCGATGGATAAAACAATTACTGTTAAGGTTGAAACTAAAAAAACGCATCCATTGTATGGTAAGCGTGTAGAATATTCTAAGAAATTTAAAGCACATGACGAAAATAATGAAGCAAACGTAGGCGATAAGGTGCTGATCATGGAAACTCGTCCATTATCTGCAACAAAGCGTTTCCGTTTAGTGGAAATTATTGAAAAGGCTCGCGTATAGGAGGACAGTTCGATGATTCAAAATGAAAGTCGCTGCCGAGTAGCTGATAACACAGGAGCTCGTGAAGTTCTGGTTATCCGTTGTCTGGGCGGAAGCGTTAGAAAAAATGCAAATATCGGCGATGTCGTTGTATGTACTGTTAAACAGGCTACTCCTGGTGGAGCCGTAAAAAAAGGTGAAGTTGTAAAAGGTGTTGTCGTACGTTCAAAATATGGCTTACGTCGTAAAAACGGAACCTATATTAAATTTGATGACAACGCTGTAGTATTGATCAAAGATGACAAGACGCCAAGAGGAACTCGTATCTTCGGACCTGTTGCACGTGAATTACGTGATCACGGGTATATGAAGATTGTCTCTTTGGCTCCAGAAGTATTATAGGAGGTGTGCCAGGTGAAGATTAAACAAGGTGATAAAGTACAAGTTATGACTGGTGCTTACAAAGGCACAATCGGAACGGTTATCAAAGCGTTCCCTAAAGAAGACAAGGTAATCGTTGAAGGCGTTAACATGGTGAAAAAGCATCTGCGTCCTACCCAGGAAAATCCGGATGGAGGCATTGTTGAAAAAGAAGCTAAGATCCATGTATCAAATGTTATGTTATATGATGAAAAGGCAAAAACAGCCAGCCGTGTTGGATACAAATTCAAAGAAGTTGACGGCAAACAAGTGAAAGTGCGCGTTTACAAGAAGAGCGGCGCTGAAGTAAAGTAGGGGGATATCGGATATGAATCGTTTAAATGAAAAATATATCAATGAAGTTGTCCCTCAGCTGATGAAAGATTTCAACTACACTTCAGTTATGGAAGTACCTAAGATTGACAAGGTGGTTGTAAATATCGGTGTTGGAGACGCTATCCAGAATTCTAAATTGCTGGATGAAGCAGTTGCTGAACTGGGTGCTATTACTGGACAGGCTCCGGTAATCACAAAAGCTAAAAAATCTATTGCCAACTTTAAACTTCGTGAAGGAATGAACATCGGATGTAAAGTTACATTGCGTAGCGAAAGAATGTATGAATTCTTAGACAAATTATTCAATGTATCTCTTCCACGAGTACGTGACTTCCGTGGTGTTAGTGATACAAGCTTTGATGGCCGTGGAAACTACACATTAGGAATTAAAGAACAGATCATTTTCCCTGAAATTGATTTCGATAAAGTAAATCGTACACGTGGTATGGATGTTGTCATTGTTACAACAGCGAAAACGAATGATGAAGCAAAGGCATTGTTAAAAGCTATGGGAATGCCTTTCAAGAAGTAGGAGGATGAAAGATGGCAAAAAAATCAATGATTAATAAACAGCAACGTCCTCAAAAATTTAAAGTTCGTGAGTACACTCGCTGTGAGCGTTGTGGTCGTCCGCACGCTGTATTAAGAAAATACAAGATTTGCCGTATTTGCTTCAGAGAACTGGCTTATGAAGGTCAGATTCCTGGTGTGAAGAAGGCTAGTTGGTAAGGAGGCATAGTACGATGATTATGACTGATCCAATTGCGGACATGCTGACAAGAATCCGTAATGCTTTGCAACAAAAGCATGAGTTGGTTAGTATGCCTGCAAGTAAAGAAAAGAAAGCAATTGCTAAAATTTTAAAAGATGAAGGATTCATTACAGATTATGCTGTAGAAGGTGATGTAAAGAAGACTTTATCAATCACATTGAAATACACTGAAGATGGAAAGAAAGTCATTTCAGGTCTTCGTCGTATTTCAAAACCAGGTCTTCGTGTATATGCTCCTGCAAAGAAATTGCCGCGAGTATTGAACGGATTAGGAATCGCCATTATTTCAACAAGTAATGGTTTAATGACAGACAGAGATGCCAGAAAACAAAATATTGGTGGCGAAGTAGTCGCCTATATCTGGTAAAATATAGGAGGATAATCAATGTCACGTATCGGGAATAAACTGATTACCATTCCTGAAAAAGTAACAGTGGAAGTTGCTGACGGGAATGAGGTGACTGTTAAAGGACCTAAGGGAACTTTAACTCGTGCTTTCTCTACTATGATGGATATTGTAGTAGACAATGGCGTTGTCACAGTAAAACGTCCAAATGACGAAAAACATACAAAACAGCTGCATGGTACAACACGTGCTCTGTTACACAACATGGTTGTTGGTGTATCTGAAGGATATGCCAAAGAACTACAGTTGGTGGGTATCGGTTTCCGTGCCAGCGTTAAAGGAGATACTTTAACAATGCAGGTTGGGTACTCACATCCAGTAGAAATGAAAATTCCGGCTGGATTGGAAGTAACATGTGGTTCTGCTACAGATATCAAGGTAGCAGGTATTGATAAGCAGTTAGTTGGAGAATTTGCTGCTAACATCCGCTCAGTACGTAAACCAGAACCTTACAAAGGCAAAGGTATTCGTTACAAAGATGAGCATATCCGTCGTAAAGAAGGTAAGACGGCTGGTAAGAAGTAGTGGGAAAGGAGATATAAGTTTATGGTTAAGAAAAAATCACGTAATGCAGATCGTATTCGTCGTCATAAGCGAGTACGTACAAAAATCAGTGGTACTCCTGAATGCCCACGTATGTCCGTCTTCAGAAGTAACGCAAATATCGAAGTACAAATTATCGATGATGTAGCTGGAAACACATTGGTAAGTGCATCCAGTGTAGCAATGAAATTAGAAAATGGTGGCAACATCGAAGCAGCGAAGACAGTAGGAACTGAAATCGCAAAACGTGCTCAGGAAAAGAATATTAACAAAGTGGTATTTGACCGTGGTGGTTACATCTATACAGGTCGTGTAAAAGCTTTGGCAGAGGCAGCTCGTGAAGCTGGCCTGGAATTTTAGGAGGTCACACTATGGCAATGAATAGAAAACCAAGAAGAGACCATGATGAGTTTGAAGAACAGGTTGTTGCGATTAACCGTGTCACTAAAGTAGTAAAAGGTGGACGTCGTTTCCGCTTTGCTGCATTAGTTGTAGTAGGTGACCGTAAAGGTCGTGTTGGAATGGGTACAGGAAAAGCAAACGAAGTTCCTGATGCAATTCGTAAAGCGAGCGAAGATGCTCGTAAGAATGTATTCCAGGTTCCTGTAGTCGGAACAACAATTCCTCATGAAATCATTGGTAACTATGGCGCAGGTTCCGTATTTATGCGTCCGGCAAGTGAAGGTACTGGTGTTATCGCCGGTGGTGCAGCACGTGCTGTATTCGAATTAGCCGGAATCAATGATATTTTAACAAAGTGCTTAGGTTCTCGTACAAAGATCAATGTTGTTCGTGCAACCGTTGATGGTTTGAAGAACTTGCGCACAATTGATCAAGTCGCAGAAATTCGCGGTAAAAAACCAACCGAAATCCGCGGTTAACAGGAGGTAGAACAATGAAATTACATGAATTAAAACAAACAACTTCTCGTTCTGCTCGTAACCGTGTAGGACGTGGTCCGGGAAGCGGTAACGGAAAAACAGCCGGCCGTGGTCAAAAAGGACAGAAATCCAGAAGTGGTGGTGGAGTTCGTCTTGGATTTGAAGGTGGACAGACTACCTTAGCAAGACGTTTACCAAAACGTGGCTTTACAAACTTCAATCGTAAAGAATATGCCATTGTCAACGTAGAAACATTGAATCGATACGAAGACGGTACTGTAATCAATGCTGCTAAGTTGATTGAAGATAAAGTAATCAAAAAGGAACTGGCAGGACTGAAAGTATTAGGTAATGGCGAATTAACGAAAAAGCTAACAGTACAGGCAGCAAAGGTGTCTAAGTCTGCTAAAGAAGCAATTGAAAAAGCAGGCGGAACGGTAGAGGCAGCGTAAACATGTTTTCAAGTATTAAGGCAATGTTTGTAAATAAGGATATCCGTAACAGGATCCTGTTTACTCTCTTTGCCTTTCTTGTGTATCGTTTAGGTTCAGCTATTACAGTTCCGGAAGTGAATACAACCGACCTGGTAGCAGGGCTGGAAGGAAATTCCTTATTTGCGATGTTAAACCTCTTAGGTGGTGGAGGATTGGAACAGTTCTCTGTATTCGCATTAGGTGTAACGCCGTATATTACGGCTTCCATTATTATGCAGCTGCTGAGTATGGATGTAATTCCTTCTTTGACAGAGCTCTCAAAGAGCGGAGCACAAGGTCGTCAGAAAATTGACAAATATACTCGCTATTTGGCAGTCGTGTTTGGATTTGTACAATCTGCATCGTTGGTATATGGATTCTCTAAGTCGTATCCAGGATTGATCAACGGTGGGGCGACTCCAAGCAAGATTCTGTATATTGCTACGATTTTTACAGCGGGTACAATGTTCCTGGTATGGATTGGTGATCAGATTTCCACAAAGGGAATCGGTAACGGTATATCCATGGTCATTATGGCCGGTATCGTTGGTCGTCTTCCAAGACAGATTTCGGCAGCCTGGACTTCCTTGATGGGAGCGGATTCTACTGTAGCAAACGGGGCAGTTTTATTTGGCGCTTATATTCTTGTTTATTTATTGATTATCATCTTTGTAACTTTGATCAATACGGCGGAACGTCGAATTCCGATCCAATATACATCAAGTTCCATTGAATTAAGTAAACAGTCTAAATCCAATTATCTGCCTTTGAAGATAAACTCGGCAAGTGTTATTCCTGTTATCTTCGCGTCATCGATCATGATGGCACCCTTGCAGCTTGCGGCATTCTTTGACAAAACAGATTTTGTGAATGCAACGCAGGACTGGTTGGGTTTAGGTACATGGAAATCATTGGCAATCTATGTCGTATTGATTATCTTCTTTACGTTCTTCTATACGAAGATGCAGGTGGATCCAGAAAAACTCGCAGAAAACCTGGGTAAATCAGGAGCATACATTCCAAGTGTTCGTCCTGGAACGGAGACAAAGAATTATGTTAACAATGTACTGACCAGAATTACAGTATTAGGGTCATTAGCTTTAGCGTTGATCGCAGTAATGCCACATGCAATGCCGATTATCTGGCCGGATCTTCCAGCCGGCATGGCCTTAGGTGGAACAGGTATGATCATCGTCGTCGGTGTTGCAATTGAAACGGTTCGCCAAGTACAAGGTTTGATTACTCAAAAGTCATATAAGAAGTATTATAAAGACTAAGTCTTGGGAGCTAAAAAAAATGAATATCTTTATTATGGGAGCCCCTGGTTCTGGAAAAGGGACTTTTTCGAGTCGAATTAAAGAAGAATTTAATTTGAATCACATTTCGACGGGAGACATCTTCCGTGCGAATTTAGCCAATGGTACTCCATTGGGAATCCAGGCAAAAGCGTATATGGAACAAGGTAAACTGGTACCGGATGAAATTACCAACAATATGGTTAAGGATTATCTTGCAACTTTGACTGACAAGAAAAACGGATATTTATTAGACGGATATCCAAGAACACTAGATCAGGCAAAAGCTTTTGAAGAAATGACTAATGGAACGGATCTGGCCGTTGATGTCGTATTGACAATGGACATTCCGTTCGAAGTATTGAATCGTCGTATTACGGGACGTCGTTCCTGTAAAAACTGTGGAGCTATCTATAATATTTATTCATTACCTCCAAAACAGGAAGGTATATGCGATGAATGTGGTTCTGAGCTGACACAGCGTAAAGACGATAATGAAGAGTCATTAAAAACTCGTTTGAGCGAATATTCTGCTAACACGGAACCGGTTATCGAATATTTCGAGCAAAAGGGTATTGTGTCTCATATTGATGCTGCTCAGCCAATGGAAGATATCTGGGCATCTATTAAGGAGACCTTGAAAAACAAGTAAATTGCGCTTATAATATTTAAGCGCAATTCTTGTGTTTTATTCAAAGAATCAAATTTGCCACGTTTCTGTTAAAATCCGCATGATCAGCATACGCATTTTAGCAGGGAATAATACGTGGTTGGAAAGGACAAATTATGAAAGTAAGACCATCCGTAAAACCAATGTGCGACAAGTGCCGCGTCATCCGACGCAAGGGAAGAGTCATGGT
>AUXO011113192.1_pt1 | contig 11197 bp, 12 predicted proteins | sample 768731 | NCBI WGS metagenome assembly AUXO01 (sample SAMN02715735, study PRJNA202380) | gut metagenome | biome: sheep rumen | host: Ovis aries | place: New Zealand: Palmerston North | reverse complement strand
GTACTAATTCAACACTTTATGTACCAAGACCACTTAGCGTTTCTGGACTTACTAGTGTAAGTAACAATGTCATAGCTACAGCAAGCGACACGAGTGAGCGGTATTTTCGAGCGGTTAACAGTAACGGATCTATCGAACTAAACGCATCAGCCGGGAACAAGGGCGTGTATGATCGTAGCGGTGGAAGATGGATCATGTATCTAGCTACCAATAGTGCGGCAGACACGGCGGTAATAATACCGAGAGGTTTGCAAGTTGGCGAAGCCGGGATAAATGGGTACATTGAACTGTACCATGCTACCCCCTATATTGATTTTCATTATGGTAGAAGTACCGCAGATTATACAACAAGACTCATTGAAAATGCATCTGGTGTACTGACAATTGAAGGAAGGCTTTATAATTCAAGAGTACCGGGTTCTTGGGTTGCTGCAATAAAAACCGCAGCATTAACAGTTAATATGGCTTCAACTACAAGCACAAGTGCAGCTATAAGTGGTATGACCATAAGAACTAAAAATGGTTATATTAGTTTAGATACTATTCCAACTACTGATGATAATTTATATATACATTATATTTCCACCGCTAATTATAATGCAGGAACTAATACAGTTTCTGCGGCGAAAGTAAGTTGTAATATTACAGGTCATGCCGATGGCGATCTTCCTTTAACAGGTGGGTCATTGACAGGAAACCTTTTTGTCAGCGCTTCAGACACCAGTGAGCGACAAGTTAGCATATCTAATTCTTTAGGACACGTATATCTCGATGTAAGTACCTCTGGTAATCATGGTTTATATTCTGGCACAAAAGGCGGTTGGATCATTTATTGTACTAAGGATGCTAGCTCAACGAATTCATGGGCATACATACCTAGAGCATTAAATGTATCAGGTCATATACATTCTAGTAATGAAATTCATTCTGGTGGTAAATCCACATCTCAGGACGGTCACGCTGGTGCAATTTTAAGTGGCGGTGGTCATTTATATTTACAACAAGGCGCTACGGGGAGCAATATCTACTTCATTTGGGGGGCTGGTAAAACAATAACGTCAAGAATTTACGAATCTGCAAGTGGGACCCTTACAGCAAGCGGAAATTGGGATGTTGGGGGAAAAATACATGCAACTGGTAATATTACTTCCACAGCTCATGTATCTTGCGGTGGTAAAGAAAGTGGAGGAGATGGAAATCCTGGTTGTTTTATGAATAATGGTGGTTCTTTCTTTATTACTGGGCCAGCAAATAGCGGAGGCACAATTTTCTTCCACTATAATAAAGCTACCTCAAATACATCCAAAATATATGAATCATCATCTGGAACTATTAAAGTTGATGCATATTTATGGGGGAAGAACTCTAGTGGTGGATCGCATATAGTTGTTACTACAGTAGATACAGATAATCAGAAAGTAGCGTACTTGTCTACTAATACAACCGCATTGTATGTAAATGCAAGACATGGTGGTTCTTCTTATGCTAATAAGAGTGTCACCCTTTCTTCCTCTGATGTTCGTTTAAAAACCAATATCGCAGATTCTACTATCAATGCTTTAGACGTTATAAACAAGATCCGTATCAGAGAATTTGATTGGACAGATGAACGTGAAGATAAGCATCAAGTCATTGGTATGGTTGCTGATGAGATCGAGAAACTGGATAAGAAGTTTGCGGTCGGTGGTGGATATACTGAAGATGGGTGCATGAATATCAAGAGTGTAGATACTTTCTATTTGACTGGGTATTTGACAAAAGGTATTCAGGAATTGAATGGAAAGGTTGACGGTCACGATGATAGGATTGCCGCATTAGAGAGGGAAAATAAAGAACTGCGGAAAGAGATTGAAGAATTGAAAAAAGAAATAGCTTAATATGCATAAGAAAGGAGGTTTGATAAAATGTCAGAAGTAACTATTGATGCACGAATATTAATGAATTGTCATACTGAGGCAGAATGGCAGACAACAAATCCCATACCGAAAAACCGGGAATTATGCATTTCGACAGATAAAAATTATGGTCTTTATAAGATAGGCGATGGCGTACATACTTGGTCACAACTACCTTATGTTTTACAAGATTTTGCAACGGGCACTACCCAAAACAAGACTACTGCGAATGATTATAACCTTTTATTTACTTCAAATGAAGTTTTGGAGGGTGAGTATCAACCTACTAGTACATCAGGTGATTTAAGATTCCACACCTATATAAAAGGTAATTTAACAAAGGGTAGCCTTATTGCCAAAGGATACGAAGATGCGTACTACACTGATACATATACTCCTGTGTCTGATGATCCTTTAGAAGTCTTGCCACCTATAACTCAAAATACATATTTTCCTGTAGCAGTAAGTTCTTTAATGAATGAACAAAAAACTGGTAGTTCAAATGAAAAAGATCGAGTAGGTGTGCTTACGCTTAAAAATGGAAATGTAGACAATGCTTCTTCTATGGCATCTTCTCAGATAATTGCAACTACAAATGGTGGCGTAAAAATTAGTGAAAACCAAGGTAGTACAAGTGGTGTCACTATAAGAAATAATGGTACTATTACATTAACGGATTCCAATGGTAACACTCTTCCAATCTCTGTACCTGCGTCAGATGCTTCAACTGTATACCTTCGTGGTGATGGTACTTGGAGTACTGTTAGTGGAGGTAGTGGATCTTCTTTACAAAATCTTGTAGATGGTTCTGCTACTGGTTCTGTAAGAGGGATAGGTACAACAGCAGAAAGTGATACTTATACTATTGGTTCATATGCTTTTTCAGAGGGTTATTACACAAAAGCTTCAGGTAATTACAGCCATGCGGAGGGAGAATATACTACTTCTCAACGCAAATCTCAAACAACTATAGGTAGATATAATATTTTAGATACAACAAATTCTGAGATTTTTAATTATGGTTCTTATGCATTTATCATAGGAAATGGTACAGCAGATGATGCCAGATCAAATGCTTTAACTGTAGATTGGGACGGTAATGTCACTGCAACCACTTTTGTGCAGTCCTCAGATAAACGACTTAAAGATAACATTGAAAGTCTTGACAATAATTACGAGCGATTCTTTATGAATCTTCAACCATCTACATTTACTTTAAAACAAGATGAAACCAATAAAACACACATTGGCTTTATTGCACAAGATGTTGAGCAAGCTTTAATTAATTCAGAGTTAACAAAAGATGATTTTGCTGGATTAGTTACACAAGAAAACGGGGAGGATGAAAGTTATTATTTGTGTTATGATGAGTTTATCTCCTTAAATACACATATGATACAGAAACTATATCAACGGATTGAACAGCTTGAAGATAGAATCAAAGAGTTGGAATCCTCAACTGCTAAATAAGGAGACAAATTATGAACGGATTAATATCACAAATAATGGCATCAAGTTCGCCATTCGTAATTATCATCTTATCTGTCCTCATAACATTTTTATTAATTAAAGAATTATATTCAGCACTTAAATGGATCAAAGATCGGTTTGATGGATATCATAATATTCAAAACAATAAAGAAAACGCCGCTGAAGAGATCGAACAAAGGATTAAAACTTTAGAAGATCATGATGAGTGGCAGTATAAAAAGCTGAATGAATTAGGCGATCAAGTACAAGAAATTATTGGCTTAACTAAAGAAATTCAAGCCACACAGTCGAAGATGATTATAGACACTTACAAGGGGTCGATTTTTAGGATTTACCATGACGCTTCTAAAAATAAATATATATCTCAAACGGAACTCGATAGATTTATTGATCTTTGCTCAATCTATAAAGCCGCTGGTGGAGATGGTGTAGTAGATGAAAAGATTTATCCAGAGGTCATGGCTCTACCTATCAACAACGGTTAAAAGGAATAAAACATAAAGGAGGATACAATTATGTTAGAAACAATTTTAGGTATCGTAATTAAGAATGTATTAGAAATTGTAGCTGCGGTTATTTCTGTATTGGTCGCAGGTATCGTTATTCCATGGATTAAGACTGAAATGGTTCCTTTCTTGAAAGAAAAGAGATTGTACAACATTGTATCAATTGGTGTCAATGCTGCTGAAAAGCTTGCTGAAGGTACTGAGATGAGCGGTCTTGATAAGAAAGCATATGTTATTCATTATCTGCAAAGCAAAGGTATTATGATTACAGAAGAAGTTGAGGCTTTTATTGAGTCTGCTTGTTATGATTTAGATCTGATTGCAGACGCAGGAAAGAAAGCTTTTGATGAAAATGATGATATCGAAGGTGACGAGCCTGAAGACTTAGACATTGATAATACAGAACTGGTAATGGGTTGATAATAATAGAATTAAGAGAGGCTGAAAAGCCTCTCTTCTTTCTTACAAAATTTATCTATACTTATTTATTCTAATTGAACAAACAACTTAAATTCTTAATTCTATATCTATGAAAGAAAGGAGCGTGACAGTATGGCTATCACAGAAAAAGATATTACTATTTGTGGTCATGGTGGCGGTAGACCTTCTCTTAAAGTAATGACAAATTATTTTCAAACCAGATATAATTCTATTGCTCCAAACGGAAAGCATAAAGGAATTATAGTGGTTAGACGTTTAAAAGGAATGACAGATAAGAAGCGTCAGGAATTTCATGATGCTTATAAGATTATTTTAGGCAGAAACTATTATAGCCAAGATAGGCGGTATTATGTTTACACTAAATATAGAGATGGGTATTATTATAGCGATTGTTCTTCTAGTTATTGCGCAGCTTTAAAGCGTATTGGATATAATATTAGTCTGTTGAGTACAGCGGGTATTTATTGGTCTGATTTGTTTGAGGATGTTCCTGTTAAAATCGAGAATGGACATATCATGAATCCTGAAATTTTAAAGGTTGGAGATGCATTATTGTTTGTGGGGAATGATCCTTCTAGGCCCCGTCAAATCGGGCATATCGAATCTGTCTACGAAATTAAAGGAAAAGTAGTTTATAAGGAAGATTCTTCTACTACCACACCTACTACAACAACATCTTCCTCTACTTCGACAGCTACCTCTACTTCTTATCTTGGCATTGTAACTGCGTCTGCGTTGAATGTACGTTCTGATGCGGGGACTAACAACAGTATTGTAAAAACGGTCAAGAATGGGCAGCCTGTCTATATAACGAAAGTAAAGGATGGATGGGGCTATATTGGATATGGTTGGGTAAGTTTGAAGTATATTTCAAAGAAGTCTTCTATTACTGGTAAGGTAACCGCATCTGCATTGAATGTCCGTAAGGCTCCTATTAACGGAGATATTAAAAGGGCTATTAAGAACGGTACGAAGGTTACGATCACCAAATTCAACGAAGAAAATACTTGGGCTTATGACTCAATTACAAAAGGTTGGGTAAGCCTGAAGTTCATCAAGTTTTAAGGAGGGAACAGGAAATGAGTTTGACTAAAGACGAATTGAATGTTCTGATCAATATTATAGGGGCTGTAGAGACTGGAGGACAGGTATATGGTGCTGGACGCTATGACGATTTTACTCCAGCCTACGCAAATTCCTATTCTGAGCATGGAATTACCATTGGTAAGTACCAACACTATGCCAACGAAGCTAAAGCATTGCTTTTACGCATCCAGAAAGCTGATTCTAATCTTTTTAACAAACTAGATACGGAAGGTATAGGGTCTGATCTAAGAGTCCGTAATTGGGGCTATTACAAGATCCTGAAAGGATCCGCTAAAGCCAAGTGTATCCAGAAGATCATCTCAACTGAAGTTGGGAAACGTGTTCAGGATGAAATGGTAGCAGAGCAAATGCAGACTTTTGCTGCTGAAGCTGAAAGACTCGGCGTAACAGATCATCAAGCCCAATGTATGGTATGTAACTACAGACATCAGGGCGGGTTGGGTGCTGTCAAACGTATTCTTGCCAAAGCCGAAAAGCCTTATACACTTGACAGTTTATACGAAGCAAGCAAGTCTGATACTGGCAATCAGGTTGGAGCATATAAAACCAGACAAAAATTTGTATACGAATCTCTGAAGAAATATTGGCCTGAAGAAGAAGAGCCTGTTCGTAGGTTCGGAAAGGACTTTAAGAGGTTCTTCAAAGTATCTGGCACAAGCGCGTTGAATTATAGAGAAGACGCTGGCAAGCAGTATCCTGTATTGGGGGTTTTACAAGAAGACGATCTGGTTTCCTGTACTGGATGGTTTAAAAAAGTGAATGGTGTGAAATGGTTAGAGATTAATCGTGACGGTAAAATAGGATATGCTTCTTCAAAATATCTCACTAAGATAGGCTAAAATTAAAAAGGGGTATTACATTGATAAAATGTAATACCCCTTTTTTGCTCTAAACTTATTTCAACAATTCTTCCAGTTGCTCTAAAGTTACACCTTTCGCCTTTATAAATTTAGCGATCTTCTTTTGTTCTTCTTCTTGTTGTTTACGCAATTCTGCGTTATCTAATAATTCTAATTCTTCTTTTAATCCTTTAATAGTTTCTTTCGCATCAAGCAATTTTTTCTCAAGACTCGCAGCCTTATTCTCCATAATTTCAATTTTGGCAAGTAAGGCAGTCTTCTTATCTCTTCTGATTCTTTTCTTAGTCTCTTCTTCAAGTGCCATAAGGCAAGCCCTCCTTTATGTCTTTGATTATAGAAGAGATCTGTAATAATGTCAAGAATAAAATTAAAGTACATACATAAAATCATAAACCATCGCTTATGGTTTTATGTATGTACTTTATTAAGAATGCCAAGGCTACTTCCTCCTTTCTATTTTGTCATTTTTCTTATTTGAGTCACAATGACCCAAATAAGACCTATAAAACGACTCAAGTAATTTAAAAAAGCATTGTAAATAAAGGAGTTTTAAGGGGATTAAAATCGTTCGAATCCCTTCTGGCGTATTAGAATTATACAAATATGGGTTGATTTTCAAGCCATTTCAAGGGTTTTTAAGGGTTTTCTATCACTTGCTTATGATTTTCCTGACCCAACAGTGACTCAGCCCATTTTGTTAATAATTTATGGCGTTACCAATGGTGTCTTTAGCTTCGATACTCTCAGTAACATTAAAGCGATAGAATTTTTTCGTTGTTTCTATATCTGTGTGCCCCATTTGGTTAATGATCAGAGTCTCATCTACATGATTTTGAAATAATGTAGAAGCATAGGTTTTTCGAGCCTTATGCATGGCTCTTGGTTCAATGCCAACCGCTACACAGATTCGCTTTAATTTGTTGCTGAGAGTATCTGCTTTTATACGATTTCCGTCTTTACTAGTAAAGACATATTCAGTATCAGGATTGATTTCTCGCAGACGTTTCATAATCTGTTGAGCCTGTGAAGTAAGAATTACATCTCTTACACCAGCTTTTGTTTTAGGGACATCTCGTACTTGATAATGATATCCATCTTCATCTCTAAAACACTCTTCAGTACGATGGACATACACAGAACCATCAAATACATCTTCCCACTTCAAAGCAACAATTTCACCGATCCTCATACCAGTATAAAAACCTAGCAGAATACCATAGCTAATCACTGACTCAGCATGAACATCAATATATCTCTTGATTTTTTCGATCTCTTCTTTATTAAAGATTTGTTTTTTTAACACAGGATCTGCAAAATATGAACGAAGATTCAAGCTTTTAAAAAACAATTCTGGAGAAAAATTTAATTTGTGAGATCTTCCATAATAGTTTAAAGCACCCCGAAGAATCGTTCTTAATCCACTATAAGCTTTTGCAGTAAGATCAAGAGTATCGATCCTCTCCAAAATAAAATCTTCTAATTCAATCTCTGTCAAAGTCCCAACGTCCTTATTAAACATTTCAGTGTCATCAAAAAACCTGTGAAAATCAAGAGTGTATCGATTTGCTGTTTGCAGTTTAAATTTATTACGCTTTTTTCCCATTTGAATTTTATAATCAATCCATTCAGGAATGAGTTCACCAATAATAGTTTTGGTACGGCGCTTATAAAATTCAATAATTAAATCTTCTAATTCTTCTTTAGTTTTTTTTCGTTTCTTCACCCTCTTTTCTGATCCATCATCGCTCGGCAAATAAGTCATCCAACATCCTGTTGAACTATTTGTAATAGCGTACTTGTGCATTGAGAGATAATATTCTCTTTCAGCTTTTTCCATAATTTCAGTAGCCTTGGCATCTGTAATTATACCATTTTTTGAGGATAAAATCAAATCATTCTTTAATTCTCCCAATAGATTTTTTGTCTCGTCTCTAGCATTAAAATAATCGTTCAAACAATCACCACCTAATTACTCTGTCTTTTCTAATTGCTTCTTTTCTCGCCATTTTCGTAAAGCTTCCCCAGCATTAGGATTGCCACCTTTTCCAGTTTTCACACTATTTCTCAACGAAAATAACTTCTTAGGCGCTTTGTATTTTTTAGCTACAATCTTATTTTCTTGATCTCGAATCGTTTCAATTAATTCCCAAGTATCAGGATATTCTTTAACTTTACGATCAAGTTTTGTCATCTGAGTAGAATCTGATGTATAAACGATCATGTAATCATCAGAACGCATGAAATTAACAAGTGTTTCCTGCTCATTTACTGGAATCGACATTTTATTTACTCCTATTTGTAGTAGAAAGGGGCCATGTATTAATGACCCCTCATATTTAAATTGTATTTACTGCACTCCCGTACTTCCAAAGCCACCTCTGGTTGCATTACTATCTAGATTATCAACGGTCTTAAAGAATATTTCTGGCTGAATTTTCTGGATTCTAAACTGGCAGATTCTATCGTTTTTATGAATCTCTGTATCACGAGTGGCATATACAGAAAGCATCCAATGATCATCACTTCCGCAATATGAGTTGTCAATAATACCAATTCCATTAGCGACTATAAGCCCAGTATTTTTAAACAGACTGCTTCTTGCTGCAACAATGGCCTCATAACCTTCTGGTAACTGCATACTTACGCCAAGATCAATCAATTTATGCTCACCTGCTTTGATCTCTATATTTTCTGCTGATCGAAGATCTGTCCAATTACCTTTGCTAATACTCTTAATACGCTCCAACTCGTCATCATGATACATAATTTTGATAATCTGCATTTTATTTCTTCCTCTTTTTATAATTTTCACAAGGCTCGATGTGCTGACCAAATATCCATTTTCGATCTCGATCAGTACAATATACACTTTCAATTTTATTGTCTTTGAATACTTCACAGTATTCACATCCCTCACATTTAGCTGAATTACTTATTGTTTTTCTTTTCATCTTGCTCTTTTCTCCATTCAGCTATAGCCTTCGCCTGTTCTTCGTCATCATATTTTTGTCTTGAGGGATATTCCATATCAGCTTTTTCATTACTGACATGACCTATCCAAAAAAGCAGCGCCAAGACAAACCATACAATGAAAAATAGAATGATATATCTAAGCAATTCTCTTTCTCCTTTTATGTGTAACAATACCTTTATAACCTTTTCGCCACAAGATACCTTTTGTACATAACATATCCATGTACTTATTATATCTGGCAACGACTTGAGTATAAATCTTATTATTTAATCTTGTTTCATTGCAATAAAAAGGTACATAATATTGTTTTGAATCATGTCTTTTCACTGTCAAAAACATGTGCGGTTCAACATCTTCAAAATCTATTTCTAAGTCAAGACAAACGACATCTTTATATAGCCATTTGCGAATATAGAAATGAGAATAATATTGTTCGAAACCATTCCGCAATAATTTTTCACGGGTTATTTTCTTACTAATCTCATATTTATTTGGAACAATCATTTATTCATCTACCGCCTCTACATTTTTCATAACTATCTGTATAACTCTATTTTCAAGTTGTTCTTTAATGGCAGTCTCAAATAACCGTTTGAAAGTGTAACCATTAAGTAAATGTGTAATTTGTTCTTTTAAATAATTCCCGCTTGAACATTCAGCATCTAAAGAAGCAAGTCTTTGATCCAAGGCTCTGTCTATTTTATTCTTGAGTTCTTCCTTCACCATCTCTTTAATAGCGCCCTGATTCAATCCTGCATCAGCAAGTAGCTGACTAATTTGTAATCGTAATTCTCTTTTTTCATCGTATGTCATTTGATTATTGTCCTTTACATAGTTAAAGCTTTATATTACAATTAAGACGAGATAGGGAATCCTGACTCAAGGTATGATCTTGAGTCAGGCATCCCAAAAAAGATCTGTCGGCCTTTTAACTAATTTGTTCAGCATACTGATTATCAGACGCTAAGTTAATGCCAAGAACTTCATCGTAATGGGGATTTTGATTAGGGATATAACGTCCGTATTTTATAATGATATTGTCAAAATTCTTTAATAAATTGATATAGTCAAATTTTTTCAATTCTTCTTTAGTATATCCTGTATAAATCACAACATCATCATTACAATGATACTGATTTCTCAGCCAAATCAAAAAATTATTTAACTCTCCAAAAGAATCAATTGGTTCTAAGCCTTGACAAATTATAGCGTCTGTTATTGGATTATTTAAATATCTTTTAATGATCGTTTCACATGATACATCAATAATTTTTTCTTTTAACAAAGGACTGTTTTGACATATAGCTTGCCCATAATCTTTGTCACATTTTAATGAGCAAAACGGAAACTCAATTATCATAGATGGTTTTTTATAATTGATAAAATCCTCATCAATAATATTTATTATTCTCACTGCATAATTCCGTCCTTTGAGAGAACATTCATCCATTTACGCTTATCAAATTCTTTACGTCTAATTTTTTGATAACCTGAAACAGGTGTATAGAAACCGACTACGCGACTATAGGTGTCGGCAATAGATTTGCCACATACTGGGCAAGTCTTTTCACTAATAAAAGCGTGACCCTCTTCACATACACTAATTTTGGTTGTAAATGCAAAGTAGATCACCCCTTGAGAAGCTACATAATTAAGCATCTCCCATGCAGTTTCTTCATTAGGGAATCTATTTTCAATATCAATATGGGCGATACATCCACCCCCACATTTAGCATCAAATAAAGATCCTAATCTACATTTTTCTTGAATAGTGCATTTTTCCATTAAGGGGATCCATTGATTGGAATAAATAAAGTATTTATCATTTTCAAACAATAAATTATCTGCCTGACAAATTACTCCCGCACAATTTTCAGCAGGAATCATTTCAATATTAAAAGTAAAATCACATTCAAAATTATC
>AUXO015142777.1_pt1 | contig 11199 bp, 9 predicted proteins | sample 768731 | NCBI WGS metagenome assembly AUXO01 (sample SAMN02715735, study PRJNA202380) | gut metagenome | biome: sheep rumen | host: Ovis aries | place: New Zealand: Palmerston North | reverse complement strand
ACTTCTTCAAAGCTCCAAGAATATCTCATTGAATTTTGTGCCATTTCTAAACCAGAAACAGCAACACCACCAGCATTAGCGGCTTTGCCAGGACCATAGATAACGCCATTTTCTAATAAATAATGGTAAGCTTCAAAAGTTGTAGGCATATTTGCACCTTCAAAAACACCAATTACACCATTTTTCACTAAAGCTTTAGCGTCTTCTTCATTTAATTCATTTTGAGTTGCACATGGTAAAGCAATATCACATTTTGTAGACCAAAGTGATGTTTTATCTATTGCTTTATCGTGATAAATTGCATCTTTATGATAATCTAGGTACTCTTTTATTCTTCCTCTTTTTACAAGTTTGATTTCTTTAACTGCATTTAAATCGATTCCATTAGAATCATAAATCCAACCATTTGAATCTGATAAAGTAACAACTTTATTTCCAAGTTGAATTGCTTTTTCAGTAGCAAAAATTGCTACATTTCCTGAACCAGAAATACAAACAGTTTTCCCAGCAAATCCTTTACCAGTTAAAACTTCTAATGCTTTATTTGTAAAATAGCATAATCCATATCCTGTAGCTTCAGTTCTTGCTAAAGAGCCGCCAAAAGAAATACCTTTACCAGTCAAAACACCTACACTTTCATTTGTAAGTCGTTTATATTCACCATAAAGATATCCAATTTCTCTAGCACCAACTCCAATATCACCTGCTGGAACATCTCTAAATTGACCAATATGACGATAAAGTTCGCTCATAAAGGCTTTACAAAATCTCATAATTTCTCTATCACTTTTGCCTTTTGGATCAAAATCACTACCGCCTTTTGCTCCTCCCATAGGTAAAGTTGTTAAAGAATTTTTGAGGCATTGTTCTAATCCTAAAAATTTTAAGATTGATAAATTAACTGATGGATGAAATCTTAATCCACCTTTGTATGGACCAATTGCTGAATTGAATTGAACTCTATATCCGTTATTAACTTGAATTTTTCCATTATCATCTTCCCGTTCAACTTTAAATTGAATGATTCTTTCAGGTATAACAAAACGCTCTAAAAGATTATTCTCTTCTATTCTTTTGTCTTTGCTAACAGCAACATCAAGGGACTCTAAAATTTCCTTAAGAGCTTGCAAGTACTCTTTTTCATAAGGATATCGACTTTCAATTTCTTCATAAACTTTTGTAACATATTGGTTCATAAGATACCTCGCTTTAAAAACTATATTTTTAATTATATAACTATTGATGGTTTATCTAAATATAAAACAAACTTTGTTTTATAAATATTCGAATAATTGAAAAATCACCTCAAGTATATATAAGAAAAATTTCTTTTAATAACGTAATATTTGTTCTTGCTCACATAATAAACGATACTAAAAAACAAAGTCAATAATTATTTAAATTTTTTTGAAAAATATTTGGTTTTTGCAAGTTTTTTATTATAATCGAAGAAATTTCGGAAGAATTTATATATTGAAAAACTCTTATTATATGAGGGGTTATTTTTAGAAGGGGTATAAAAATAAGCAAAAGAAAAGAGCAGTTTTTACTGCTCATTACTTTATAAGAAATTTAATATTATCTTTGTACTCTTCCGTTAGCAGATCCACCCATTAAAGCTTCAACTTCTTTAACTGAAACGTGGTTGAAATCGCCAGGAATTGTATGTTTCAAAGCACTTGCTGCTACTGCAAACTCAATTGCTTTTTGATAATCTTTATAATTTAAAATTCCATAGATTAAACCAGCTGCAAATGAATCTCCTCCACCTACTCTATCAACGATTCTAATATCGTAGTGTTTAGATGAATAAGCTTTTCCACCTGCAACAATCATTCCACTCCATCCATTATCATTAGCTGAATGAGATTCTCTTAAAGATGTGATTGCTCCTTTGAAGCTGAATTTTTCACAAAGGTCATTAAGCATTTTTTCATAACCTTTTTTATCAAGTTTTCCGCTATTTACATCGCTTCCGCTCTTAAATCCTAAACAAGCTTCTGCATCTTCTTCATTTCCAATACAATAATCAACATATTCCATTAAAGGAATTAAACAAGCTTGAGCTTCTGCTTTGCTCCATAATTTACTACGGAAATTTAAATCAAATGAGGTTGTAACTCCTCTTTTTTTAGCTTCTTTTAAAGCTGTGGCTGTTAATTTTCTTGTTTTAAGTGATAAGGCTGGAGTAATTCCTGAAACATGGAACCAATCTGCTCCTTCAAATATCTTGTTCCAATCAAATTCATCTTCATCAGCATCAGAAATTGAACTATATTTTCTATCATAAATAACTTTACTTGCTCTCATTGAGTCACCAGTTTCTAAATAATAGATTCCAAGTCGCTCTCCACCTCTAACAATCAAAGATGTATCAACACCAACTTGTCTAAGGGAATTAATACATGCTTGACCAATATCATTTTCAGGAATTTTTGAAACAAAACATGCATGCATTCCATAATTTGCAAGTGAAACAGCAACATTTGCTTCTCCACCACCATAATTAATATCAAATTCTTTTGCTTGAACAAATCTTTCATACCCTGGGGTAGAAAGTCTTAACATAATTTCACCAAAAGTAACTACTTTCATTTTATTTACCTTCTCTAGCTTCTTTTACTAATCTAACAAATTCTTTTGCTTTTGCTGTAACTGCTGCATAATCTCCAGTTTTTGCAGGAGCTGTTAAATCACTACCTGTTCCAACTGCAACAGCACCACATTTGATCCATTCCTTAACATTTTCAAGATTAACTCCACCTGTAGGCATAACATTTGCTTGAGGTAATGGTCCATGAATTGCTTTTAAGAATTTTGGATCAACTGCACTTCCTGGGAATACTTTAATAATTTCTACACCAGCTTTAAGTGCAACAGTCATTTCAGTAACGGTAAAGCAACCTGCAACATAAGGAACACCATAAAGATTACAAATTTCACATGTTTCTTTATCAAAATTTGGAGCAACAATAAATTTTGCACCCTTTAAAATAGCAAGTCTAGCTGTTGTAGCATCTAAAACTGTGCCAGCTCCAACGATATATTTATCTGTTTTTTCTTTAGCAAGTGATTCGATAACTTCTAAAGCACCAGGAACTGTTAAAGTAACTTCAAGTCCTTTAATTCCACCTTCACTAGCAGCAACAGATAATTTGCGTGCTTCTTCAACAGAATTTGCTCTAATAACAGCAAATACTCCACAATCTAATAGTTCTTTAACTACATCTGATTTCATTTTATTTTTCCTCTCTTTTAAAGAAATATTCATAAGCATTGTTAAATGAAATATCTTTAACAATTTTTTCTAACATTTCAACATCATTAGGATATCTTCCACTTTCAACATATCCTGCAATAACATTACACAAAGTTCTTCTAAAATATTCGTGTCTTACATAACTTAAGAAACTTCTTGAATCTGTTACCATGCCAACAAAACACGATAATAATCCATTATTTCCTAAAGTCTTAAGTTGACGAGTCATTCCATCATAGTGATCATTAAACCACCATGCTGAACCAAGTTGAACTTTTCCTTTTATAGATCCATCATTAAATGAATTAATTAAAGTAGCTACCGCTCCATAATCCTTTTCATTAATTACATAAATTATTGTTCTAGGTAGTTCATTTGTTAATTCAAGTTCAGACATTAAATTTGCTAAGCCTTTAACAATTTCCATGTCGTTACCACAATCAATTCCTGTATCTTTTCCTAAAGTTTTAAAAAGTCTAGCATTAGCGTTACGTAATACACCAATATGATATTGATTTACCCATCCGCGCTTAGCATATTCTTTCCCTAAAAATACAAGGAAATAAGATCTATAAATTACTAATTCTTCAAAGCTTAATTCTTCGCCTTTTAGTCTCTTTTTAAGAATTAAGTCTACAGAATCAGCATCTTTTTTAATAAAATTAGTAAAAACTATATCGTGATCTGAAGCTCTGCAACCATGAAGTGCAAGGAAATCTAATCTTTCATGAATTGCTTTTTCTAATAGCTTAACTGAGTCAATTTTATAGCCTACAACACTTGATAATTTATCAATATAATTAGCAAAATCATCAGCATCAATTTTTAAAACTCCATCAGGTCTAATACATGGATAAACTTCAAATGGCATCGTTTTATCTTGAGCCATAAGTTCGTGATATTTTAAATCATCAATTAAATCATCAGTTGTAAAGACAATTTTGACATTCATTTGTCTTAACATTTCTCTACATGATAAAGTTTTTAATTTTTCGTTACAAATTTCATAAACTTTTTTAGCATTTTTTAAACTTAATGGTTCATCAATACCAAAAAATCTTTTAAGTTCAAGGTGTGCCCACTCATAGATTGGATTACCAATAAAGCTTGGCATCACTTCAGCAAATTTTAAAAATTTCTCTTCATCACTTGCTGAACCAGTAATATATTTTTCATCAACACCTGCTTCTCTAAGTAATCTCCATTTATAGTGATCTCCTGCCATATTTCTTCCAAGCCAGGCTTCTGTAATTGTTTCAAAATGCTTGTCTTCATAAATTTCTTTTGGAGATAAATGACAGTGAAAATCAAAAATTGGAGCGGTTTCTGCAGAGTTTTTGTAAAGTTTAAGTGCTAATTCACTATCTAATAAATAATCTTTTCCTAAAAATTCTTTCATTGTTATACTCCTGAATATGATGAGAATCCACCATCAATTGGAAGTGTAACACCTGTAATAAAGCTTGCTCCACTTTCATTGCAAAGGAAAAGTGTAGCACCAATTAATTCCTTAACTTCACCAAATCTTCCCATTGGTGTAGCAGCTAAGATTTTACCTGTTCTTGCAGTTGGTGTACCATCCTTATTAAATAATAATTCTTTATTTTGAATTGTTGAGAAGAATCCAGGAGCAATTGCATTAACTCTAATTCCTGATTTTGCAAAATAAACTGCTAACCATTCAGTAAAATTAGTTATACCTGCTTTTGCTGCACTATAAGCTGGGATTTTTGTTAATGGAGTGAAAGCGTTCATACTTGAAATATTTAAAATTGAACAACCTTTTCTATTTAACATATCTTTAGCAAATTCTTGAGTTGTTAAGAATGTTCCAAGGAAATTTAAATTAAATACCCATTCAACACCTTCTTGTTTTAAACCAAAGAAATCAATAACGTCGTCTCCGACTTTTTCGCCTAAATATTCATCAGTTGTTGTAGCTTTTGGAGAATTTCCTCCAGCTCCATTAATTAAAATATCAACTCGACCAAGTTTAGCATTAATTTGTCTATGGCATTCAGCTAAATCTTCTTTACTTAATACATTACATTTAAAAGCTTCTGCAAAATATCCTTCTTTATTAGCTTCTGCTACTTTTGCTTGGGCTGCTTCTAAATTCCAGTCAACATAAGCAACTTTTGCTCCACAAGCGCCAAGTGCTTTTGCAAGTTCAGAACAAATTACTCCTCCTGCACCTGTAACAACAATAACTCTTCCTTTTAAATCAACTAAAAAAGGTAAATCTTCTCTTTTCATTATTTCTTTCCTCCAAGTTTTTCAGCCATTTCGAAAAGGCCATTAATATAAGCAGCACCAAGTGCTCTATCATAAAGTCCATATCCTGGTTTTTCGTTTTCTCCAAAGATATTTCTTCCATGATCTGGTCTTACATAACCATCAAATCCATTTTGAACAAGTAATGTAACAACTTTAGCAATATCTAAACTACCGGCACAGCTTGCATGTCCCATTTCAACAAATGAATCCTTATCATCAGTATACAATACATTTCTGAGGTGGGCAAAATGAACCCTTCCTTGTGAAGCATATTTTTCTGCCATCGCATAAATGTTATTTCGCTTTGAAGCTCCTAAACTTCCAGTGCATAATGTTATTCCATTATAAATAGAAGGAACGGCTTCAAATAATTTATCGTAATCTTTCTCAGTAGAAACAACTCTAGGAAGACCGAAAATATCCCATGGTGGATCATCTGGATGAATTGCCATTTTGATGTCACATTCTTCACAAACAGGAATTACTTCTTCTAAAAAATGAATCAAATTTGCAAACAATTGTTCTTTAGAAACTTTTTGATATATTGAAAGCAATTTTTGAAGTTCATCTTCTGTATAAGATTCATCCCATCCTGGAAGATGTAAATGTTTTGGATCAATTCGAGCAAAATCATCTGCTGAATATGCAAGTGAATTACTACCATCTTTATTTTTATGGTGCATATCTGTTCTTAACCAATCAAAAACGGGCATAAAGTTATAACAAACAACTTTAACACCAACTTTAGCGCATAATCTTAAATTCTTTTTAAAAACTTCGATATCTTCTTCACATTTTTCGTTTCTCAATTTAATATTTTCTGAAACTGGAATTGATTCGATAACTTCCATTTCAAGATCATGAGCTTTCAATTCATTCTTTAAATGAAGTAAGCTTTCTTCACTCCAAACTTCACCAGGTTTAAAATCATAGCAAGCCGTACAAACCCCCGTCATATTTGGAATTTGACGAATATAGTCTAGAGGAATTGAATCATTATCTCCATACCATCTAAAAATTAGTTTCATATTTTAATCTCCGATTAAACATATTATAGAAAAACATATAAATAAAGTGTTATTGCAAAATATTTGAACTTTTATTGCATATTTAGTATTATATAATCAAGTTATGTTTAATTTTAAGTATCGCGATATTGACATCGCACACAAAGAAGGTGTAACAGATTTTCCTCAAGATGAATATGGTAGGCATATGCATTTTACTTATGAAATGCTATTTTTCGTTAGAGGTGACGTCAGTTATACTGTTGAAGATGAAGAAAGAAAACTCACAAATTATGACATCGTTTTCATTAAACCAGGTGCTTATCATTTTGCCCATGTTAATCAAAATTCAACCTATGAAAGATATGTTCTTAAATTTAGTGACGACTCTTTTCCTCTTGAAATCAAAGAAAAGCTAAAAAGTATCACATCCTTCCACCCAAACTGTGTCGAATTTGAAAAACTTTTTAAGCAATTAGAACTTTATCACGAACAAAGTTATTTTGATGATGTTGATTTATATCATCTTTTTAACGCTAAATTGCTCGAAATAATCATCAATTTGACTAAGATTGATAATTCTAAGTTTGTTACAAATGATCCAATGATAGCTTCAATCATCAATTTTATTGAAAGTCACATTAAAGAACATTTAACCTTAGACATTATTTCTAAAAATTTAAATTATTCTACTTCATACATTGCAAAAGAATTTAAACGCAAAATGCATTCTTCAATTATGAGCTATATTCGTAATAAAAAGATTATTTTAGCTAGAACTCAAATAATTTATGGAGAAAATCCAACTAAAGTTGCTGAAGAATATGGTTTTGATGACTACACAACGTTCTATAGAACGTATATAAAATTAATTGGTCAAACACCTTCTAAAGATAAAAACCATTAGATTATTTAAATCTAAAGTAATAAATTTGCAAACTACTAAAAGAATAATTGCTATTTTAACACTAAAATAGCCAAAATATAATTAAAATATGAGACGCACAATAAACATAAACAATGATTGGCAATTTTTTAAGTGTGATTGCCCTGAGTTAATTGAAAAGGTTAATGTTCCTCACACTTGGAACGGCTTAGATGGACAAGATGGCGGCGGTGATTACTGGCGTGGCGAGTGCATCTATAAAAAGCATTTCAAAGTCGAAAAAAGCGATAATGAAGATGTCTTTATTCGTTTTAATGGTGTTAACCAAGAAGCCGAAGTCGTCCTAAATGGACACTTAGTTGGATCTCACCATTCAGGTTATTCAGCTTTCTGTTTTGATATTACTCCTTACTTAAAGGAAGATAATGTCCTTGAAGTAAAAGTATCAAACGCCTATACAAAAATAATTTATCCTCAAAAAGCTGACTTTACTTTCTATGGTGGAATTTATAGAGACGTAAATTTAATCGTTGTTAATAAAACACACTTTGATTTAGATTATCACGCAGCAAAAGGCATCCAACTTGATCCTAGAATTGATGGAAACGATGGTGTTTTACGCGTTACTCCATATTGCAACAACAAAGAAGCAACAACTGAAATCAAAATCTTCGATAAAGAAGGAAAATTAGTTGCAAGTGGCTCAGATAAAGAAGAATTAAGAATTCCTAACGTCATTAGATGGCACGGAATTAAAAACCCATATTTATATAAAGTTGAAGCTAGTTTAGTTTTAAATGGAGAAGTCGTTGATGTTCTTGAAGATGAAATCGGTTTTAGAACATTTAGAGTCGATCCTAAAGAAGGCTTCTTCTTAAATGACGAAAAATATCCTCTTAGAGGTGTTTCAAAGCATCAAGATAGATTACATATTGGTAATGCAATTTCTCATCAAGATATGGAAGAAGATATCGATCTTATTCTTGATGTTGGCGCGACAAGCGTAAGACTTGCTCACTATCAACACGATGAATATGTCTATCAACTTTGTGATAGAAAAGGTTTAGTTGTTTGGAGTGAAATTCCTTATATTTCTTCTCACGTTGATGAAGCAAATGAAAATGCTGAATATCAAATGAAAGAACTTATCTATCAAACATATAACAGAACTTCAATTTTCTTCAGATGTTTATCAAATGAAATTACAATGAAGAAAGCTGTTAAAAAGCATAGATTAGGATTCCATGAACAATTAAATGCTTTAGTAAAGAAAATTGATCCATCAAGAATGACCGTTACAGCTGGATTTGCTGCAATCGGAGCTTTCAATAAATTAAATAAAGTTTGTGATTTGTTTGCATACAACTTCTACTTTGGTTGGTACGTTCCATTCTATTGGCTTAACCATATTAGACTTGGTTTCTACCACACAGTTTTCCCAAAGAGATGTTTAGGTTTATCAGAATATGGTGCTGAAGCCATGACAAATTTACATTCAGCAAAACCAAAAAGATTCGATAACTCTGAAGAATATCAAGCAATTTATCATGAAAAATTATTAAAGATTATCGCTAAACGTGACTACTTATGGTCAACATATGTTTGGAATATGTTTGACTTTGGTGCTGATGCAAGAAACCAAGGTGGTGACCCAGGTAAAAACCATAAAGGTTTAGTTACTTTTGATAGAAAGATTAAAAAAGATGCTTTCTTTATCTATAAAGCATACCTTTCAGAAGAAAAATTCGTCCACCTCTGTGGAAGAAGATTCGTTAATAGAGTAGGTAATTCTACCGAAATTAAAGTTTACTCTAACTTACCTGAAGTTGAAGTCTTTGTTAATGGCGCATCACTTGGCAAGAAAACATTAAAAGATCATAAAGTAATCTATAAAGTTCCATTAAAGGGCGACTTAAAAGTTGAAGCTAAAGCTGGTGAATGTACCGATTCTATGGAAATCAAAAAAGTCGAAACACCTGATCCAACTTACGTCAATAAAACAGGTAATTCATATTCGTGGGAAAAGAAAAAAGCTAACGAAGGAAATAAAGTTAAACAATAGTTTTTTCAATAATACTTCCTTTAAGAACCTTCAAAATATCTAAGTTTTGAAGGTTTTTTCTTTTAAATTATCATTTATAAATTTTTAAGAGCATGCTCTAAATATTTAAATCTATTAAAGATATAATTAGATATTTTATCCGTATTTATATCAAAATCTAAATCGAGAGTAAGGCTTTTAAAATCTTGAGAATTTAAATTTGGATAAATTCTATTCTTATAATATTCAATCATCAATTTGTTCTTCTTTATATTACTTAAAAAGAATTTTATTAGTGCATCACTTTCTGGATTTTTTTCTTATTTATAAATCCTTTTGAAGACTATTAATTTGTTCAATTAAATCACTCATTTTGCTCATAAAACGATTATAAAATTTGTAACCTAATTTTTAATCTATGTACTAGGTTACAAAATAAAATTTAATGATAATAATCGAACTATTTAAAATTCTTGTTAAATTTTTTCAATAAATTTCAATATTATTTAAAATTGATAAAACCTTTTTGTTTGACATTGTCAAGAAAGTTAAATAATTTTGAAACAACTAATTCTTTATCAACAACATAACTTAATCCATGAGGTGCCTTTTCAACTAATAAAAGATCGATATCTTTTGGATTTGATTTTTGAATTTCAACAGACATTTGATAAGGTACAAGCAAATCACCAGTTCCGTGAATCAATAAAATAGGTACTTTTGTTTCTTTTACTGCTTTTAAGGCATTTGCATTATTTAAATTTACATGAGCAAATAAGAAAGCTGAAATATATATAAAAGGTTTTAACAATTTAGCATTTATACCCATACTTTCGGCAACAGATTTAATGATGTCAAAAGGTGTTGAGTATGGACAATCTGAAATAATAGCTAAAACATTTGCTGATAAATCCATTTTCGAGACATTTAAAACTGTATTTCCGCCCATTGAAATACCATAAAGTATTATTTCAGGATAGTTAAATCTCTCATTTAAATATTTAATCCATAAGAAAATGTCTTTTGATTCTTTGACTCCAAAAGTTATAGTTTTCCCATCAGATTCACCATGACCTCTATGATCAATTAATAAAACATTATATCCTCTTCTATAAAATTCAGTTAATCCACCACTAAAATCTCTTACTCCGCTTCCTTTATAACCATGGATTTCGATAATAAAGGGTGATGAGTCATCTCGAAAATAAAGCTTTGCAGCTAACTTTTTGCCATCAAAAGATTTGATATAAACATATTCGTTATATTTAATAGATTTTGCTTCAGCAAGCAAAGCATTCATCTCATCCATATATGGTAAATAATCTGGTTTAGATATAGGTGCATAAGCTTGTGGTTTATTCTTTCTATCGTTATAAAAGCATCTTAAATATATAACAAAAGAAACAACAAAAGTTGCTAAGATTAAGAAAGCTAATATCGATAAAATAATAATTAAAATCACCATAACTAAATAGTAAAACAAATTAACAAAAAATCAACAAATTTCTACAAAAAACTTGCAATTCCTTAATATTTTTTAAAAAATATCAAATTAAACATTTATATTTATTCTATAATTTTATAATTTCTTTCTTTAAATTTATCTTTTATTTTTGTAGTGTTTTGAGGATCTGGATAGCCTACATAAATTGCTGAAAATGGAGAAATTCCTACACCTAAATTTAAAGCTTTCTTAATATCTTTTGTTCTCTTCTTGCTAGGATAAATT
>AUXO010252686.1_pt1 | contig 11199 bp, 4 predicted proteins | sample 768731 | NCBI WGS metagenome assembly AUXO01 (sample SAMN02715735, study PRJNA202380) | gut metagenome | biome: sheep rumen | host: Ovis aries | place: New Zealand: Palmerston North | reverse complement strand
GACAGAAAGGTCTCTTAAATTAGACTAAAAACACCGATAAATACTAACTTCTTAAAACATCATGAACACAAGTATCCAGTCGTTGAAAAACGAATTACTACGTTGATACGATTCGGGGAGACAAAAAAGCTATTACTAAAAACTTAAAACTTTTATTGATTAAAACATATCTATAATTATGAAAATTACTGGACATTTTCTTCGTGACACAATAAAAAAACTTCTTTGGCTTCACACTTATACGGATAACCACATGTTTGTTATCAAAACCAATTTCGGGACAGTTTACCTGGCTGATTGCAGTCAAGTGGACGCAGAGATTGTTTCTGCTCATTTCTTCTGCATTAGCGATAGTTCGGCCGAACTACTGATAGCAAAAGATCAAAACGGAAACTATGCTATTTTAACGATATTTATGGACTCACCAGGTTTTGGTGGCGTATACGCATCAATAACATCGGGCTTTACTTTTAAATCAATTCACGGATTTGGAGTGGATGGTGATATCTATATTATTGGCAAGGATTTAGATGACAAATGGGGTATCATAAGAATTTCGGATAATAATAGTCCATGGGGAGTAAAGGGCGGATTCACCCCCAATATAATAGTTCATTTCAGCTACGAGAGTATGCAGGAAGCCCTAAAATGGTGTCACATAGCTCAAGAAGCTGTAAATAACAAATCTTTTAAGGACCTCACTCTGCCTACAGACTTAATTGATAACTTTATTAGAAACGATGAACTGGACTGGGGGACAACATTGCAAGAAATTAGACAAAGACAACATCGCAGAAGACAAGATAACAGAAGACAACATCATAGAAGTTATAAAAGGAAACGGCACTCAAGTCAAAATCACAAATAAATTGCTATTTATCTCAAAATAATATTTCTGCGCTGTAAAAAGCATATATAACAAATCTTTGAAAACTCATTTATAAAACTATCAAATTTAAACATTAACCTATTTTTTTTATCAATCCATGGGACTTTTTGAAAACTTTAAACAAAACCATCTTCCTGATAAACCTTTGAATTATCTATGGGAGATGAGATTAACCGATTCAGAATACGATGAACTTAAAGCCAATCTTATTAGCCAATCAACTATTACGAGGTTCAGTAACCGGTTTATTTTAGTCTGCAAGGAATGTGCCTTGTTTTTTGCTGAATACTGGAGACGGGAGTACAATGGTGATTATCATAGCAAAATAGATGTATTCAATGCATTAGGTGCAGACTGCAGAAGCGATGCTGCTGTTAATGAATTCTACGAAGCTGCTAAGAGAGGATTCATACAACTGCAACTTGAGCTTTATCAAGGAGAAAGAGGAAAGGAATACCTTGACTCCATGCTTTATCAAGGAGGACTCCCCATGAAACTGGTTACAGCCAACATCCATAATTCCGTATGGGACAGATTCACACGAGGATTGGTAAACCGAAGAATTAACTTTGAGGAGCTGAACCTTGGCATTGTTGCCTCCAGAAGCAAATGTCTGAAGGCATATTGTAAGCAGATGATTGAAGGTATTAACAAGGCACAATATCTATCAATGCCGTTCTATTGTCAGGATGCCACGAATCCGTGGTATATCTATTTAAAAGAACTGAAGAGACAAGAAACGGAGAAGAAGAGAATGCTTCGCCCATTCTCTTTATCATGGGAATTTGAAGTGGACAATGTAGATAAAAAAATAACGGCAAAATACGTGGTGAAGGGACTGCAACGCCTGCCAGAAGTGTTTCTAAAAGAACAGAATCTGTTAGCTGCCAATTTCTTTTCAGTCCATGTGAAAAAGAACGGTCACCATATCGATACATTTGACTATGTGAATAACTTCTGCAGGTACGCTGTGGTCAGCAAGCATCCTTATAAATGTGGTGACTTTATTTCTTTATATCTAGAAGATCAGAACGAGCCACACATTGGAGACGAACTGGATATGAGTGTTCCCCACTTGTTATTCAAAAACTCCAATGGGAAATATGAACTTGGAAACCGGCTTGGTTCTTCTGAGTCGCTCATTCTTATTCCTAATGGATGGAACCTGAATCAGGAAAATGATTTCGCCGTCTACGACTACTCATGGGATGACCAAACGTTCAAAGGTGTGATAATTGATGAAGATTTTGAGGATGAAATAACAATCAACGGAAAGGAAGGCAACATCGTTTTCGGAATGAATTCTACATTATATTGGACTGACATTCAGTCTCGTCCATTATACCAGCCTAATATTGTCGAATCAGTTTACGATGCCGGTAATTCTTCTTTCATGTTGTTCTATGATAAGAATGACTGCACTCATCACGAAAGAACAGATGTTGAATTCCGCAATAAGTGGCAAAGCAAATGGACAGACACTCCTTCGTATGGCGACATCTATGTAAGGGCAAAATCTAACGATGGAAAATTTGTCACACCCATGCGTTTTATCAATGTTGGTAACAAACTATCAATAGACTTCATAAAAGCTGATAACAATACATGCCGCATACGAGTGTTATGGCCTTACGGGCAGGTGACTACTAACGAAGGGGAAAAAAAGGCAAACGACATTTGGGAAATTTGTAAAGATAACTGCGAGGACCCTCGTAGAATCTCATTCACTTTTATACCAAACGAAAACAGCAATAACCAGTTTACTCTTACCGTCAAGGCTCCTTTCAAGGATTTCTCAATCATCAACATTTATGATGAGAAAACACAAAATAACTCTTGGATTCCATACGCAGACATTGACAAATATCAGTATCATCTTATAGGACAAAACGTTGAATATACTTATGGTAATAAAACGCGAATTTTAAGATGGGTTGATGATGAACTATGCATCTTTGAACAAGACCGAAAAATCAAGACGATTCCCTATGAGGGCAGTTTGCTGTCATTGTTCAACTCTCGTGAGGAGTTGCGTTCAATGCTCGAATATACATCTAAGAATATGATATATGCCGAAGTGAATGTGCAATTCATTTTGAATAATGGTACTATCTTCTCATTCGGCATCAAAGATTCTCCGTACAGACCTTGGCAACAAGAAGACGGAAGCATCATTGTGACTGGTAAGGATTATCAAACAATCAAGTTCACAGGTGTTATGAAATTGATTAAATTAGATAATCCAATGATGGATGCGTTGGAAATGCAATTCGATGAAAATTTGGGTAAGTACCAGTTACCTGAAGAAATTCGCGCCTGGGGAAAGACCCTATTAATAGGCAGAACCAGAGGACGCATCTGTCCTACCTTGGTAGATTTAACCCAGGATATGAACCATGAATACCGAATCAGTTCTCGAGAAACAGCCATAGTAACCATCAAAGAGAACTTGGAAAAATCCAAGATTGACGATGAGCAATGGAATCGTATTTTAGGATGGAACGAAAGAGCACAAAAAGAGAATATTCCAGCCAGTTCATTACTTGAGCTGGATTGCGTTGCAAAGGATTCTAAAGTCTTGCTTTGTCTTGCTTTTGTGCTTTTCGCAAAATGCATGGATAATCAGAAAGATCTTCTTTTCGAGCAGTTTAAATCTTTCAGTTATGATCTTGCGTTTCAATGGTATTGGCTACGGCCACATCTAAATAATACTTTAAATCTGATAGTACCATTCATCAATGGCCCGACCACGCCCACGATGCAAACGATATACATCAATTGGGCTTTAAAACAGGAAACAACAAGACAGAAAGAATACATAAATGCCATAAACACAGACAGGTACCATTACTTATTTTTAGAATGTTTAAAGGACGTTGTATGTGAATTCATGGATTGGATGAAAAATCTTTTCGTATCATCCATGACAGAGAATTATCAACAAGCAAATGATGAAATTACGAATGACATAGCCCAGTCGATAGCATATGACACACTCACAATAAGAACTTTACAAGATGAGCTCTACGTTGATTTTAATCAAGATAACCTTGATGAAGAATCTATGAGATTCTTTAATAATTACCAGGAGAGAAACAAGACAACAAATGAACAATGGCTATATCAACGAGTAAATGTCGTGGCGAATCATCTGTTAGGGAAATTAAACCTATTTTCTACCTCTGATGAAATACGAAGGAGTATTATCTTCTGCAGTAAGTCATCCAATCGTTTATTCTTAATTGCACTTAATAACAAACTATTAAATTGATACTATCATGAAATTTGAAAACATCTACAAAGGAACAGAAGAGAATATGCGGCTTGCATTACTCTCACTTTGGGCACCAGGCCAACATCCGATGCGACCTGCCATTGAAGAGTTGTTGGAAAGAGAACCACTTCTGGCAGAACCAGTATTTCAGAGCACATTTGGATGGGAAACGACAGATAATGACGACTGGAGAAATGATTTGAATCCTGATGTGATCAGAATGTTAAGAATAGGAGAAAACTATGCTCCTTACAGACATCAAGCTGAAAGCTGGAATGCTTTGAAAGAGGGAAGAAGCGTTGTTGTGACCTCTGGAACAGGCTCGGGAAAGACTGAGTGTTTTATGTATCCTGTCATCAGCGATTTGTATGAACAGGGAAATCAAAACGCAATAGAAGCCATTTTCCTTTATCCACTCAATGCATTGATGGAGGATCAAAAGAAACGTCTGAACAATTATTGCCAGGCAACAGGACTTCATTTCGCAGTTTATAATGGTGACACACCAGAAAGGCGGGAAGACGGCAGGCATGAACCCATGTCTAATGAGGTTGGTACAAGATGTGAAATCCGTGATGAGAGAAACGAAGGTACACGTCCTCAAATTCTTTTGACAAATCCCAGTATGCTGGAGTATATTCTCGTACGTCAAAAGGACCAGATAATGCTTCAAGAGTCGGCAGGCAGACTACGCTGGATTGTAATAGATGAAGCACATAGTTACTCCGGTTCGTCTGCTGTGGAACTAGCATACCAGATAAAGCGGATTCTTGATGCCTTTTCTGTGAGGCCCCAAGATGTCCGTTTCGCCTGCACATCAGCAACAATAGGAGCTGAAAACGGAATGCAATCACTCGCTGAATTTATTTCTTCAATCACAGGACAACCTATTCAGCAAATTCAAGTGATAGGAGGCAACAGGCTTGTAAAACCACTTGATGAGAATCTTCTTAGGGAGGAATTGACGGCAAATAATCTTCCACCCACAGATGTTGTTCTTTCACTGCGTGAAAAAATCAATCAGGTAGCCGGCATGACCTTACAACAAATATGGGAATGGCTCCGTCCCGATGTCCCCTATGGCATGGATAAACTACTGCCTGCACTTCAAATGATTGATGAATTATGTGAAATCACACAGGAAGGCAATCCTGTTTTGTCGTTAAGAGGACATTTCTTCATGCGAACAATTAGTGGAATTTATGCATGTGCAAATTCGAATTGTTCCGGTGCTAATCCTGCGATACCACAATATGGACATCTGACTACCTACAAAGCTTCAGTATGTCCTGATTGTGGCGCACCCTTAATGGAATTGGTTCAATGTAAACGGTGTGGAGGTTTTGTCCTTATGGGATGCAGTGACACTCAATCTCACAAGATATACCCAAGGGAAGATGCTGTTAATCAAGACAACTTTTTTGCCATTGAAACTCCTTCTGAATTGGAGGAAGACGATGAACGGATGAGTGAAGGGCATCCAGAAACATTCTTTTTACAACCATACGAACGAGAGAAGTTCTTTAATCCTGTAAGCAAAGCACAACCAGTCATACTGAGAATTGTGCAGGAAGAGAATGATTTTATTCTTGAAAATTGTCCAAATGGAGATGGTGATTGGGTTGAGGTCCGCAAAGAAGATGGTCATTCCTATTGTCCAAGTTGCGGACGACTGGCACAAGGGAAACGTCTGAACCTGAAACATTTCCGAATTCCTATTAATTTTATCAATCAGACCATCTCACCGATATTGCTCAGGGAATGTGCACAAGGTGAAAGCAGTTGGGGAAAGTACATCGCATTCACCGACAGCCGTCAAGGTACTGCCATTTCTGCAAAGACATTCAACATCAATGTGGAACGCATCCGAAGTAGAGAAAAACTTCTTCAGAGATTGGTAAACGTTGCAAACTATGGATATACTCAACAACTAATTAATATCCCTGGGTTGACAGAAGAGCAAATTAGGCAGATTTTAGCTGTACAACAAAATAACAACCCCGAAGGTCTTTCTTTGGAACAAGTATCTGACTGCATGTATGACGAGTATATTTTCAGACATATAGCTGGCCGGAATAGGGAGAACGAAAGGGGTGCTTATAAGGCGGCACTTATAAGACAAATCATCGGACGAAAACCTATCTATGAAGGTAATGCCGAGAACATGGGTTTGATATCTCTTGTCTATCCTGGATTGAATGATTTAAATCGGCCGAATTCCCTAAATGATTACATGGATAGATACGGGGGCAACTTGACGGACAGAGATTGGCAGGATTTCCTGAAAATAGCTTTGGATTATTTCTTCCGTGCAGGAAACCATATCCAGCCGCTTGTGGAATTAGAACGTAAATACGTCCGGGATACTAGTATCAGTACTCCTGTATCTGCTCCAGATGACATCCGTACGGGAATATCACGTTGGCCTTTAGTAAATATAAATAACAACAACGATGTCTCACCAAGACAAAGTCGATTAATTCTTCTATTATGTGCAGGATTAGGAATAAATAATTTGGAAGAACTAAATGATAGGAGAAATGCTGTCAACTCCATCATGAACGACGCCTGGAGTAGTCTTGTAGACAATCATATTATAAAAAGAGTAAGCGCAGATGACAGAGATGGTTATAATCACACCAGGCACCAAAGGAATAATGATTATGTTGGATGCTATTATCTTGATTTGTCAGGGACAGCAAGTAATAACGTCTGCAGAATTGTGCTTGCTGGGAATATGAAAATCTGTCCTGTGACAAACAAACTTCTTGACACGACATTCTGCGGATATAGTCCTCAGATGGAGGGAGAAGTCAACCGTAGATTATTCGAAAAGTTCAAATGCTCAGATTTGACCATGGCAATGCCTGTTCGTCCTCAAAATAATGAAGAGGTAAACCAATGGCTTGATTTGGACGAAAGAATTCAACAACTTAAAACCAATGGTTTCTGGAATAACCGCCATAAGTATGCTTACAAAGATGAACCAACGTATATTGCTGCAGAACACTCTGCGCAACAGTCAAAAGAACTTTTGAGGATATATACCAGCTTGTTTAGTCAACCGAATGCAGAAATAAATGTTTTGCATTGTTCAACCACTATGGAGATGGGTGTTGACATCGGGGATATCGATATCGTTTTGATGGACACCATCCCTCCCACAGCAGCAAATTATCTACAACGAGTAGGTAGGGCTGGACGAACTAGGCAGACAAAAGCAGTTGCTTTCTCTCTATGCAACAATACACCTGTAGGTCAGAATGCATTCGCTAACCCGATGTGGGCTCTGCAAACAGTGAACCACATGATAAAGGTTCGTCCAAGTCAGACAATCATACAGCGTCATATCAATTCATTCTTTTTAAGGCAATTTATCTGCGGAAACGGCATAGGAATTCAGGCAAATGCCTCTATAGACGATTTCATGACAACAATATGTGATGGATTTATAGATTTTCTGAATGATATGAATACGAATAAACATGAAGAAGGAAGATTCCATCAAGTATTTGGAGACAATATCCCGTTCACGATTAATATAACAATAGAGATTATAAACAATATAAGAAATGAATATAACAATGTTATCCAAGAACTTAATGATGCATTTAATGCATTTAATGGCGATGATAGGAGAAGATTAGCTATCAGCAATCAACTAAGGAAAACTAAATCCGAAAGTATGTTGAAATATCTCTCAGAGCATCAGTTTATTCCTAATGCAAATATGCCGACTGGAGTTGTTGTTTTTGATTTTATCGATAGAGATCAAGCAGATAGTCTACGAACGTTATACCAGCGAATAGACAAATTAAAGAATCAGATAGAAACTGAAACAGATGATGCAATTAAATTGATTCTGCAAGAGCAGTTGACAAGAACGAGGGAAGAAATATCAGATCTGCAACGAGCAACAAGCGCAAGCCGGGATATTTATACGGCTCTAAATGAATATGCTCCCGAACAGACGGTTGTTGTGAATGAAAAGAATTATGTATCTGCAGGTGTGTCCTTGTTCGGAGCCTACAACCAGGAAACACAAACCCGAGGAATCTATCACTGCATTCATTGCGGTCATACAGAATACAAGAATGTGATACAAGAAGGTCTCGTCTGCCCTGTCTGCCGAAGTAATTACCGGGGAATTATTGATAGTAGAAATTCAACTTACACTTGGGCGTACGAGCCTATCGGCTTTAAGACTGACCAAACACTGAATGGTTCCCGAGAGGAAAATACAGACAAGCGTTTTTACGAAATACGTCCCGTACTCCTAAACACAGACTGGACCAATCCTGTGCATGTGAATATGTGCGAGATCCTTGGTAGTGGTGATAATGGCAATATTTTGTTCTATAATGTGGCAAATGGATATGGATTCGCATTCTGTAAACGATGTGGAAGAGCGGCTGTTGAATTCACGACTTCTTTGAACAACGATTCCATGCCTGTTGCGGTAAGGCCCGGGCATAACCGTCTGTGGGGAGATGTTTGCGATGCTAATAATGGTGATATTGCTCGTCATGTAGTATTTACTGGGTATCATCCCACCTGCTATGCTGTTTTAAGATTCAAAAAGGACATTGCTTCCAATGAATTCGAAAATGATGAGCAGCTTGCCTATTCGCTGGGTGTAGTTCTGAAACGAGCTTTAGCTTTGAGTGAGGGTATTGATGAAAACGAAATAGATTTTGGAGTGAAGCAAGAACCGAATGCATGGGTTTTGTTCATTTATGATACTGCCAAAGGTGGATGTGGCTATTCTTTAAAACTGACAAATCCTGTACTTTGTCAGGAGGTCTTCGATTTAGCCAGAAAATCTCTGGAAGAAACAACTTGCAAATGTCATATTGACGGAGGCGCTTGTGCCAAATGCCTTGTTGACCGCAATAACTACAGACATGAACATCTTCTTTCAAAGAAAAAAGCTCTTGACTGGCTTAATCGACAAAAGAATAGGGAAATTCAAATTCCAAATTCTGTACGAGAAGCTAGTCCTTACGCAACAATCACATATCAGACGCTCAAAAATATTTTAAAGAAATCCATTAATGAAGCAGATGTTCGGAGAATCACACTTTGTGTCTCTGATAACTCTGATGATTGTGCAGTAACAGATTGGACAAGTATCCGCTCAGAAATGGGTAAATACTTGAAAAATGCAGTGCTTAATGATAAAACAGTCACACTGGTCATAGAGTACCATCCTGAGCATCATCATTCATTAGTGGACAAACTTCCATACATCAATCTGAAAGATAAATTCCCTGATTGCGAAGTGAAATTTGTGAGAGACATGGGTGAGCTGAAAACAGCTATCATTGTAGAAACTGACTTCTCAGCCAAACGCTATTTCACCGATGACGACTCATCCCTTTCTTTCTCGAACAACTGGGGCAACAACTGCAATTATTTTTTTGTGGATGATAATGCGATTGGTTTTCAAGATGAAGAAGAACCAACTTATACGGTTCAACCAAGTGAGATAATAAGGGAAGGAATCACACATGCGACTACTTTCCAAATAAACAAATATTTCCAAACCGCTATTGCACCTTATGTACTGAGAAGAGATGACATAGACTGGTTAGTAGAGATTTTGAGAGGAAAGCACGTGGATATCACTTTTAGTGACATGTATATGAACAGTGCCTTGGCCAGTCTCATGCTTGTCTATCTTATTGATGAACTACGACAACTGTTCGGATTTACAATTGATAATATAACTCTGCAGATTGATTCTCCAAAGAGAAAATGCACTAATGTAAATTACAATGAATGGACACCAATCGGAATGAATTTTGAGAGTAAGGAAGATGCAGATAATTATACAGATACACTGATTCAAAATGTCTTGGGAATTGATGCAGAACATTCCTTCAATGACGCAAACCATCATAGATGGTTGAGATTTGAGACAACAGATAGAGATACTGTAGAAATCCGTCCAGATCACGGAATCAGTGGTGGGTATAAATCAACCAGTAGATATATGAACTTGGGATCCTTAAGTGGGTCTGTTGTCGTTTACAAGAATAATGAAGATGTTTTATATTATGTAATCATCAAAAAAGCAAATGAATGATGCTTACAGAAAAACAGAAACTGATACATACTGAATTCCGAAAGTTTCTGCGAGAGGAAAAGCAACGTAAGAACAGTATGTTAAATTCTTTAATCAATGCGGCAGAGAAACATCTGCCCGCATTGATTAAAAAGTACGTTCGGGATGATTTTGAATGTCTTTACAATGACATTTATTCAATAGAAGATCTTCTTTTGATGGAATCGAGTCTGAATACTGATGAAATCAAAATTCTACCTCAAGGTTATATCTCATCTGTGGCCCTAAATGAGTATATTCAATTTTTCGCAAAAAAGAATAATATTGATTTAACGACAGTTGTTGTCTCAAATAATGAAGAGATTGAAGAGAAAAGACAGCTTCTTGAGGGACGCGTAACTGAGGCATTGGTTCTTCGCAGACAACGTAATCGTATGGCAAGACAGAAATGCTTGGAGGATTCTGGTTATACTTGTTATGTATGTGGATTAAATTTTGAACAAGCATATGGTGAAATTGGCAAAGGATTCATGGAAGTACATCATACAAAGCCCATATCTACATACGATAACGAACACCCTATTCCTTTGTCTGAATTATGTGCACTTTGCTCAAATTGCCATTCCATGGTGCATAGAAAACGAGAAGTGCTGGATGTAGATGTATTAAAGAATAAATACACAACCATTAATTCTGATAAGTTGTTGAAATAGACAATTACATATCATAAATGAAATGAACTGATATGTTCAAGATTATCGTCACCCAAAAGAGTCTGCACACAAATATGTAACTATCAATCATTATTAGTTGTTATTGAATTGTGTTTTTAACACGAATGTCCATGAATGTCCACGAATTTTCATGAATATTTTTTAAAATTGACATGAATTTTTTTTCGAACACTAATCTAACGAATTTTTTCGAATATTCTTTTTTGGACATTGATTTGAACCATAACATAAATCC
>AUXO010009997.1_pt1 | contig 11199 bp, 11 predicted proteins | sample 768731 | NCBI WGS metagenome assembly AUXO01 (sample SAMN02715735, study PRJNA202380) | gut metagenome | biome: sheep rumen | host: Ovis aries | place: New Zealand: Palmerston North | reverse complement strand
TATTTTTTTAACGATCAGTTAAAACGAATGGGTTGGCGCGAACAGTTCGATATTAATAATCGAGCCGCTATGGCCGGAGCGAAGTTAAAGAAAAGTCAGTTGAAACATTGGATTCGTTCGATTGACAGTGTAGATAATAAATCATGATTTATTATTGGAGGTAACTCGTAATGGCTGATGTGAATATTTTTGAGAAGTACGGTAAACTAATGCCGCATTAAAATTATTTTAATGAAAAATTTTGTGAATTGCTGGAAAGTCCTAAAGCTTATTTACTACAACACAACGTGTAAACGTAATTGTGAAAGTTTGAAAAATAATAAGATTGGATAATCAGCAGCCAAGCTAAGTTATTACTTAGAAGGTTCAACGACTAAGAACGAACAAAAGCCTGTTTCGTCTGCGCAAAACTTTAATGATATTAAAGAAGATATAGTCTGAGCTTTTATGAAAATAAAAGAGATCGTAAAGGTGCGATCGTAACATACTGATTAAAGAGGTGGCTAACGTCTATTTCGAGGCCCTCGAAACCGACACTGCCGCTGGCGTCTATAAGGACGACATCGTGCTATACCTAGATTCTCTAAAGGTTTCTACTATTGAAACCACCGCAGAAGATACTGCGGCCCAGGGCGGTTGGGGTAATCCGCGTCTAGTTGTGTGGGACTTCAATAAGGAAATTAACATCACTCTTGAAGATGCTTTAATTTCTTTTGAATCTCTGCGTTTCATGGTCGGTGGCGCAATCCATAAGCCGAAGACCAAAGAACCTGTTATTGTACGTCATAGTGAAGAAGTTGTATGTACCGCTGGTGGTATCGTACCTAAGCCCAAGGAGCACCTCTCTCTAGTAGAAATGACTCCTAAGGCTACTGTAAATCACCCGATTCGTCTTATTAACCTAACTAAGGGTACTCGTACTCAGCTAGTTGCTGCAAGCGCGAGCGACACCTCTAAGGTTATTGACGGTACTACTGCTATTGACTTTAAGAACTCCGCTCTTATTGACAATGCTGCGACTTCTGCTCCTACTACTTCCGTAACGACCGCAGAGGGCGACCACATTCGTATTTTCTGGGATGAAATTCTTGTCGGCGACAATGCTGAGACTGAAAGCGCCGTTGAAGTTACTATTTCTCCCAACACCTTAGAATATGCCTGGTGAGGTGTATAAAAATTATTAATTGCTGGAAACTCCTATTTAGGACAATCAGCAGCTAGGAGCGTAAAGATAATGAATAAACAATTACCAAAGAATGGTTATGGATATATTTACAAATATACCTCTCCATCTGGTAAGTCATATATAGGACAAACCATTACAAGTTTATATAATCGCGCAGGCGGCTCGCGTGGTAAGACTTATATTAAATGTCCTGTATTTTATAATGCAATAATCAAGTATGGCTTTTCTAATTTTGATGTTGAAATTTTAGTTGAAGCACCAATTTCACAATTGAACATCCTAGAAAAAAAGTATATTGAAATTTTTAATACTTTGGTGCCTGATGGATATAACATTCAAGAGGGCGGTGAAGGTGGCAATACCAAAATTGTTTATCAATATAATATGGATGGGCAATTTGTGCGACAGTTTAATAGCGTGCGCGAAGCCGCTGATTCAATAGGGCGAGAGCCACAAGGAATTAGCGATTGCCTGCATGGGCGCGCACTTAGTTGTGGTAATTATTATTGGAGCCTTCAAAAATTAGAAAAATATCCAATTGCCGAAAAAACTGATTTTTTAAAGATTCGTAATGATAAAAAACAGGTTCGGATGCTAGATTTAAATGGCAATTTGATTCGTACTTTTAAGTCGATTGGTGAAGCGGCTAAATTTTGTAATGGTGAACGAAGTGCGATTAAGCGCTGTTGCCGCCATGAATTACATACCTATTGTGGTTATAAATGGGAATGTAGCGAAATTTTAGCTGAAAAAAAGTACAATAATAGTGCGCGCGCAATAGAGCAATTAGATAAAGAAACTGGTGAAGCTATTAAAACTTTTCCTTCTATTAGCGCGGCGGCGCGTGAATTTCATAAGAATGGTACTTCACTTTTTCGACGTGCATTAAATGACATTCATTATTCTGCTTATGGATATAAGTGGAGATACGCTCAGAGTTCAACGACTATAAGCCTTTAAAATGCTAAAGGTTAATGTAATTCTTTGATGATATAGTCTGAACTTCATAGAGATATGAAGATGCTTAGCAAGCGATAACATAATGCCCAGGCACGTATCGTGTCATTGGCGATACGTTCATGCGTTCTGAAAAGACTGGTAAGGACGAAGCGTTCCAGTTCGTCATTAATAAGGCTGAGAGTACTTTGGCCGCTTAATAAGTAATTATTATGAATAAATACACTGTGAAATGCTGGAATTTCTAAAGCTAATTTGACCACAACGCAGTTAGACATAACAATCGTGATGGTTTTAAAAACTAAATTAGATGTAACAATGAAAAAATCAGCAGCTATATAGATGATATGTAGTTCAACGACTATCTCAAATGAGAGTACGTTTAAGCAAACGGAAGCGCAGTGCTCCACTTCGGTGGATGAAGATATAGTCTAAACTTATAGGAAACTATAAGCCCTATGGGTAAGATTTAGCGAATCTTATTAAATATAATGAAGGTTCTTTCTGACGTAACTATTACGTTGGAAGCCGAAGGCGATCCTTCCACGAATCTATGGCTTAGGGCGGCATAATAAATGTGGAAGTAAAAATATGTGAATTGCGGGAACTTCCTGAAACTTTGATTACCAAATTATATTAGCAATAATATAATGGCTTAATTAATCATTAAGGTATGGTAAAAAGATTAAAGTTTGGACAATCCGCAGCTAAGAATCTATAAAATAAGCGAGGTCAAATATGAACTACTTAGATTATAAACAAGCACCAAAAGATGGTTATGGATGGATTTATAAATATACTAGCCCATCTGGGAAAAGTTATATTGGACAAACTATTTATTCTTTATATGATCGAGCCGGATTAAATGGTCGATGTTATAAAAATTGTTCTGTATTCTATTCTGCTATTCAAAAATATGGATTAGAAAATTTTACAGTTGAAATTTTAGACCAAGTGCCCAAAGCATTGCTAACAGAAACAGAAAGTTATTATATAGAAAAGTATCAGACATTATTACCTAATGGATATAATTATTATCGAAAAGGCAGTGGGCACCGAGAATTATTACGAACAAAGACGGCTGTAGATGTTTATGATTTAGATCTTAATTATATTAATACATTTGATAGTTTGATCGAGTGCGCAAAATTTTATAATATTCCTTATCAAGCCATTTCTAGTTGTATTAATAATAATATAGATCATTATAAAGATAAAATATATACAAAAAAAGGACAATCACCAGTGGCTGCGCATGTTCATTTAACACATGGTAGAAAAACAGCTCAGTATTCTTTAGATGGTACTTTAATTGCTATTTATAAATCCGCGAATGAAGCAGCGAGATGTATTGGAAAAAATTCTAATGCCGGTAGAAATATTCGTGCTGTTTGTTCAGGAGATAGACAAACCGCTTTTGGCTTTAAATGGAAATTTATAGATTAAAGTTCAACGACTACGTAAGTTCAAGCGAACTTCAGTGCATATCCCAGTAAAATGGTGATGATATAGTCTCACCTTTATGGAAACATAAAGAAAAAGGCGTAGCGAGCCTTATAAAGATAAATGATTTGAAATGTCCCTACAGGTTCTAAAGGCTACTAACGAGCGCGGCGAGCCTGAAATGATGAAGTTCATTCGTTATCAGATGGGTGTTGGTGCTTCTACTGATGCCGGTAACGATGAAGGTTCCATTCATCAGTCTTAATTGACTGTATAAATACAATGCCTGCGGCTTTGCCGCAGGCATTTCTTTTTGAGGTAAAAATAATGCTTATAGACGAATACGCTGGTCTAAAAGAGTTGTATGAGGTTGTGGTAAAAGCTACCGCACCAATTACAATCAATGGGCGCCAATTTGAAATTGGTGAGCCAGTGATGTTTTTTGAGCGTGTCAATATGTCATTATTAACTCAATCTGCATCACCCATTTCCGCGCGCGGTGGTTGGGATAATTTGCCGCGTGTTGTGTGGGAAAATCGTTCTGACGTTAGTTTCATGATAAATGAAGGCGTAGTATCTAATATGAGCTTAAATTTTCTTTTATCTGCTTCAACAGATAAAAAAGAAAATGATACTAGCTTTTTTGTTCACAAAGTGGATAAAGTGGACGAACCTATTTTTGTCGATATAGATGATGACAACACTATCTGTATTGTGGAAACTTCCCATGATCCACACTTAAACCCTCCCTCCTACAAAGCTTTTATTTATCGTGACGATAATGATGTATTGCAGCAAAAATATTATGGGAAGCCGCTGGATGAAGAACATGCGCGTCATGATTTCTCTGGTGCGGTTATTCCTAGTTTTCAATTATTTCGAGATAAGGCATTAACAGAACCGGTTTTACCTGGTGACGAAGATGCCAGTTCTCCCTATGTTGTGGATTACTATTATTCTTATGGAGAAGGCACGGCTATTATTTACACCGTAAATAAAGAGCGCTTTAATGGAGTATTTGCTTTAGAAGGAAAGTTTTATTCTAAAGACGAAAACCGTGGCATTAACAGAACGAATTTAATCTATATGCCACGTATGAGAATTGTAAGTGATATAAACTTACGTTTGGGAGAAAGGGCCGATCCAACCACCGCGTCATTCCACATTATTGGTATGCCGCAATCTACAACTGACTACAAGAATATGGTATTGCAAATTACCTCTCTTGATAAGGATATAGATGAAGAAGAATAAGCCGCTCTCTTAGATGTAAGAGGGCGGCTTTATTTTTTTATATGTGTGTAAAAGGAGTGAAAAACGATGGCTAATAAAACACGTACCGTGTCTTATGAAGTACAATTAGCGATAGAAGGAGCAACAAAACAAATTGCACGCTTGAAGCAACTTTTGAATGATAGCGTGCGGCCCGAGAGTAACTCGTACAAAACATTACTGAATATGCTTAGTGCGGCCCAACGGCAAGCTGAACGTCTGCAAATGACGGCAAGCACGTCATTGGAATCCTCTAAAGGGTCAAAAAAGCTAAGCGCCGATCTATTTAAACTTGGCGATTCTATTGATATTATTGTAACGCGGATGCACCAGATTGCTTCTGGTGACATAATTGCATCACCAGAAGAGTTGGCGCGCATTGAAGAAATGAGTAACTCAATGGTGAAGATTCGTCAGCAAATGGACGCCTTACAAAATCTTAGTGTGGGCGATATGTTTGACGAAGGCACCGCTGAAATGCAACAAATGCAAGAGGTTGCGAAACTTTTGGGGCGCGATCTTGACACCATTAATGCTGATAAGATGCAAGGTGCCATTGGGCACGCATTGGATAAAATCAATAGTGACATTGACCGCACCTCGGCGCGCATAGATGCCCTACAAAAAGTGCTAGATAAAACTACTGGCATTAATGGGCCGACCGCTTTAGCTGAGATTCAGGCCACCGGTAATAAGTTTGCAACAACGGTAGCCACGAAGGATCAGCAAGAGCGCCAACGTACAGCTAATGAGATTAACAAAATACGGACTAGTTTCCGTGATGAAGCTGCTGCTCGTGGTTTCCTTTCTCCACGAGACGCTCGACGCGATGTTACAATTTCAGCATCTAGCTTTGATAATAAAAACGACCAAACAATTCTTGAAGATCAAATGAACGCGATAGAAGAGTCTGTTGCTGAGCATACCGCAGAATTACAATCTCGCGTCCAAAAATATAGAGAAATTGAACAACAGCTGGGTGAAATTTGGAAAAATGCGCCAAGAGGACAGCGCACTGAGTATCTTACTCAATTCGCTCAGAAAGAGCCGCAATTGGGTGCTATTTTAAATCAATTAGGTTATGAAGGAAATGTTGATGAAATTATTGCTAATCGTGGTGGATTAGGAAATACAAATGCTCTTATTTCTACGGTTCGTCATCAGTTACTAGAACAGGCAAATAATGATGCACAAACTGTTCAAGAAATGGTACAGAAATTAGATCAATATCGCCAACAGCTTGAAAGCGCTATTTTTAGTAATTTAAGTGAAACGCAAATATTGGAAAAAGCCAATATTAAACCTTTTATTACAAATTTACAACAGTATGTAAATGATTTGTTTGGCGAAAATAATCCGCTTTCCCAAAGTATGGGACAATGGTTAAAGGATCACGTACAAGCTGGTATGGATGTCCAACAGTTTTATCGTGATTTCTTACAAGAGATTATACAAAAACGTAGCGAAATTGAGCAACAAATTCGTTCTGAATCGGATGCTCTTAATAACTTGGGCGGTCAGAAGAATTTGTTGGAAAGCGCTTCTACTTCATTAGATGATCAAGTAAAAAAGTTAAAAGATGAGGTTGAGCAGCTCCGCGAACAAATAAAAAAGTATCAGGAGCAACTTGACGCGCTAACAAAAGGGAAGAAGGCAAATTTTCAACGTGAGGTTGAGACGCCTGGTTCGCCAAATGAGCCGACGCCGGCTGACACCAGCAAGAGAGTCAAGGATACGGGTAATCTCGTAGGTGCCAACAGCGACAATCTTGCTAACACCGAAAAAGTTACTTCACAATTAGGTAATATTAAATCAGCAATAACCAACTGGATGGGCTTCTATCAGGTACTAAATATGACGCGTAGCGCCATTACTAGCATGAAGAATCACATCCAAGAACTAGATCAAGTCATGACACAAATTGCTGTGGTCACAAGTATGACACAAGAGGACTTGTGGGCGCAGATTGGTACGTACAGCGAAATCGCCCGTCAATATGGTGTAAGTATTAAGGGAGTGTATCAGGTTTCGCAGATCTTCTACCAGCAGGGTGGTAGTTTTCTGGAAAAATTTCTTTCATTTTCTAAGATTTGACTTTTTGTGAAATTTCTGCTATAATATTTTTGTAAGGCGAGAGAAGAACAAATAAAAACACCAGCCTTACAAGGAGATTTCACAAAATGCAAGAGAAAACAATTTATATCAATGGAGAACCAACTGACTACACCGTTCGAGACGACGGAACCGTATGGAGCAACAAACGACATCGTGAACTTAAAGGTACCTTGGCGCGCAATGCTTATCATACTGTATATCTTATGTTTCACGGTGAACAAAAATGTTTGATGGTACATCGACTTGTTGCTGAAGCCTTTTGTCCAAATCCAAATGGTTATACGATTGTTCATCATAAGGATGAGAATAAGCTAAACAACCGTGCGGATAATCTGGAGTGGGTTACGAGTCAAGAGAACGCCGTAGCTAGTGTACCTAGTCGCAAGCCATATAAAGCTTATGATAAGCAGTTAGCTGATCCGCAAAAAGAATGGCGCGTACTTTCGTGTAATGAGAATTACCTTATTAATAATGAAGGAGAAGTGGCCAACAAAAAGACGCTTACTCTATTACACCAAGCTGATCGTAATGGTTATAAAAGAGTAAATCTTCAAGACACTCTTTATAGCGTCCATCGTCTCGTCTATGAAACTTTCATTGGCCCTATTCCCGAAGGCATGAAAGTTGACCATATTGATGGCAATCGTTCCAACAACAATGTTGCGAATTTGCGCCTTGTGACGCAATCGGATAATATGCACGCAGCTATGACTAATGGTCATTCTGGTCAGGTTCCTGTTCTTCAATTTGATAAAGATTGGAATTTTATTCAGGAGTTTCCCAATATCCAAGCGGCCGCAGATGCGGTGCATCGCACGCATCCCGCTATTCGTTCAGCGATTGAGCGTGGCGGAAAAAGCGCTGGATACTATTGGAAACGTAAAAATAGTGAGCCTTGTGACACCCTTTAATTGCTGGAACATCCTCTAAAATCATGCTATAGGACAATCAGCAGCCAAGCCCATATATGGGAAGGTTCAACGACTAGCCGACTGTCAAGGTCGGGGTAGGCGCAAGCGCGCCGAAATGGGGGTGGCGTTTTACACACGTTAAGATATAGTCTGATCTTGTAAGAAATTACAAGCTGGAATAATTCCGCTGGCGGCGCAGCGAACCGTCAGGAACGTAATGCTACAAACAAATGATGTCATGACGTTAACAACGGAAACGTTGAAGATGGCGCGCATTGCGGGCATTGATTACGCAAAGGCGGCCGATTATATGACAACCGCTTAACGCAATAGGTGGTTTAAAAGTGTTTTAATTGCTGGAAAACATTAAAGCCCAAATGCCACAAATAAAATCATTCCGTTTTATATTGTGGAACGAAAGTAGAAACAAGTTTTGGGATGGCGCATGGTATTAAACCTAAACGTTAAAAATATGAAATCAGCAGCCAAGGAGGAATATATATGGCTAATAAATTTTCTCTTGAAGAATATAAGAATCGTATTGATATGTTTTTTCCTGATTGGAACTATGAGATTTTAGAGTTTAATGGTTATAAGCAAGCGGCTAAAATTTTATGTAAAAATTGTAATAATATTTTAATTTATAAGAAAGCTTGTGATATTAGCAGAAAATTAAATGTGTGTAAATGTTATCACAAATTTAATAATTATCACGAAAAATTAATATATCTTGGACAAGTCAATGGTTTTACTATTCTGCATGATGAACCAAATAATATGATAAAAACAATTCGTTGTGACAAGTGTAATACTATTATGGAGCGCTCTTTAGTATCGCTTCTTAATACGCCATTTCATTGTGATAAGTGTAATGCTTATCGAAAAGGGCAATTTCATTATAACATTGAAGAAGCTCAACAACGTTTAGATACAGCTACTAATAATGAGTATCAATTATTGCAGTATAATGGTATTAATAAAGAAGCCGTTTTGCGACATTTAAATTGCGGTTTTATTTTTACTATTCGTGATTTAAATGATATTTTTATTGGTAGAAATCGGGGTTGTCCAAAATGCTATCAATTTAAGTCTAAAGGTGAGCAAAAAATTGCAGCTTACTTAGATAACAAAAATATAAAGTATATACCGCAAAAAACATTTACACCATTAAATAAAAGTAAATATCGTTTTGATTTTTTTCTACCCGATTATAATTTAGCAATTGAATATCAGGGAGAGCAACATTATCGTGACAATTCTTGGTTCAAAGATGATTTAAGTACGATTCAAAAAAGAGATCAAATTAAAAGGCAATATTGTCAAGAAAATCATATTAATTTATTAGAAATTAGTTATAAAGATTATAATATTATTAGCCAAATATTAGACTCACGGTTCAACGACTATCCTTTTATGGGAGTAGAGGAAAGCTCCTCGAAATAAACACTACCAGATGGTAAAGATATAGTCTGATCTTATTAGAAATAATAAGCCGTATGTTATACGCGCATAATTTAGCGAATTATGTGGAACATTAATGATCCGCGGTTTCAAATTGGAAATGACCGATGCTTCCCACGTTACTGACGTTTGGAGTGCATTGGCAGCAAAGACAGCATCAGATACAGAAGAGTTGGCAGTCGCTATCAGTAAGACGGCATCGTCCGCCGAAGCTGTGGGCGCAAGCTTCGAAGCTACTTCTGCAATGATTGCAACGATGGTCTCCGTAACGAGAGAGAGTGCCACGAACATCAACATTTGACTTTTTATTAAATATTTAATAAGGAGTTACCGGTGTCCTTATGAGATAATACATAAATCATAAGTGAAAACCTTCTCTGATTGACTTGGAGTTCCTAATAATAGAGGATAACAGGGCGGAAGATTGGTTTAAATACCTTTCACCGTGAACGACTAAGTGAGAAGGCACCTTTTCTGAAGGTGGTGCGATAGTCTAAACTCCTACTATAACTATTATATTTTTTGAAATAGGGGAAGAAGGCAATTTTGTCTTCTATAATGCGGTACGTCACTCAAATCGGTTATCTCACGATACGGAGAAATGACAAGTGATCCCTCAAAGCTAACCGACAGTGAAGGCGAAGCAATGGATCTGAACCGTGTCGATAAGGCTTTGAAAACAATCGGTATTACGTTGCGTAGTGCCACAGGACAATTCCGTGAATTTGATGACGTCATCCTTGAATTGGGTGAAAAGTGGAATCAAATTGATGTAAATGCGCAACGTTATATCGCCACGATAATGGCTGGCAACCGTTATGATTTGTTGGCGGTTGCGTGAGCAGCCTTAATAATGAACTCAAATTAAAATGACGTGAATTGCGGGAACATCCTTAAAACTATTTTCACTAAGCACAAGCAGAAATGTGTTGTGTGGTCACAGTAATGAAGTTGGGTATAGTAAAAGCAGAATAGTTTGGACAATCCGCAGGCAAGCATCTTTTATGTTTGACTTTTTTCTTTTTTTGTGATATAATAAAAGAAAAAAAGGAGAACAACGCTAATGTTTAAAAAAATAATCTTAGATGGCGAAGTAACACGATGGTCAGTAAATGAAGAAGGGCAAGTAAGGAATGATGAGACGGGGAAATTTCTTACGGGTAGTATTCTTCAGACTTATAGATACATAAATTTTAGATGGAATCATAAGCAAAAGAATAAAGCAGTTCATAGATTAGTTGCTGAAGCTTTTCTTCCTAATCCTGAAAATTTACCTTATGTACATCATATTGATGGAAATAGGTTAAATAATAATGTAGAAAATTTACAATGGGTTACTCAAGAAGAGAATCAATCTCATAGAAAAACATATACAATTCATGCGCCTCAAAATATTATAATTGAAGGCCAGGAAGAGTGGCGTAATTTTAGAGATACGGTTTATCAAGTTTCTAATTATGGACGCGTGCGTAATACTAAAACAAATAAGATACTTAAAGGTTGCTTAGAGGATTGCGGGTATTATACAATTAAAATTCCGTATAACGAGAAAAAGCGTAAACGTTTTTTCATCCATCATTTAGTTTATGAATGTTTTGTATCTCCTGATTATGATGTGATAAATCACATTAATGGGGATAAAACTGATAATCGTGTAGAGAATCTAGAAAGTGTTTCTCATAAAGAAAATATGATCAAAGCTGCAAATGAAACTAATGCTTGGCATTTTAGAAAAGTTGCACAATATGATAAAGAAGGAAATTATATACAAACTTTTCTTAATGCTTCTGACGCTGGACGTGCCATGGGTATTTTACCTAGCAGTATGCGTAATTGCATTAGATTAAGGGGCGG
>AUXO018402317.1_pt1 | contig 11200 bp, 11 predicted proteins | sample 768731 | NCBI WGS metagenome assembly AUXO01 (sample SAMN02715735, study PRJNA202380) | gut metagenome | biome: sheep rumen | host: Ovis aries | place: New Zealand: Palmerston North | reverse complement strand
TTTGTTCAGCCCGGTTATACAGGTCCTCCACCTCAGTTGTATTCATACCCGCCGGTTTTTCGATAGAAAATCCAATCCCGGCGTCAATCAGGGTTTCAGCCACCCGCTTCATCTGATAATGAGGGGCAAAGGCAAAGATAAAATCCGGTTTTGTCTCCCTGATCATCTGTTCATAATCGGTATAGCAGGGACAATGACACCGATCGGCAAAGCGCTGCGCAATTACGCCATTTTCATCGCACACTCCCACAAAGGAATGGCTAGGTATTCCACCAAGATAGAGCGGAACATGCCAGTGACTGACGCCAAGAAGTGCTACTCTTAAATCTGCCATAAGATTTCCTCTTTTCCGAAAGATTAACTTCCGCTTTCAGGCTCAGCCTTTGAAGGTCCCTCTTCCTGTCATTACAGTTCTTTCAGGATCTTCCTCAGGCAATCAACGGACTTCTTCATCCCAATCTTCGCATCCGGTATATCATCCGGATGCCAGCGGCGCTCATACTCAAGTGAGAGCCAGCCATTATAGCCCTTTTCCTTCACGGAATGCAGAATCTCATTCCAGGGCACGATGCCTTCCCCGACAATCCTGGTCCGCACATTCCGGTCCTCTTCTTTAGGGTGCGAAACTTCGCCTGAAACAAAGTGTCTGCCGGCTATAAATTCAAGATCCTTTACATGCATATAGGCGACATACTGCTGCTGAAGGGCGATTGCAGTCTGATAGTCTTCCTGTTCGGTAAAAGTCAGATTTGCCTGATCATATAAAATGCGCACAGCTGGATGATCGACATCCCTCATCAAGGCTGCGCCTTCTGCGGCGGATACAGCAAAGGTGTTAAAATGGTTCTCAACCGCCAGTGTGATCCCCTTTGATGCGGCATAATCTCCCATCTCCCGTAAAGAAGCGATCAGATTTTCTCTTCTCTCCTCAATGTGATCATAATCTCCCGCTTCCCGATTGCCTCCATACAGGCGAATAAACTTTGCCCCCAGGAAGCAGCAGTAATCCACGACCTTTTTAATCGCCGCGATCTCTTTTTCCCGCAGTTCCTTGTCAAGAGAATCGAAATGCGAATTGTATGGGGTCAGACAGCTGACAACGATGCCATGCTCTTCACAGCAATCTTTAACCTTTTGCAAAAGATCAGTCTCACAATCGCAGGGAAGTCCTGACTGATATCCATCCTGAACGACAATTTCAATACCCTGGGCACCGATCTCTTTCATCAGGGCAATGGCTTCAAAAAGGTTATACTCAGGGGTTCCCATTGTATGTCCTGCAATTTTAAACATATTCAACCTTCTTCCATATCCGGCAGTCCGGCACTTTTTAAAATGCGATCGAGCAGTTCGTGTGTCTTATAGGCATCCGCAGCATCTGTATCGGGCTTCTTATTACCCCTGACACAATCCAGGAAATGACGGATCGCGAAGCTAAAGCCCATATTGTCCTCTGATTTTGCCCATCCCATTGCAAGCGGCGTCATCTCCGTTGTATGTTTTTCCTTTTCATCGGTAATCGTGACACTGTTGGGCATATTGATCAGGACGGATCGGTTTCCGCCGTGCATTTCGATTGACTCCTCCCACTGACCGGAACTCCGATCGGCAATCAAGATCCCCGCTGCCCCGCTTTCAAACTCCAGCTGGGCTGAGGTAAACGTCTCATAGTATGGATCCGTGAATCCGGAGATTGCATGTACATCCTTGACTTCTCCTCCAAAATATCGCATCAGATCCACGATATGTATGGCATTTTCAAGCGTTGCCCGATATTCCGTCTTGGGACGGTTCTTCTGTCCGATAATGACATCCGGACCGTTTTTTTCATAGACCGCTTTCGCCTTCGTGCAGACCGGTGCATACCGCCTGTTAAATCCAATTATCAGCTTGCGGCCGGTTTTATCCGAAAGCTCCACCATATTGGCGGCGTCTTTCAAGGTCGTTGCCATCGGCTTTTCGCTGTATACATCTACCCCATGATTCATGAGAAAGGCGATTTGCCGGGCATGCATCTGCTTCGGCGTTAAGACAAAGGCGCAGTCCAAACCGAGATCCACTAACTTTTCAATACTTTCCACCGCACGTTCGGCACCGCAGAATCGCTGTGCCCGCAGCGCGTTTTCAAATCTGCCGGAAGTCACGCCGACGATCTCTACATCATCAAATCTTGGAAGGACGGGGAAAAAATTATTTTGCGCGACGTAGCCCGTTCCGATAATTCCAACGCGAATTTTGCGATCACTCATTGAGACCTTCCTCCTTAAGATAAGCCGCTGCAACATCTTCCAATTTTTTATACTCAGCAGCTGACAAACTTCTCAGCGGCTTTCGGCATGTGTCGTTCGGGATAATTCCGCGAATTTTAAGGAGAGCCTTCAAGCCCGGAATACCGGGGATTGCCGCGATTTCGCGATCGGTATCAACAATCCTTTGCTGCGTCTTCATCGCTCCCTTCAGGTCCCCGGCCTGAAACTGCCGGTACAGACGGATAAACCGTTCGTGGAAGATTGCGCCCGGTCCGGTAACCGTTCCTGTGCCGCCTGTCGCAAGACACTGCAAAAAGAGGCTGTCACATCCGATCAGGACATCCGGCGTCCGCTCAGGCGCTTTCAGATAATCCTCAATTCTCATGAGATCTGAAACACTGTACTTGATTCCGCAAACATTTTTATGATGATCCATTAAAGTCTTTAAAAGCTCCGGTTTCACATCATTGGTCGTACAGCCCGGAATATTGTAGAGGTACACCGGAAAATCCTCGGATACCGCAGAAATCACCTCTTCGTAGTAATTAAGAAGCGCCTGTTGGTCCATTGGGAAAAATGCCGGAGACATAATTCCGACGCCGTCCGCGCCGATCTTCTCCGCATGCCGGACATGGGACTTCGTCTCTTTTGTTGTCATAGCTCCCGCCTGGATAAAGACCGGGATCCTGCCCCTGGCCGTTCTGACAACCACTTCGGCGATGCGCTGTCTCTCTTCGCAGGTCAGCAGAAGACTCTCCCCGTTCGTACCATTGGGGTACAGGCAGTTAACCCCCGCATCAATTAAATATTCCGTGAATTTTGCCAGTGCTTCCTCATCGATCGTTCCCTTTTCCGTCATCGGTGTGATCATCGGGATCGTCACGCCGTACATTCTCTGACTCATTACGCTTCTTTCTCCCATCTGCAATTTCTTTATTCGTAATTTTTCTTGGTTTCCTGAAGAAGGTTGTAACGATCCTGTCCTACTCATAAAAAAAATATATAAGAATAGGTTTTCGCCTATTCAACTCCCCTGCCCCTCAATCTTGAGGGGTGGGGTTTCTTTTTGGGCGATGTCCAAATCTTGTGGAAAGAGTTCCTCTGCCTAGTTTCCGGCGGTATAATCCTATAAAAAGGAGGACGATCACCTGAAACAAAACATTTAAGAACTGCGCAAAAAATACATTGAAAATCCACCTGAAGGCATGACTCCTAAGGATATTCGCCGTATGAGCGAGGAGCAGCCTCTTGATATGGATTATTTCTTAAATGAAGACTATCTCGACGACGATTTTGGAGAAGAAGGATTTTTTCTCTTCTAAAAACACCATCGTCTTTTTGTTATACCCGCATCCGTGTGGGCTGTTTTTATGAGGAAGTGCGTCGGAGGCGCAGTTTTCTATAAAGTAAAAAATTGGAGAATCATTTATTCTCCTATTGTGTCTCTATACTTACCTGCCACTATGCCCACCACATCTGTGTCTGAGGTGCACAGAGTATGCATTTTTTAACCATGGAAACAGCTTTACTGAGACCTTCCTCTCGATCCATCAGACTGTCCTCATGCTCAATACTGATGGAACCATCATATCCGGCAAGTCTAAGTTCTGAGAAAATATCTTTCCAATATTTTTCATCATTTCCATATCCAACCGTACGGAAAATCCAAGAACGGTGGATTTCATCACTGTAGTGCTTGGTATCAAGGACGCCATTCACTGCTTTATTCATTGCATCCACACGGACATCCTTGGCATGCACGTTGAAAATCATGCCATGAAGTGCACGGATTGCTGCGATTGGGTCCATGCCCTGCCAGATCAGATGACTAGGATCAAAGGTTACTCCAATCTCTGGCCCAACTGCATCACGAAGGCGTTTTGCAGTTTCTGTATTGTAAACACAGAAACCAGGATGAATCTCAAGTGCAATTTTTGTCACTTTATGTGCTCTTGCGAATGCCACAAACTCCTTCCAGTAAGGAATCAGAACCTGATTCCACTGATAATCCAGAATTTCCAGATAATCATCCGGCCATGCGCAAGTTACCCAATTTGGATGCTTTGATGTGTCACAGTCACCTGGACACCCTGAGAAACATGAGATAGTATCAATTCCCAGCTTTTCTGACAGAAGAACCGCATCACACATATCCTTCTGATAGGACTGACGAATTTCTTCAACAGGATGTACAGGATTACCATGACAGGAAAGAACACTAATATATATACCAGCATCTGAAAGAGTCTTTTGTAAATGTTCCAGTGCCACAGGATCGTTAAGAAGTTCCTGTGGATTAATATGAGCCTTTCCGGCATAACCGCCACAGCCAGGCTCAATGGCTTCTATTCCAAGAGCTTTAAATCCTTTTAAAGCTTCTTCTAGAGGTCTGTCCTGATAGACATTAGCAATAACACCAAGTTTCACCAATCTTTCCTCCTGATTACTCCTCTACTCTGACCCAGTTTCCAGTCTGTGAACTTTCATAAAGAGCATCACATAACTTCATTACATGAAGTCCATCGTCAAAGGTTGCAAAAGGATTTGTTAATTTTTCTCCACGGATTACATTATAGATTGCAGTAAAGTTCTGTTTGAAAGCTTCTGAGAATCCTTCTGCATGTCCTCCTGGATAATTAATGATGGTTGCAGTAGACTCATCCACAAGTCCAGAATCCTTTGTCAGTAATTCATTCGGCGCGCTTCTGTGACCGATCAGAAGGTCATTGACCTTTTCGTTATCCCACTCCATTGAAGCCTTTGTTCCTGCAACCTGAAGTACAGTCTGATTTTTCTTTCCGGAAAATACACCGGAAAATTGTGCATTACCAATCGCCCCATTTTCAAAACGAACTATGACATAAGAAAAATCTTCTGTGTCGATTGGCACACTCTCAATACCGTCTGGGGTCTGATTGATTCGTATTGGGTAAATGGTCTTAAACTCAGCAAACACTTCTGTAATCTTCTGTCCACTGACGTATTCTGCTAAATCCATCCAGTGGGAACCAAGGTCAGCTGTAACACGAGTCTTTCCACATTTAGCTGAAAGAAGCTTCCAGCTAAAGTCAGTCTCATACTGAAGCCAGTCCTGTAAATAACCACCCTGTACCGCAAACACATCACCAAGGTCTCCATTTTCAACCATGCGACGCATACGATAAGGGATTGGATAATAACGGTTGTGGAAGTTTAAAGCTCCAATACATCCGCTCTTCTTGGCTGCATCTGCCATCTCCTGTGCTTCTTCTGCATTCATTGCCATTGGCTTCTCGCAGACAACATTAATACCTCTTTCAAAAGCAGCAAGTGCGATTTCACGATGCATAAAATTTGGAGTACAGATATGCACACAGTCAGGCTTTACTGTATCCATCATTTCTTTATAATCTGAAAATGCTGCAGGAACACCCATCTGTTTTGCTCGTTCTTCTGCACCAAATGCATCAACGACAGCAACAACCTCTACGTATGGGATTCTACGAATCTGTTCTACATGAACAGCACCGATAAATCCAAGTCCAATTACAGCTGTTCTTAATGTTTTCATCGTATTACTCTCTTTCCAATGCTGTTGTGGCAATCGCAATGGCTCCCACCAGAGCAGCTTCGTATCCAAGTGCCGTAGTCACCACTTCTATCTGTTTCATTGGTTCAAATGTATAGCGCTCAATTGCTCTGCGAATTCCAGGAAGAATAAGATCTATGGAAGCAGCTACTCCGCCACCGATAACAACGGCTTCTGGATCCAGAATATTTGCATAGTAGGAAATACCACGGCCAAGATATTCTCCAAGGCTTTCAAAAATATCAATTGCAGTCTGATTTCCGTTCCTGGCTAACTCTGCACAGGATGCTCCCGTTGCTTCCTTCCCGATTTTTTCAAATGCTGCTGCGAATGCCGGATCATTTGCCACATGTTCTGAAATCATTCTTCCAAGACCGGTTCCTGATCCATGGGCTTCCAGGCAGCCATATTCTCCACATGGACACTGCTTTGCCTGCTCATATTCCACTTTCATATGACCAAACTCACCTGCAAATCCATGTGCTCCTCTGATTAATTTTCCATCGCAGACAACAGCTCCTCCAACGCCAGTGGAAACAGTCATCCATCCAAAGCTTTGATATCTGTCTCCAAGACCAAATCGGAGTTCGCCTTCTGCACATGAATTTACGTCATTTTCACAGATGATTTTCTCAATCTGTAAGGAATTTGCCAGATATTCCTTCACAGGAATGTCATACCATCCAGCAAATACCGCGCACTCAAGAACGCCGGTCTTTCGATTCACAATACCGGGAAGGTTGACCCCGATTGCCGAAACAGCATCTGTATCAATTCCCTGATTCTTCAGAATTTTTCGAAATTCCTCACAACAATGATCAAGATGTCGGAGACAGTCTTTGGTGTCGGATACAAACTGATTCTTTTCATAGATTTTTCCATTTTCATCTGCAAGTGCAATAATCGTTTTTGTACCACCGATATCAAAAGCTCCGATATACATATTTATGCCTCCACACTCTGAATTCTTCTCTTGATATCCTGAGAAATTGCATGTTCAAGAATGATATGAATATCCTCTACTACTCCATAGTTCTTAGATTTCACTGTGATTGTGAAGTCTGAGAGGTCTTTTAATTTTCCGTTGTAATCACCAATGATACTTACTGTCTTTGCACCAGCTTCTTTTGCAAACTTATGTGCCTCAACTAAGTTTGATGAATTACCTGATACAGAAAGGGATATTACAAGATCACCTGGCTCAAGGAAGTTCTTAATCTGCTCTACCATTGTCTGATCATAACCATTGTCATTACCGTAAGCAGAGAAGATAGAAGAATGATCTGAAGGAGCCATAATTTTTAATCTCTTTGCGCCTTCTACATTGATTCCCTTACCCATATCACATACCCAATGAGACGCTGCAGCTGCGCTTCCACCATTTCCAAGGATGAATACGTGCTTGTCATTCTCACGTGCCTCATTAAGCATCTCTTCTAATTTCTCAATATCGTCTCTTCCAATCTGATCAAAAGCTTCAATCAGTTCCTGTGAATAAAGATCAAAAAACATATTTCTTTCCTCCTGATTATTTCTCTTCCTCTGTTGGCGGTACATCAAAAATTCCATGATACTCGCTCTTGTCATCGTCTAACACGTCATATCCAGCGCGTGTGAACAGATCAAGCTGTGGTGGTGTAGCAATACCGAGTGTTACAAAAGGCTCTGTATTACCAGCTGGATTTCTTGTTCCGTGAAGAACACCTGGAGGAGCAAAGATAATATCTCCTGCCTTAGTTGGAATCCATCTGTCATAGAGATAGCACTCACCTTCTCCTGAGAAAATCAGAAGAATCTCTTCTGAGATTGGGTGCTTATGTATACCAAACTCCTTGCCTGGCTCGTGGAAACCAACTGCAATATTTGTATTTTTACATCCCATCTTAGGATTTAATGCAAAATGTACAACGTGTCCGTTAGGCATTGTCCATGTCTCGCCGCCTTCAATACTAAATTTACCGCCATATTTCTGAACGTATTCTTTTTTAGTCATAATATATCTCCTTTACTTTCTACTCTGGTCTGCAGGACTAAAACTTAACAACCGCCTTGATTGCTGCACCGCTTCTTGCGTCTGCAAATGCCTGCTCATAATCTTTATAGTCATAAACCTTGATAATCTTTGAAAGAGAATCCTTTAATTCTAAAACCTTATCTACAACTGCAGAAGTTCCATCTGACTTCATCTGAGGTGCTGGTCCTTTAGAACCTACAATTGTCAGCTCTTTTCTCATAATAGGAAGTGGCTCAAATCCATCGATAGAACCATGATATACACTTGGAACCACGATTCTTCCACCATATCTTGCCATATCAAGAGCATCTTTTAATACCGCCGGAGCTCCTGTTGCTTCAATCACAGCATCGATACCCTGTTTTGCTGTCATTTCTCTAACCTGATCTTTCCAGTTTGGATCTGTAGTATTTACTATAGGTAATAAACCAGTCTTACGGATTTCTTCAATTCTCAGTGGGCTACGGTCAGCTCCGATGATTGTTCCTGCACCCATAGATTTCAGAATCAGTGCTGCAACAAGACCGATTGCTCCAAGACCAAATACAAGAACTGTATCACCTGGACAAATATTTGCCTTCATAGCAACATGATATGCACAGTTTGCTGGCTCCATGATAGTTGCTGTGATATCATCAAGCTCGTCTGGAATTGGGCTTAAGAAGCTGTACTCCTCTGTGTTTGTTACAAGTGTCTGTTCTGTAAATCCACCTGGAAGAAGTACATCATTCAGGCTCTTGCAGTAATTTGCAAGACCGTTTCTGCAGTACCAGCATTTACCACATCCTTTTACCAGCTCACTTGCTACACGCATACCGGCTTTCATACCGTTGTCACCTTTTCCCGGATCTACGATGACACCAGAAAACTCATGTCCGAAATAATGTTCATTGGTAAGGTCGCGTGTTCCGTTGTAAAGGGCCATATCACTTCCGCAGATACCGCATGCCTTTACTTCAACCTTTACTGTTGTATCAGTAACATTCATCTTGTTACCAATTTCTCTGTACTCCAGCTTTCCAGGAGCTGTTAAAATAATCTGTTTCATACTTCTCCCTTATGCAAATGCCTTGTGGACTGTTTTGATACCAATCTTCATCTGACGATCAGCTTCTTCTACTGTGTCGAACCATAATTTCCATGGATACAGGCCAAATACCTCGAATGAACAGTAGCCATTAAATCCGATTTCCTTTAATGCATCCGCTACAGTCTTGAAATCAAAATGTCCTGTTCCTGGTGCCATTCTGTTAGAATCTGCAAGATGAAGGTTTGCAAGCTTATAGCCGTACTTATGGATTTCTTCTGCAGGATCCTTCTCCTCAATGTTCATATGATAAGTATCTGCCATCGTTTTTACAGCAGGATGATTCACCATCTCTACAAACTCTGTAGCCTCTTTCATAGTATTGAGGAAGTTTGTCTCATAACGGTTGATTGCTTCTACTGCAAGGGTAATTCCCTTTATCTGTGCATAGTCACCTGCTTTACGAAGGACATTAGCCATACACTGCTCTGCTTCCTTGCGATCTGTTCCATCGTCAAGGTGTCTGGTAACTCCGCCACTTCCAACAATTACAACCTTAGCTTCTACATCAGCAGCCACATCAATTACCTGACACAGGTAAGCTGCACATTTTTCATTCTCAACCGGATCTGCTGTTGCCATCTTTACGCTTCCATTCCAGATGTAATGTAAGGCACTACACTCAATACCAGCCTCCTTGATCCACGACTTTACCTCTTCTCTGCGTTCTTTTGTACTCTCAACAGGAAGGTGAAGCGCTGCTGTAAGTTCTACTGCATCAAATCCGTTTTCTGTTGCTCTTCTGATCGTATCGTGAAGATCATTCATTCCGTACACTGCTGTACACATACTGAATTTCATGTAAAAAATCCTCCCTTTATTTTAATTTTTCTATTTCGGTTTCTTTGTTTTCTGTCTGTAATTATTATAAAATGGGGATTATAATAAATCTAATATTGAAAAACGTGTTTTTAATAGTATGAAACTATTGAAAGGAACCATGTTATGACACTCAATCAATTGACATATTTTGAAAAAATAGCGGAACTCGGAAATATGGGACAGGCAGCTAATGTACTCCATATCGCACAGCCAAGTCTGAGTGTTGCTATCGCAAATCTGGAAAAGGAACTGAATGTTTCCCTTTTCAATCGTTCTGGTCATCACCTGAAGCTAAGTGCAGAAGGCCAGCAGTTCCTGGTTCATACCAAAAAAATCCTGTCTGAGGTCATGGAAGCCCAGGTCCATATGCAGTCCCTTTCTTCTGACCAGGCAACCAGCATACGCATCGGCTGTATCTCTCCGGTTCTTTTTGATTATCTTCCGAATGCGATTCACGCCTTTCTTGCACTCCCGGAAAACAGGCATGTGAAGGTGGACTTTGTTACAGACAATACCGCTGTTCTGATTCCAAAGCTTCATGATGGATATTTCAATTTTCTGATTTGTTCAGAAAGCAACGACAATGCTGTAGTACAGACGGTTCTTATCGAAGAGCCTTATATGCTCTTATGCCCTCCTGATGCACCCATTCCAGCAACTTGGGAAGAATTATTAAAGGAGGACATTATTGGATTCCATGTAAAAGCTGCTGCTCATCATGAGATCCATACTGCCCTCCTTCAAATTGGAATTCGCCCGGATTATCTCTACCGCGCGCCAGACGAAGAAAGCATTGCCTCTCTCGTTTCACACGGTTTTGGTTATGGAATTGTACCTCTGACAGATAATATTCGTCATTACAATATGCAGATCGCACCACTTCCGGATGCGAACAAAAAGATGGTTCGAAAAATTTACCTCACACTGGAAGCAAACCGTCCTCTGGTTGGTGCATCCAGACGTTTCTTACGTTTTCTGAACGACTACAAGCCGAAACCAAAATTTCAAACAGCATAACTTCAGTGCTATAGCACACTCTTCAAAACTTCCACAGCCTGAGCGTGAGCCTGCTTCCAGTCTTTCGGAATATCCGCTTCAATCGTCAATGTGTCATTGTAAGCCGATTGTTTCAGTACCTCCAGGAATGACTGATAATTATATTCGTCATCTGCCTTCAGATAAGGGCGCTCCGGCCAGGTAAGGGGGAAATCCATATGTACATGATTCAGATACTTTCTACATGCAGAAAGATTCTGGAAGTTCTCTTCATTCCACACCATATGACGAAAATCTGCCATGAGGCTGGCATTTGGCATATTGACTCGATCCAGCATTTCAGCAACCTGTGGAAAAGTATTCAGATAATTCGAATACTTTCTTTCCTTCCATATCCGGTTGAATGATCGATGCGCTCTCACATACCCTTTGTGTTCCGCACTATCTCTCTGCGAGCAGCCATC